>Ga0307505_10000646_pt1 | contig 36550 bp, 34 predicted proteins | sample 23_S_MG_FD_202183 | JGI IMG/M metagenome (GOLD analysis project Ga0307505, IMG submission 202183) | Soil microbial communities from Populus trichocarpa stands in riparian zone in the Pacific Northwest, United States - 23_S | ecosystem: Environmental > Terrestrial > Soil > Riparian zone > Trees...
AACCGCCCGGTCGACGCGCCGATCGGCCTGATCCCGATCGACAGCCTGTACTCGCCGATCCGCCAGGTCAGCTACAAGGTCGAGAACGCCCGCGTCGGGCAGGAGCTCGACTACGACAAGCTCTCGATCACGGTCGAGACCGACGGCACTGTCACTCCCGAGGACGCGGTCGCCTATGCGGCGCGCATCCTGCAGGACCAGTTGACGCTGTTCGTCCACTTCGAGGACGGCATCCCGCAGGCGGTGCCGACGATGATCGGCATGGCCGCGGCACCTGAGGAATCGGATGCCAACCAGCTCAACCGCTACCTGCTCAAGAAGGTCGACGAGCTGGAGCTGAGCGTGCGCAGCGCCAACTGCCTCAAGAACGACAACATCATCTACATCGGCGACCTGGTCCAGAAGACCGAAGCCGAGATGCTGCGGACGCCCAACTTTGGCCGCAAGTCATTGAACGAGATCAAGGAAGTGCTCAGCTCGATGGGTCTGCGCCTCGGCATGGACATCCCCGGCTGGCCGCCCGAGAACATCGAGGAAATGGCCAAGAAGCTCGAGCAGGAACTGCTCGGTTAATTGCCTTGAGGGTGATGGCGGCCGCCCCGAGAGCCGCCTGGACCGGGGTACCTGATACGGCCCCCTTACGAACGGAGTACCGAAAATGCGTCACGGACACGGCGGCCGCAAGCTGCAGCGCAAGTCCGGCCACCGCACAGCCCTGCTGCGCAACATGGCCGCCGCGCTGATCAAGCACGAGCAGATTAGCACGACCCTGCCCAAGGCGAAGGAACTGCGGCCCTACGTCGAGAAGCTGATCACGCTGGCCAAGCGTGGCGGGCTCTCCAACCGGCGCCTGGCGCACAGCCGCCTGCTCGACGAGGCGCAGGAGAAGAAGCTGTTCGAGGTGCTGGCCGAGCGTTACGCCGGCCGCGAGGGCGGCTACACCCGGATCATCAAGGGTTCGATTGTCGGTGGCAAGCCTGCCGATGGGATTCGCAGGTCGGACTCCGCGCCGATGGGCATAATCGAACTGGTCGACCGCGACCCCGAGGCCAAGGGCCAGGACAGCGGCCCGGTCGAGAGCGAGGACGTGCTCGAGGAGGCGTGATAATCGTTCAGGAAACCAAGTGAATTTCTGAACAGAGTCTGTCAGGTCAATTCAGGACCGTTACACGCCGCCATTCGTATCTAGGGCTCACAGGAAGGCACTCAGGCCCTCCGGTGAGTCGAAAGGTACGATCATGAAGACCCTTACCAAAGCCCTGGTCGGAACCGTCGCGGCTAGCGCGATGGCTCTGGGCTCCGCCGTTCCCGCACAGGCTCAGGGACGCGACCGCGACCGGCGCGACAACGACGGCATCAGTACGGGCGAAATCATCGCCGGGGCGCTGATCATCGGCGGCATTGCCGCCATCGCTGCTTCCGCCTCCAGCGGACGCGATCGCAACGGCCGCTATGACGACCGCTACGACAATCGCGCCGGCAACCCGCGCCAGGCTGTCGAGATGTGCGTCAATGCCGCCGAGCGCCAGGCCAGCCGCTATTCCCGTCGCGGCAACGCGCAAGTGACCGATATCCGTAATATCGACCGCAAGCGCGATGGCTTCACGGTCAAGGGCCGGATCGCGGTCAACACCCAGACCCGCGACTGGCGCCAGGGCGACAACCGCTACGGCCGTGGCTGGGGCAACGACTATCGCGGCTGGAACGAAAACTACCGCGGTTATGACGCCGGCAACTTCACCTGCAAGGTCCAGAATGGCCGGGTGACCGACGTCGACTACAGCGGGATCCGCGGTCTCCGGTAATCCCCGACCGGAACGCGACCCAAAGTAACGACACGGGCGGTTCAGGCTAACGCAAGCCTGGACCGCCTAGTCGCGTTTTGCACGAAGACCGGGGAGGGACAAATGACCCTGAGGACCAACAAGTTCGCCGCCGCGACCACCGTCGCCGCGGCTTTTTGTTTGCTCGCCACGCCTGCCGTTGCGGTCGACTTGCCGCGGCCCGCTACGGCCAAGGTCTATGACGGCGACGCGCTCGATGTTCAGCGCGACCGGCGCGGGCGGCGCCATCGCGACAACGACATCGACGCGGGCGACGTGGTCGCCGGCGTGCTGGTGCTCGGCGCCATCGCGGCGATCGCCGGCGCGGCGAAAAGCAGCCGCAACCGCGACAGCGAGCGCTACGAGCAACGCTATCCGATTCCCGACGACAACGCCGGTTACCGGACCCAGGGCGCCGCCGAACGCGCGGACAGCCGCGGCCTCGGCAACGCGGTCGATATCTGCGTCGGCGAGATCGAGCGCGGCCAGGGTGGCGTCGGCAGCGTCGATGCAGCTTCGCGCTCGGCCCAGGGCTGGCACGTTTCGGGCGCGCTCGAGAGCGGCGCGCCGTTTTCGTGCAGCATCGGCAACGACGGGCGCGTCAGCGACATCGCGGTCGGCGCTTATGAAGCGGGCTACGAAGCCCCGGCGGCCGGCGAGTGGAGCGACGACGACTACGCCAGGGCGCGCCAGAGCCAGCAGAACGTCGTCGACGGCGGCTACGAAGTCGCCAAGGCGCAATAGGCGCTACGGCACCTTGGGCTCGCGCGAATAGGCGGGCAGCTCGAGGCGCCAGGTGAGCGCCGCGCCGCGCAGGCCGAACCCGGCGAAGGCGGCCACGGCGCCGACCGCGCCTTGCGGCAGGCCCAGCGCGTGACCGGCCGCGTAGAGCGCGGCGGCGAGCGCCGCGGCGGTGACATAGAGCTCCGGCCGCATCAGGATCGACGGCACGCCGGCGATAACGTCACGGAAGATGCCGCCGACGCAGCCGGTGACCACGCCGAGCACCACCGCCGGCAGCGGCGCCACGCCGAGCGCCAGCGCCTTGGCCGTGCCGAGCACCGCGAAGGCCGCAAGGCCCGCCGCGTCGGCCCACTCCAGGAGATGTCCCTCCCACCAGCGGCGCGGGGTGAACCAGGCGATCAGCGCGGTGGCGAACACCACCGGCGCCACCCACGGATCATGCAGCCAGAACGCCGGCACCCCGATCAGCGCATCGCGCACCGAGCCGCCGCCGACCCCGGTCAACAGCGCGAAGAAGCACATCGTTACGAACGTCTGCCGCAGCCGCGCCGCCATCAGCGCGCCGGTCAGCGCGAACACCGCCGTCGCCCCGAGGTCGAGCAAGGGCGGGAGAGTGGGGGCGAGCACGGGCGCGGTCATGCCTTCACGCGCGCCTTGCGGCGGCGGAACAGCAGCACGCAGCCGAGCAGCGAGCCGAGTACCGCCAGCGCGCCGAAGCCGATCGCAAAGGGGTTGTGCGCGTCCTCGTGGGCCTGCGGGTCCATGATGTGCAGCCCGTAGAGGAAATCGTACAGCCGCCACTGGCCGGTGCGCAGCGCCAGCACTTCGCCGGTGGCGTCGTCGATGTAGACGCGGGTGCCGTCGGTGAAGCGCGCCTGCCATACCGCCCCGGCGGCGCGGGCGTCGGTGGGGGCTTCGCCGGGCGGAAGATAGCTGGCGCCGCTGAACTTCGCCGCACCGGCATAGGCGGCCTCGGCGATCCGCCGTGCCTCATCCTCGACTACCGGCGGTGTAGCGGTGCCGAACCGCGCCGAGTAGCGCCAGCGGCGGCCATCGGCGGCGGTCACGACCCAGACCGGCCCATCGGGGTGCGCGATCAGCCGCGCTTCATGGATCGGTTCGTCGATGTTCTGCGGGAATTGCACTTCGGCCGGGTCGATCGTCGCGTGCTCCGCGCGCAGATGCTCGCCGCGCACTTCCTCGATCGGCTGCGCGACCATGACCAGCCCGGTCACCGCCCACATCAGGATCGGCAGCCCGACCGCCCAGCCGAGCCAGATGTGCCAGCGGGCGAATTGCTGCAGCAGGCGTTGCCCCGCCATCAGATGTGGATCGGCTTGCCGGTCACCGCCAGCGCCGCTTCCTTGACCGCTTCGCTGTGGGTCGGGTGGGCGTGGCTGGTCAGCGCGATGTCCTCGCTGGTCGCGCCGAACTCCATCGCCTGGACCGCCTGAGCGATCATCGTGCCGGCGACCGAGGCGATGATCCACACGCCGAGCACGCGGTCGGTCTGCGCATCGGCGATCACTTTGACGAAGCCGGCGGTGTCGCGGTTGGTCTTGGCGCGGGAGTTGGCGAGCATCGGGAACTTGCCGACCTTGATCTCGCCGCGCTCCTTCGCGGCTTCCTCGGTCAAGCCGACGCCGGCGATCTCGGGCATGGTGTAGACCACGGAGGGGATTACCTCGCGATTGACGATGCCGGTGTGGCCGGCAATGTTTTCGGCCACCGCATGGCCCTCGTCCATCGCCTTGTGGGCGAGCATCGGGCCCGCGATCACGTCGCCGACTGCCCAGACGCCATCGACTTTGGTGCGGAAATCGTCGCCGGTTTCGATCTGGCCGCGCTTGTTCAATTCCAGCCCGATGGCTTCGAGGCCGAGGCCTTCGGTGTTGGGGCGGCGGCCGATCGAGACGAGCACACAATCGGCCTCGAGCGTTTCGGATTTGCCACCGGCGGAAGGTTCGATGGTCAAGGTGGCCTTCTTGCCCTTGACGGTCACGCTGGTGACTTTGCTCGACAGCTTCAGCTCCAGGCCTTGCTTGGCAAACAGCCTGGCCGCCTCCGCGCGCACGTCGCCGTCCATTCCGGGGAGCAGCGCGTCGAGGAATTCGACCACCGTGACTTTCGCGCCGAGCCGCCGCCAGACGCTGCCCAACTCGAGCCCGATCACTCCGCCGCCGATCACCACCAGGTGCTTGGGCACCCGGTCCAGCGCCAGCGCGCCGGTCGAATCGACCACGATACTCTTGGCATTGTCGACCTCGACCCCCGGCAGCGGCGTGACCGAGGAGCCGGTGGCAATGACCACGTTCTTCGCGGTTACGGCCTTGCCCGCGATCTCGACGGTATGCGCATCGGTGAACTTCGCCAGCCCCTTGAGCCACTCGACCTTGTTCTTCTTGAACAGGAACGCGATGCCGCCGGTCAGCTCCTTGACCGCGGTCGCCTTCTCCTCCTGCAGCCGGGCGAGGTCGAGCGAGACCTTGGGCGTTACCACCCCGAACTTGGCCAGCACGCCGTGCGTGGCTTCCTCGAACAGCTCCGAGCCGTGAAGCAGCGCCTTCGAGGGAATGCAGCCGACGTTGAGGCAAGTCCCGCCGAGCGTTTCGCGGCTCTCGGCGCAAGCGGTCTTCAGCCCCAGCTGCGCCGCGCGGATCGCCGCGACATAGCCGCCCGGGCCGGAGCCGATGACGAGGACGTCGTAGTCGTAGGTTTGTTCAGCCATTGGCCGGCGTGACCTCCGCAATGCATTCGAGCAGGATCGGCTCGAGCCGTTCCTCGATCAGCTTCACCTTCTCGCTCGCGCTATCCGTCTCGTTGATTCTTCTCAGCACGCAATCGCACGCCTGCTCCGCGAGAGCGGCCGGCAACGTGCGGCCGGTCAACGCCGAAATGCAGCCCGCGCGGAGCTCCTCGTTGGTCTCCCGGTCAACGCCCTCCTCGGCCATCTGCCCGCAACCGCCGCCCAGGACGGGAAGGCAGGCGAGCATCAGCAGTCCTTTCCGCATCGGTCCAACTCTCCTCACAGATCGATCAGCATCCGCATCGGATCCTCGATCGCTTCCTTGATGATCTTGAGTGCGGTGACTGCCTCGCGGCCGTCGATCAGGCGGTGGTCGTAGCTCAATGCGAGGTACATCATCGGGCGGATCACCACCTGACCATCGCGGGCGACCGGGCGGTCCTCGATGCGATGGAGCCCGAGCACGGCGCTTTGCGGCGGGTTGATGATCGGGGTGCTCATCAGCGAACCGAACACACCGCCATTGGAGATCGTGAACGTGCCGCCGGTCATGTCGGCCATGGTCAGCGTGCCGTCCTTGGCCTTCTGGCCGTAGTCGGCGATGGCCTGCTCGATCTCGGCGAAGCTGAGCGCGTCGGCGTTGCGCACCACCGGCACCACCAAGCCCTGAGGCGCGCTGACCGCGACCGAAATGTCGACGTACTGGTGATAGACGATCTCGTCGCCGTCGATGCGGGCGTTGACCGCGGGAATGTCCTTGAGCGCCAGGCAGGCGGCCTTGGCGAAGAATGACATAAAACCGAGCTTGATGCCGTGCTTGGTGGCGAACAGCTCCTTGTAGGCCTCGCGCGCGGCGCTCACCGCGGTCATGTCGCAATCGTTGAAAGTGGTGAGGAGGGCGGCCTCTTCCTGCGCGCTCTTGAGGCGGCGGGCGATGGTCTGGCGCATGCGGGTCATCTTGACCCGCTCCTCGCGTCGTTCGACAGGCTCAAGACGAGCGGATGCAGGCGGCAAAGTGGGCGCCGGGGCGGGCGCGGAGACCGACGGCGCTGGCGTATCCTTCTTGGCCTTGGCGGCGGCGATCACGTCTTCCTTGGTCAGCCGGCCGTCCTTGCCGGTGCCCCGGATCGCGCTCGGGTCGAGCCCATGCTCGAGCACCGCGCGGCGCACCGCGGGTGACAAGGTGATTGTGTGATCGTCCTCCGCCGGAGCAGGCGCGGGAGCCGCGGCGGGCGGCTTCTCGGTGGCGGGCTGCGCCTGCTCGCGTTCGGCGACCTGGGTGGTCTCGCCGCCTTCGGTGGCGTCCTCGATCGTCGCAATCACCGTGCCGACCTCGATAGTCTGGCCGACCTCGACCTGGTGCGCACCCATCACGCCCGCGGCCGGCGCCGGCACCTCGACCGCGACCTTGTCGGTCTCGAGGCTGGCGACCGGCTCGTCGAGCGCGACCGCATCGCCGGGCTGCTTGAGCCACTCGCCGATCGTCGCCTCGGTAACCGATTCGCCCAGTGTGGGGACTTTCACTTCAACCGACATGTCAGCTCTTCTTTCTCGCGGCACGGCCGGTTGGCGCGGCCTCGCTCAATCCCAGCGCTTCCATCACCAGCGCCTGCTGCTGTTCGGCATGGCGGCTGGCGAGGCCCGTGGCGGGCGAGGCGGCACGGCCGCGACCGACGTAGGTGGGGCGCATACCTGCGTGCCCGGCGTCGGCCAGCGCGATCTCGATCCGGCTGGCGACGAAGAACCAGGCGCCATTGTTGCGCGGCTCCTCCTGACACCAGATGACCTCTTTCAGGTTCTTCATCCGCTTGAGCCTCACCGTCAGAGGCTCGCCGGGGAACGGGTAGAGCTGTTCGAGCCGCACGATCGAGACGTCGCCCAGCTGTTCCCCGTCGCGCGCCTCGAACAGGTCGAACGCCACCTTGCCGCTGCACAGCACCAGCCGGCGGACCTTGGCATCGGGAATATCGACCCGGTCGGAGAGGATGCGCTTGAAGTGGCTCGTCGCGGTGAATTCGTCGGCGCTCGATTTGGCCAGTGGGTGCCGCAGCAGGCTCTTGGGCGTCATGATCACCAGCGGCTTGCGGAACGGGCGCAGCATCTGCCGCCGCAAGACATGGAAATAGTTGGCCGGGTTGGTGATGTTGCAGACCTGGATGTTGTCGTCGGCGCACAGCTGCAGGAACCGCTCGAGCCGCGCCGAGCTATGTTCGGGCCCCTGGCCCTCGAAGCCGTGCGGCAACAGCAGCACCAGGCCGTTGGCGCGCAGCCACTTGGCCTCGCCGGCGGCGATGTACTGGTCGATGACGATCTGCGCGCCGTTGACGAAGTCGCCGAACTGCGCCTCCCAGCACACCAGCGTCCTGGGGTCGGCGCTGGCGAAGCCGTATTCGAACCCGAGCACGCCGTATTCGCTGAGCGGGCTGTCGTAGACCTCGAACTTGCCGTGCGGCAGCTCGCACAGCGGGATGAACTTGCGCTCGGTTTGCTGGCAGACCCAGATCGCGTGGCGCTGGCTGAAGGTGCCGCGGCCCGAATCCTGGCCCGACAGGCGCACGCCATAGCCTTCGGTCACCAGGCTGCCGAACGCGAGCGCCTCGGCGGTCGCCCAGTCGAAGCCCTCACCGCTCTCGAACATTGCCCGCTTGGCGTCGATCACCCGGGCCAGCGTGGCATGGATCGGCAGGTCGGCGGGGACCGTGGTCAGCGTGCGGCCAAGGCTGTCGAACAACTTCCTGTCGATCGCGGTGGCCACGTTACGCCGCGCGGTCTCCGGGTCGGCGGGCTTGTGCAGCCCGCTCCAGCGGCCGCCGAACCAGTCGGCCTCGTTGGGCTTGTAGCTCTTGGCGCCGTCGAACTCGCCGGTCAGCAGCGCCTCGAATTCGTAGCGCATGTGCGGCGCCGTTTGCGCGTCGATCACGCCTTCGTCCGTGAGCCGCGCGGCATAGACGTCGCTGACGCGGGGATGCTGCTTGATCCGCGCATACATCAGCGGCTGGGTGAAGCTCGGCTCGTCACCCTCGTTGTGGCCGAAGCGGCGATAGCACCACATGTCGATGACGATGTCGTGGCTGAAGCGCTGGCGGTATTCGATCGCCAGCTTGCAGGCCCAGGTGACCGCTTCCGGATCGTCGCCGTTGACGTGCAGGATCGGCGACTGGATGCCCTTGGCGACATCCGAAGGGTAGGGCGACGATCTGGCGAATTGCGGACTGGTCGTAAAACCAATCTGGTTATTGATGATGAAGTGCAGGCAGCCGCCGGTGTTGTAGCCGCGGACGCCGGAAAAGCCGAGGCACTCCCAGACGATGCCTTGCCCGGCGAAGGCGGCATCGCCGTGGATCAGCACGGGCAGGACCTGTTCGTGCGCGGCGAGGTCGTCGCGGATCGCCTGCTGGGCGCGGGTCTTGCCGAGCACTACCGGGTCGACCGCCTCGAGGTGGCTGGGGTTGGGGACCAGGCTCATATGCACCTTGATCCCGTCGAATTCGCGATCGGTGCTGGTGCCGAGGTGGTATTTGACGTCGCCCGAGCCGCCGACGTCCTCCGGGTTGGCGGTGCCGCCCGAAAACTCGTGGAAGATCACCCGGTATGGCTTGGCCATGACGTTGGCGAGCACGTTGAGCCGGCCGCGGTGCGACATGCCGTAGATGATCTCGCGCACGCCGAGCGAGCCGCCGTACTTGATCACCGCCTCGAGCGCCGGGATCATCGATTCGCCGCCGTCGAGCCCGAAGCGCTTGGTGCCGACGTATTTCTTGCCGAGGAAGCGCTCGTATTCCTCGCCGCGGATCACCGCCGCCAGGATCGCCTTCTTGCCCTCGGGAGTGAAGCGGATGACCCGGTCCGGGCCCTCGATGCGTTCCTGCAGGAAGCGCCGCTCGTCGACGTCGGAAATGTGCATGTATTCGATGCCGACGTGGCCGCAGTAGTTGGCGCGCAAGGTGGCCACCAGCTCGCGCACCGTCGCCCATTCGAGCCCGAGCGTGCCGCCGAGATAGACCGGCCGGTCGAGCGCCTCGCCGGTAAAGCCGTGGTACTCGGGGGTCAGGTCGGCGGGGATTTCCTGCTGCGACAGCCCGAGCGGGTCGAGATCGGCCGCCAAGTGCCCGCGCACGCGATAGGTCCGCACCAGCATCATCGCCCGGATCGAATCCCCGGCGGCGCGTTCGATCGCGCCGTCGTCCATCGCCTTGCCCGCCTTGGCCGCGCCGGCCGCGACGGCGAGCTTCATCATGGTCGGGTCGAGCGCCTGGGTCAGGTCGCCGCCATCGTCGAGCGGCCATCGCGCGTTGCCCCAGCTCGGCCCCGGCTGCGGGCCTTCCTGGGCGCCAAGCTCGGGGATGAAGGATTGCGCTTCGTTACCCATGGCTCACGCCAGCTCCTTGAGCAGCGCGTCGAGCGTGGTGCCGAGCTCGCTGGGCGAAGTCGCAACACGGATGCCGGCGGCTTCGAGCGCGGCGATCTTGTCCTCGGCGCCGCCCTGGCCGCCCGAGACGATCGCGCCTGCATGGCCCATGCGGCGACCCGGAGGCGCGGTGCGCCCGGCGATGAAGCCGACCATCGGCTTGCGGCGGCCGCGCCTGGCCTCGTCGGCAATGAACTGGGCGGCGTCCTCCTCGGCGCTGCCGCCAATCTCGCCGATCATGATCATCGACCTGGTGGCGTCGTCGGCGAGGAACAGCTCGAGCACGTCGATGAAGCTGGTGCCGTTGACCGGATCGCCGCCGATCCCGACCGCGGTGGTCTGGCCCAGGCCGGCATTGGTGGTCTGGAACACCGCCTCGTAAGTGAGCGTGCCCGAACGGCTGACAATGCCGACGCTGCCCTGCTTGAAGATCTGGCCGGGCATGATGCCGATCTTGCACTCGCCGGGGGTCAGCACGCCGGGGCAATTGGGACCGATCAGCCGCGATTTCGAGCCGCACAGCGCGCGCTTGACCCGCACCATGTCGAGCACCGGAATGCCCTCGGTGATCGCCACGATCAGCGGCACTTCGGCATCGATCGCCTCGAGGATCGAATCCGCGGCGAACGGTGGCGGCACGTAGATCACGCTGGCGGTCGCCCCGGTGGCGTGCCTGGCCTCGGCCACGGTATCGAACACCGGCAGCCCGAGATGTACCTGCCCGCCTTTGCCCGGCGTCACCCCCGCGACCATCCTGGTCCCGAAATCGAGCGCCTGCCGGGTGTGGAAAGTGCCGGTATCGCCGGTCATTCCCTGGGTGATGACCTTGGTGTTCCGGTCAACGAGAATGGACATTCAAATTCCTCTGATCGAATTAGCGGACGGTGTAGGATTCAGATCCGCTCGAACCATCTGAGTAGGTGGTCGTGATCGTCACCGAACTTCCTTCGAGCGCAAACCTGATGTCCTCGTCGTACGGACCAATGCGCCAACGCCCGGCATCACTGCCACCAAATGCGCCGATTGTTCTCCAAATGACTCGATCACTTTCGAAGCGGCACTCGTTCGTCCATTCCTTTCCGTCATCGGGGCGGCTGTAGCGGACGACGACGGAGTTCTCAGAGTTGGAGTTCACCATCATGATCTCCGGAGCGTGCCCATTCAGGTCAGCGATAGTCGCACGACATACCCGCGCGCGATCATCGGGAGTCAAAGCAATTACTGCTGTTTCGGGAGCTGCAGAGGGCGTGTCGGTTTGCGCCATCGGCGTTGGCTCCGCTTTCACCTCAGCTTCCGGGGGCGGTGCGTCGGCCTCTCCGCCACACGCCACGAGGACAAGAACCAGCAGCGCCGTGCAGCTACGCAAGCGCATTGTCGATACCCTTGCACGCCACCAGCAGTTCCCTGACCGCCGCCACCGAGACGTCGAAGTTGGCCTTGGCCTCGGCTTTCAGTTCAATCTCGACGATCCGCTCCACCCCGCCGGCGCCGATTACGATCGGGACGCCGACGTAGAGGTCGTCGACGCCGTATTGCCCGGTCAGGTGGGCGGCGCAGGGGAGCAGGCGCTTCTTGTCCTTGAGGAAGCTCTCGGCCATCGCGATGGCGCTGGTGGCGGGGGCGTAATAGGCCGAGCCGGTGCCGAGCAGCGCGACGATCTCGCCGCCGCCCGAGCGGGTGCGGGCGACGATCGCGTCGATCTTCTCCTGGGTACTCCAGCCCATCTTGATCAGGTCGGGCACCGGGATGCCGGCGACAGTCGAATATTCGATCACCGGCACCATGGTATCGCCGTGGCCGCCGAGCACGAAGGCGGTGACGTCCTCGACCGAGACGCCGAATTCCTCGGCGAGGAAATGGCGGAATCGGGCGCTGTCGAGCACTCCGGCCATGCCGACCACCATGTGGTGGGGAAGCTGCGAATATTCGCGCAGCGCCCAGACCATGGCGTCGAGCGGGTTGGTGATGCAGATCACGAAGGCGCCGGGTGCGTGCTTGGCGATGCCCTGGCCGACCGCCTTCATCACGCCGAGGTTGATATTGAGCAGGTCGTCGCGGCTCATGCCCGGCTTGCGGGCGATGCCGGCGGTGACGATGCACACGTCGGCGCCGGCGATGTCGGCATAGTCGTTGGTGCCCTTGAGGCTGGCGTCGAAGCCTTCGACCGGGCCGGCCTGCGACAAGTCGAGCGACTTGCCCGCGGGCATTCCCTCGACCACGTCGAACACGACGATGTCGCCCATTTCCTTCATCGCGGCGAGGTGGGCGAGGGTGCCACCGATCATGCCGGCACCGATCAGCGCGATTTTCCTGCGAGCCATGGGGTCAGCCTTGTCCTTCGAGAGGCGCGGGCGCGGGGCCGGTTGGCGGCGCTTTCCCCGCGTCCGCGAGGAGGAAGGCGCCCATGACCGGGCCGCCCTAGGCTTCGGCCAAGGCGTTTGCAACCGCGAAAAGGCGGATTTCAGAACAAATTGATGCTATCAGTTCGCAATAGCGATAATGGTCAATTGCGTCCGAATCGATGGCTGGCGAATACCCGCCATTGCCCGTCGCCGCGCAGCACTTCGTCGGTCACCTGCAGCGCGTTCGGCGCCTCGAGGCGATAGGTGGTGCGGCCTTGCTCTGTCGCCGCCTCGCCCCATTGCGTGGTCAGGGTGGTGCCGGTCACCGTGCCGTCGAGCGGCCGGGTCGCGCCGGTGCTGTCGAACCACTGCCCGCGCCACGCCTCGCCCTCGGCGCGATAGAACCCGCGGCCTTCGAAGCGGAACGGCCGCTCGCCCCGGGTGACGAATTGGTAGCGCAGCTCGACGAACCGCCCGCCGAGCGCCGGGGCGGCCTCGAGCGTGGCCTCGCTCGGCGAGCCCTGGACCGTGCCGGTGCCGCTCCAGCTGCCGTGGAGCCAGTCGAGCGCGGCGGGTTGCTGCGCGGCAGCGGCGGTCGCGACCAGTACGACGGCGGCGAGGGCGATGCCGGCCCTAACCATGGGCGCCCTGCAGGTCCTGGTAGAACATCATCGCGTTATCGTCCGGATCGTAGAAGGTGACCAGCCTGACGAGGCCGGGGATGTCGCGGATATCGCCGTCCTGCTTGACGCCCGCCGCATCGAGCACGGCCTTGGCCCCCTCGATATCGGTCACTCCGAAGGTCAAGGTGGCGCCGCCTTTTCCGCCCGCGCTTTCGACTTCCGACAGCCCGACATTGACCTTGTCGACCCCGGTCGAAAGTTCGCCCCAGGCGATGTCGTCGCGGCGGTAGAGGAGCGTGAACCCGAGCACCGAGCTGTACCATTCGATCGCCCGTTCGAGGCTGGTCACGCCGAGCGAGCAGGTCAGCCCGCCGTCATAAGTAATCGCCATCTAGTTCCTCCGTGCAATCTGGCCCAGCGAATCGGCCATGTACTGTTTTTATAGCAGGTATCATTTTATGTGCTAGAGTGCGCCGATGCCCAACTCCCGGGAGCTGACGCGCTTGAGCGCGGGGCGGTGGCTGATCCCGCTGCTGGCGCTGGCCGGCGCCGGGCATGGTTTGCGCTTCGCCGAGGCGGTGCGGCAGCTCGGGCTGGCGAGGGGTGTGGCGCGCGCCGGCCTCGATGCGCTGATCGCCGGCGGCTGGCTGGTGCGCAACCCTGGCCACGGCCATCCGCTGCGGCCGGAATACCTGCTCACCGGGCAGGGCAAGGTGCTGGGTGCCTGGAGCGAGGCGGTGATGGCGGCGCGCGCCGAACTCGGGCTCGCACCCGAAGCGCTGACCCGCTGGACGCTGCCGCTGGTCGACGCGCTCTCAGGCGGCGAAGCGCGCTTCGGCGAGCTGGCCACGGCGCTCGCGCCGGTCAGCCCGCGCGCGCTGTCGCTGACCATGAAAGCTGCCCTCGCCGAGCGGCTCGTCTCGCGGCGGCTGGAGGCGAGCTTCCCGCCCGTGCCGGTCTATGCCCTGACTACTCGCGGGCAGCGGCTGGCCTTGGCGCTCAGCCCGCCAGGCGGTCGGAGTCGCGGTGGCGGTCAAGGGCGTGGCCCTGGCGTTCCTGGGACAGCAGCATCGCGGCCAGGTAATCGGGCACCGCGCGGCTGAAATAATAGCCCTGGCCGAGCGTGCAGCCGGCGTTGCGCACCACCTGGACCTGCTCGATCGTCTCGAGCCCTTCGGCGACGATCTCCATGTCGAGCGTGGCGCCCATTTCGGCCACCGCGCGAATGATCGCGTCGCTCTTCTTGCCGATGTTGGGGCCGGAGACGAAGCTGCGGTCGACCTTGATCTTGCTGAACGGAAACTTGTTGATGTAGCCGAGCGAGGAATAGCCGGTGCCGAAATCGTCGAGCGCGAACTTGACCCCTTCGGCCGCCAGGTCCTCCATGAACCGCGCGGTGTTGGCGTCGTCGTCGAGAAACAGGCTTTCGGTCACTTCGAGTTCGAGCCGGCGCGGGTCGAGGCCGGCTTCGCGCAGCGCGGCGAGGATGCCGAGCGCGGCGCCCGGCGCGCGAATCTGCACCGGCGAGAGGTTGACCGCGATGGTCACGTCCTCGGGCCAGCCGGCGGCGGCCTTGGCCGCCTGCGCGGTGATCCAGTTGCCGAGCGTGATGATGACCCCGGTATCCTCGGCCACGGGGATGAATTCGTCGGGCCGCAGCTCGCCCTTTTCCGGGTGGAACCAGCGCACCAGCGCCTCGAAAGTGCGGATCCGGCCGGTCTCGAGGTCGACGATCGGCTGGAAGAAGATCGACAGCTCGTCGCGCTGGATCGCGGCGCGCAGCTCGGCCTCGATTTCCTTCTTGCGGACCAGCTCGCGGGTCATCGAATTGTCGAAGAAACAGACCTGGTTCTTGCCCCCGACCTTGGCGTGATAAAGCGCCAGGTCGGCGCCTTGCATCAGCATGTCGATGTCGGGCCCGTCGTCAGGCAGCAGGGCCACACCCATCGAGGCGGCGGTGTCGATGCGGTGGCCGTCGATCCGCATCGGACGGCCGATCTCGCTGACCAGCGCGCGCGCCAGCTGCTCGCTCTCGCCGCGCTCGCCGATCGCCGCCACGACGATGAACTCGTCGCCGCCGAAGCGGGCGACCGTCGCGCCTTCGGGGGCGGTGCCGCGCAGCCGGCTGGCTACTTCCGCCAGCACCTTGTCGCCGACCGTATGGCCGAGCGTGTCGTTGACTTCCTTGAACCGGTCGAGGTCGATCCAGAACAGCGCCAGCTTCTGGTGCTCGGGCAGCTGCATCAGCATCTCGACCATGTCGTTGTTGAGCCCGGCGCGGTTGAGCAGCCCGGTGACCACGTCGGTGCGCGCGAGGTCGCGCATCTTGTCGGCCATCTGCGCGCTCGCCTCGGCGGCGACGATCTGCTCGCGCAGGGTGTGGAAGACGTTGAAAGTGATCGACATCACCCCCAGGATGGTGAACGCCATGGCCCCGGCCAGGACGTAGAATTCGACGCCGCCGACCATGAGGCAAACCGCGATGATCGGCACAACCGACAGCAGCAGCTGCCCGATCGCGATCACCGGCCGGCCCGCGTTGCGCGCCGAAATGCCGACGCCATAGACCAGCGCATAGGCGACCATCAGCGTCTGCATCCGTCCCGCGTCGGCGTCGGCGACGGTGATCGCCGCGGCCAGGCCGGATAGGAAGGCGTAAGTGAAGGCCCCGGTTTCGTAGATCAATTCGAGCGAGCGGGTGTCGCGGTTCTGGGTGTCGCGGGCCAGCCACAGCGCGATCGTGAAGCGCACGATCGCGGTCACGATCAGCAGGCTGCCGGTGACGACGATCAGCGGGTTTCCGGTGACGATCATCGCGGTGATGCAGCAGGCGATCCCGGCCATTGCGCCCGCGGCGAGGCTGGTCGGCTGGGCGTAAAGCGTCTCGACGAGCTTGCGACGCACGCGTTCGTCGCGTTCATCGCCGCCAAAATAGCCTCTAAAGATTTGGCTCAGGCTCAGAATTCATGCTCCTCGACAGCTTGGCCTTAGCCAGAAGAGGTCACCGAGTGGTTAAGCGGAGGCTAACTGCTTTACGGGCGCAGCTCAGGCGGATTCCGGGGCCAGTTCCGGGACGAAGTCCGCGTTAGCCGGCGCCAGCGCCGAACCCAGTTCGCTGGCCATGCGGCGATCGAGCGCGCGGCAGATGTCGAGCCACCACCGGTAGGCCTGCCGGTCGCCGGCGAAAAACGCCGCTTCGGCCTGGCGCCGAGCGCGCTGCGCGGCGGCCATGCCGTGCGCGGCGAAATGGCGTAGCGCGGCGTGCAGCATCGCGTCGCTCGCCAGGCTGCCGCCGTTGTCGTTGGCCGGCAGCGCACAGGCGGCGTGGATGGACCGCGGATCGAGGCGCGGCGAGCGCGCGCGGGGTGGGGCGGAAAAGCGGATGGTCATGGCGGGGGGTCCGATGGCAACGGCTCACGCCGGTGGACCCCTCCTAGTGGGACGCGCCTAAGCTAAGGTTTGCCCGCATGGTTTCCGGAATCTTGCCGAGGGTTTACCATGAACCCGCGCGCCGGCCCGATTGGCAGGCTCAGGGCTGCCCCTTCGGCTGGCCGGCATGCCAGCCGCTCGGGATAGACTGCGACAACCTAGGGTTGTCGCAACCACTGGCCGCTGCGCGCAAACTCCTCGCGCACTTGCCCGGCGCCCGTGCCCGAAACGGACGATGCATTGGCGCGGAACAGCGCGTCGCCGCCGCGCGCCTCGATTTCGGCGGAATAGGCCGGTGCGGGATGGTTGGCGACGGCCGCTGCACGCAGCATCTCGGGATGCTCTGCCTCATAGGCACGGGCCAGCGCCACCGGATCGGTTTCCGCAGGAGCCGCATCGCCGCGTCGTGGTGAAGGGGCAGCGATCGGCTCGCCGCCGCGATAGGTGTCGCTGAACGCGAGGCTGCGACCGGCGGCGCCGCGCCAGCGATAGAACCGGTGCGCGCCGATGGTGCCGACGTTCTGCAGGCTGTCGGCCCAGTACGGATGGATCTGCACGGTGTGGTAATGCGTCGCCAGGCCGACGGGGGCGTAAACCACGCCGGACAGCGCCTGGCGGGCCACCGTGGCGGCACGGTCCCACCACATCCGCGCCGGCTGGCGGGCCATCGCGCCGTCGCAGGTGAAGCTGAACTGGCACCCGGTGCGCCGCTCCGAGCCCTGGAACACCACCCCGCACACGGTGTCGGGGTAAGTCGGGTGAGCGACCCGGTTGAGCACCACCTGGGCGACCGCGCGCTGCCCGGCGTCGGGCTCGGTGGCGGCTTCGTAGTAGATCGCCAGCGTCAGGCACTGCTGGGCGCGAGCGCGGTCGGTCAGGCTGCCGGCGTAAGCAAGCGCGCGAGCGGCGGGGCCGGGATCGAGCCGGCCGGTGGATGGGCGCGGAAGGGCGAGCTGCGCATCATCCGCCGCTTCTGCTTCCGCCGCACCACGCAAGTTCGGCAGGTCGTCGAGGTAATAGAACGCGGAGCCCGGGAAGCTCTCGCCGGGGGTCTCGAACGCCATCGGCGTGGTCACGGCAGCGGGCGCGGCTTGCGGGGTCCATTCGACCGGAGCGGCCATCGCCGGCACCGCGATTGCCGCGGCCAGCACGGCGAGGCGCCGGCCGGCGTGGCGGCGACGGCGGCGGGCACCAATCGGCCCGGCGCGGCGCGACAGCCTGGCGGAAAAATCTGCCGCTTGGGGCTCGAGGGGAAAGGGTCCGGTCATGGCGCGCTTTGGCGCGTAACCGCGAACCGGCCGGAGCGCATCCGCCGCGCGGGCGCCGTGCCAAAGCTGGACAGGCCCGGCGCGGGTGTTAATCTCCCGCCCGACGTCACGGATCGCCCGGGAGGCCGGGCCGGCAGCGACGCTGTCGAGGGAAGCGGGCCGAAATTCCCGCGCTGCCCCCGCAACTGTGACCGGGGAGCCGCGTCCTACAATGCCACTGGGCTTTTAGCCTGGGAAGGCGGGGCGAGGCGACGATCCGGGAGCCAGGAGACCTGGCCATGACGGTCGTTCGGCGCCGGGCGGGGTGCACCGGAAGCCAGCGGAGAGGCGCGTCCGAGCGATCGGGGCCGCGCCGCTCCCGCCATGAACGGCGAGTTCGTTCGTGGAGGGAAGTATGCGGCTTAAATATCTATTATTGGCTTTATTTATAGCCTCTGGTTTGGCGCAAACCGGCCGCGCTCAAAACCAAGGAAATGAAGCAGAGCCCGCACCGGAGTTCCCGCTCGAGATACCGGTTTGGGAGTCACACACACCGCGCGACGTCGAATCCGAAATCGTCGTGAACGGCATCACCGGTATTTACGAATCCAATGGTTTGCCGATCACTGCTCTCACTGAATATGACCTAACAAGCGTCCAGGGCCTCGACATCACTCGCGCGCTTGAGCGCGTTCCAGGCGTTGCCATCTCCCGCAACGGAGGACCGGGCAGCTTTACCGCCGTCCGCGTACGCGGCGCGGAAGGCGAGCAACTGCTGGTGCTGCTCGACGGGGTGCGGATGGCGGATCCGGCGGCCCCCGGCGGTGGCTTCGATTTCGGCAATATGCTCCCAGGCAATCTCTCCGAAATCGAACTGCTGCGTAGCTCGAACAGCACGATCTGGGGCAGCGATGCAATCGGCGGGGTGCTCCACGCCACCACTGGAGACAGCACAGTCGACCGCTCGTTCAAGCTCGAATACGGTTCCTTCGACCAGCTCTATGCCACGGGTCGCCTCGCGTTCGGCAACCACTGGGACAGTCACGCCTCGGTGTACGGCGGCTTTGCCCGGAGCAACGGGTTCTCGGCAGCGGCCGCCGGAAATGAGCCGGACGGCTTTCGCCAGACGGAGGTCGGCGGGAAGGGCAAGCTGGAGCTCACCGAGCGGCTGAGACTGGCGGGGAACTTTCGCTACGCGGAAGGCGAACTCGAGATCGACGGCTTTCCCGCGCCCAACTTCGTGCTCGCGGACACCCCCGAAACACAGGAAACGCGCCAACTGAGCGGCGCGGTCGGGCTTGAATACCGTAGTCCGTCGCTGGACCTCGACGCGCGCTATTCGCGGGCGGACACCGAACGCGACCTGTTCGATCCGGCAACCGGAACCGCGCCTGCTTATGCCACGAACGGAACATCCGACCGGATCGAGGCGCGCGGACGGCTCACGCTGGGTGACGACTGGTCGCTCCAGGCTGGGACGGAGCGGCTGTGGACCCGCTTCTCGACGACCTTCGATGCTGCAAAGCAGACGCACTCGACCGGGGCCTACGCTCAGCTGAGTTACGACCGCATCTGGTTCGTGGTGAACGCCGGGATCAGGATCGACGAACATCGGGATTTCGGCAGCGAGTGGAGCTTCGGCGCGGACGGCTCGGTCGATGTCGCCCCCGGGTTGCGTCTCCACGCCTCCTACGGCGAAGGCTTCAAAGCCCCGAGCCTGTTCCAGCTCCATTCCGATTTCGGCAATCCGGTCCTTCAACCAGAACGCAGCCGCGGGGCAGATGTCGCACTGGAATATGGCAGCCGCACAGATCGGAGTTTCATTACCATTGGTGCCTTCCGCCGCGATACCGAGAACCTGATCGGCTTTGTCAGCTGCTTCGGCGTGACCACCGGCATTTGTGCAGGGCGCCCGTTCGGTACTTACGACAACATCGGCCGCGCCCGCGCGCAGGGACTGGAAGTCGAAGCCCGGACTCAAGCGACCGAGGGCATCGTGCTCGGATTGGCCTACGCCTTGCTCGACGCCGAGGATCGCACACGGGGGTCCGCCACCCGGGGCAACGATCTCGCCCGCCGACCAAGGCACGCGCTGACCGCCACGGTCGACTGGTGGCCGGAAGATTCGGTCAAGTTCGGCGCCGACTTGCGCGTGGTCTCGGACAGCTTCGACGACGCGGGCAATTTCACTCCGCTCGGCGGCTACGAGGTGCTCACCCTGCGCGTCAGTTGGGACGCCACCGACCACGTCACCCTGTTCGGCCGGGTCGAGAACCTGTGGGACGAAACCTACCAGACCGCCGCCGGCTACGCGACGCCGGGCCGCGGTGCGTACATCGGGGCGAGGGCGCGGTTTTGAGGCATTTCGCGGCCCTTCTTGCGATTGCCCTGGTGGCGTGCGCGGCGCCGCCGCCCGAGCGCCGGGCCGACGGGCCGACGATCGTCTCGCTCAACCCGTGCACCGACGCGATTCTCGCCGAGGTGGCGGACCCGGCGCAGTTGCTGGCCGTGTCGCACTACAGCCACGACCCGCGCGCCACTTCGATGCCCTTGGCCGAGGCGCGGCGGTTTCGCGCCACCGGGGGCACCGTCGAACAGGTGCTGGCGCTCGATCCCGACGTGGTGGTGGCGAGCGCGTTTCTGCCGCCGGCGACCGCGCAGGCGTTCGACCGGCTCGGCATCCGCGTCGAGGCGTTCGGGATCGTGCCCGACCTGGCCGAGAACGCCGCGCAGATCCACCGGCTCGCCGCTCTGGCCGGGCATCCCGAGCGCGGCGAGGCGCTGCTGGCGCGGCTCGACGAGGCGCTGACGTCAACCCGCCACGACGGCCCGAAGGTCGATGCGCTGCTGTGGCAGACGGGCGGCATCGTCCCCGGCGAGCAGACGCTGATCGCCACGCTGCTCGCGCACACCGGCTTCGCCAGCCATTCCGCCGCGCGCGGGCTGGGGCAGGCGGCCTACGTGCCGCTCGAGCAGGTCCTCGCCGACCCGCCGCAAGTCGTGCTCGCCGCCGGGAGCGAGCGGATGCTGACCCACCCGGTGCTGCGCGGGCTGGAGGGCCTGCGCTACGAGCGGCTCGATCCTTCGCTGCTGTTCTGCGGTGGGCCGACCGTGATCCGCGCGGCGCAGAGGTTGGCGGAGATCAGGGCGAACATCGGCACGCGTGCTTCGACAAGCTCAGCACGAGCGGATTTGGGGAAGTCAGAACAACACCCGCTCATCCTGAGCCTGTCGAAGGATGCTCTCCGGTGACCCGCCCGATCCCGCTATTCACTCTGCTCATCCTCCTCGCGATCCCGCTGTCGCTGCTCGCCGGGCGCGTGTGGCTCGATCCATGGACCACGCCCAACGCTACAATAATCCTCGCCGAGCTGCGGCTGCCGCGCGCTTTGCTGGCGGTGATCGTCGGCGCCGGGCTGGGCGCGGCGGGGGCGGCGATGCAGGGGTACTTGCGCAATCCGCTGGCCGATCCGGGCCTGTTCGGCATTGCCCCGGGCGCGGCGCTGGGCGCGGTGGCGAGCTTCTGGTTCGGCTACGCGGCGAGCGCCTGGCTGCTGCCGCTGTTCGCGCTCGCGGGCGCGGGGGTTGCGATGGCGCTGCTGGCACTGATCGCCGGGCGTTCGGCAGGCGTGGCGCTGTTCACGCTCGCCGGGATGATGATCGCCAGCCTGGCGGGCGCGCTGATGAGCCTCGCCATCAGCCTTGCCCCCAACGCTTTCGCGATGAGCGAGATCGTCAGCTGGCTGATGGGGGCGCTGACCGACCGCGGCTGGGCCGAAGTGCGCCTCGCCGCACCGCTGACGCTGGCGGGCGTGGTGCTGTTGCGTCTAGCCGGGCCAGGCCTCGACGCGCTGACTTTGGGCGAGCCGGCGGCGCGCTCGCTCGGAGTGAATCCGGCGCGGCAGCAATGGCTGCTGATCCTCGGCACCGGGCTGACGGTTGGCGCGGGGGTGGCGGTGGCCGGGATCGTCGGCTTCGTCGGGCTGATCGTGCCGCACCTGGTGCGTCCGTTGACCGACCGCCGCCCGAGTTCGCTGATCCTGCCGAGCGCGCTCGCCGGAGCACTGCTGGTGCTCATCGCCGATTGCGTGTGCCGGGTGCTGCCGCTGGTCACCGAGCTGCGCCTCGGCATTGCGCTCAGCATCGTCGGCGCGCCGTTCTTCCTGTGGCTGCTGCTGCGAATGCGGCGGGAGGCGTGGCTGTGACGCTGGCGGCGCGTTCCCTGAAGCTGGCGAACCGGCTGGACGGGGTTTCTGTTGTGCTGGAGCCCGGCCGGATCACCGCGATCTGCGGCCCGAACGGCGCGGGCAAGTCGACGCTGCTGCAATGCCTTGCCGGCTTGCTGGCGCCAGATGGCGACGAAGTCCTTCTCGGCGATGCGCCTCTCCCCACGGGCCGCGAGCGGGCGCGGCGGATCGGCTACCTGCCGCAAGTCGGCGAGATCGCCTGGGACCTGTCGGTGGCGGGGCTGGCGGGGCTCGGCCGCCTGCCGCACGGCGATCGCGGTGAGGAACAAGTCGCGGCGGCGCTGGCGGCGGTGGACCTGACCCATCTGGCGAATCGCCCGGTATCGACCCTCTCGGGCGGCGAGAGGGCGCGCGCGCTGCTTGCTCGTGTCCTCGCCGGCGAGCCCGACTGGATCTTCGCCGACGAGCCGCTCGCCGCGCTCGACCTGGCGCACCAGCTGGCGTTGCTCGCGCGCCTGCGCGAAGCCGCCGCGCGAGGCACGGGCGTGGTGCTGGTGCTCCACGACCTGGCGCTGGCGATGAACCACGCCGACCGGGTGCTGGTCCTCGAGCGCGGCGCGCTGGCCGCCGACGGCGCGCCGGAACAAGCGCTGTCCGAGGCCACCATCGCCAGCGTCTGGGGCGTCGCCGCGCACTGGCTCGGCGAGCCCGGCGCGCGGGCGCTCGTCGCGGGCTAGTCCCCCGCCAACCCCTTGGCGCGCAGCATCGGCTCGATGCCGGGGTCGCGGCCCGCGTAGTCGCGGTACATCGCGGCGTAGTCCTTGCTGTGCCCCTGGCCGAGGAACGTCGCCCGCACGTGGTCGCCGTTGGCCCTTGTCGGCCCGCCGTGCTCCTCGATCCACGCCCAGGCGTCGTGCGCCAGCATCTCGGTCCAGATGTAGCTGACGTAGCCCGCCGCATAGCCGCCTTCCCAGATGTGCCGGAAATAGGGCGTGCGATAGCGCGGCGGGATCTGGGTCACGTTGAGGCCCAAGGTGCCGAGCACCTGCTGCTCGAACCCGAGCGCGTCCTGGCGGCTGTTCGCCGGGGTCAGCGCGTGCCAGCGCATGTCGAGCAGCGCGGCGCTGAGCACTTCGCCGAACGCCAGCCCCTGGTTGAAGTTGGCCGCCGCCTCGATCTTGGCCACCAGGTCGGCCGGGATCGGCGCGCCGGTCTGGTAATGCCGGGCATAGTTCGCCAGCACCGCCGGCTCGGTCGCCAGGTTCTCGTGGAACTGGCTCGGGAACTCGACGAAGTCGCGCGCGGTGTTGGTGCCCGATAGCGACGGGTAGCGCTGGTTGGCGAAGATGCCGTGGATGGCGTGGCCGAACTCGTGGAACATGGTGTTGACGTCGTCGAAGGTCATCAGCGCCGGCTGGCCCGGGCCGGGCGCGGCGACGTTGAGCGTGTTGTGGACCACCGGCTTGCCGCCGAGCAGGTGCGATTGCTCGACGAAGTTGCCCATCCACGCCCCGCCGCGCTTGTTGGGCCGCGCGAACGGATCGATGTAGAACAGCGCCAGCTCGCTGCCGTCGCGGTCGAGCACGGTGTAGACGCGCATGTCGGGGTGATAGGTGGGCAAGTCGGTGCGGCGGCGGAACTCGATCCCGTAGAACCGGTTCATCGAGAAGAACACACCGTCCTCGAGCGTGCGCCAGACCTCGAAGTACGGCTTGATCGCCTCCTCGTCGAGGTCGTAGCGGGCCTTGCGGACCTTCTCGGCGTAGTAGCCCCAGTCCCACGGCTCGATCCGCTCGATGCCGTCGGCGCGCGCGCTTTCGAGCAGCATCGCCGCCTCGCGGGTCTGCGTTGCGGCGACCGCGGGCACGAACCGCTCCATGAACGCCACCGCCGCGGCCGGGTCGGTGACCATCCGGTCGTACATCTGGAAGTGCGCGAAGCTCCCCTGCCCGAGCAGCGCCGCCTTGCGCGCGCGCAGGTCGGCGAGCTCCTCGGCGATCGCGGTGGTGTCGTGCTCGTCGCCGCCCGAGGTGCGGTTGATGCTGGCCTCGAACAGTTTCCGGCGAGTGGCGCGGTTGGTCAGCTGCGCCAGCATCGGCTGCTGCGTGGTGTTGATCAGCGCCAGCACATATTTGCCGGGTTGGCCCTTCTCGGTCGCCAGCGCGGCGGCGGCGGCGATTTGCGCGTCGCTGAGGCCGGCCAGCTCCTCGCGAGTGTCGAACACCGGCGCCTTGGCGTTCTGCGCCGCGGTCAGGGCCTGGCTGAATTGGGTCTGCAGCTCGGTAATGCGGGTGTTCATCGCCATCAGCTGTTGCTTCTGGCTGGCGCTCAGCAGCGCACCGGCGTGGACGAAATCGGCGTAAGTCGTCTCCAGCAGCATCGCGTCCTCGCCGGTCAGGCCGAGCGCCGCGCGGTTGTCATAAACCGCCTTGATCCGCCGGAAGAGCCGGTCGTTGAGATAGATCGCGTCGTTGAGCGCGGAGAGCTGGGGCGCGGTCGCGGTGTCGACCGCGTCGAGCGCGTCGTTGGTGTTGGCCCCCTGGACCTGGCCGAACACGCTGCCCACGCGGTCGAGCATCTGCCCGCTCCGCTGCCCGGCGACGAGCGTGTTCTCGAACGTCGGGGCGGACGGGTTGTTGGCGATGGCGTCGATCTCGGCCAGCTGGATGGCAATGCCCTGCTCGATCGCCGGCTGGTAGTCGGCATCGCCGATGCGGGCGAAATCGGGCGCGTGGAACGGCAGCGTGCTTTCGCGCGCGAACACGCCGGTCCCCTCGGGCACGGTGACGGTGGCGGAGGAGGCGGCGCCCTCCCCGGTGGTGGTGCAGGCGGTCAGCAGCGCGCCCAGCGCGGCTCCGGCGAGCAAACGGGTCAGCATCGCGGTGTCTCCAGGTTTCATCGGCAACCGCCTTAGTCGCGCCGGGGACTGCGTCAATTGCGGCGCGCGGATGGCGATGAACGGGCGACGGGGCATCTGGGCTCCAACAGTTCGTGCCGAAACAAGACTAACACCCGGCTTGCATCGCCAAACCTTGCTGGCTTTAGTCGACAAATGGGGTAATTCTTGCCGTCCGTGCACGGGGCGCGGGACACAGGGGGCCTTGAAGACATCGCCATGGGTCAAGCCCACTCCGATTCTGCATTCGTGCTGGCCCGGCTGACCGCCAAGCAGCGCGAAGTGCTGGACCTCCTGATCGAGCACAAGACGTCCAAGGAAATCGCGCGGTTGCTGAGGATCTCGCCGCACACCGTCGATCAGCGCATCCAGTTCGCCAAGGACAAGCTCGGCGCCGTCAGCCGTAACGAGGCGGCGGTCACCTATCGCCGGCTGCTGCAGATATCCGGGCGCGTGACATATGAAGATTCCCACGTCTCGGAACTCGTCGAAGTCGACCAAGGTCCGCTCGGGACGCAGGCGGACCCGCTCCCGGCACCAGAAGGCCGGGAACGGGTCCAACCCGACCAGCCGAGCGATGCGGAAGCGGATTACCCGGTCGTCCCTGAGTTGTTCGAAGGCCGTTACGGCACGCTGATCCGGCTGGGGGCGATCATCTCGATCGCAGTGTTCCTCGTCTTTCTTGTGCTCGGCGGGCTGGCCATCTTCTCTCAGCTCTCGGAGCTGATGGCCGCGTAACGAACTGCGAACAACTCACCGCCTATTTGATTAGGCCCGTAAGGCCAGGTGAGGAGTTCGCCATGTTGATGACCGTACCCGTCGCGCAATTGCGCATTGCCAGTGACATCAGCGAAGCCGAAAAGGCGCTCGACGAAGCGCTGATCCGGCAATCGGCGCTGTTCACCACCATGGTCTCCGCCCGGCGCGAGACCGGGTCCGATCCGTTCGTCGGGCACGAGGCGCTGCTGCGCCTGGCCAAGTCGCAGCAGGCGCTGCTCGAGGCCGGCGGCAATCTTGCCCGCGTCCACGGCTCGCTGCTCGACGTGCAGCGCGAGATGGGTGTCGGCGACGAATGTCCGCCCGACCGGCCGCGCGAAGTCGAAGGCGGACGCCTCGCGGGCTGAAGGCAGGCGCGAGAGGAAGCAAACGACCGATGTCGCTCGAACTCAGCCTGACGCTGAGCCTGTTCGTTGCGGCGGGACTCCACGCCTGGTTGCGTGGGGGCCCGCCGGAACGACTCGCGGCGGCGATCATCGTCGCCTGGATATTGACCGACGCGACCTATCACCTGCTGTTCGGCCCCTCGGGGTTCGACGCGGTCGATCCGGTCCACCTGTGGATCGACGGTGCCGAGCTGGTGGCGATCGTCTGGCTGGCATTGCGGGCCAACCGCCTGTGGCCGCTGTGGGCCGCGGCAGCGCAACTGATCTGCTTTTCGGGCCACATCGCCGCGTTCATCGAGCCCGCCGGCTGGACCCGGGCCTATTGGGCGATGACCCAGATTCCGCCGTACATCCAGGTCATCGCGCTGGTCAGCGGCGCGGCCGCCCATACCCGGCGCATGCGCCGGATCGGGCGCTACCGCAGCTGGCGGCCGGTATGAACTACGCCGCGCCCGGCCTTGTCCGCGCAGCCGACTTCACCGAAGCGGCTTCCGAAGTGATCGAGCGCTGGGCCGCCACGCATCGGCCCGAGGCGAGCTTTTTCCGCTGGGCCTCCAGGATCCCGGCCGAGGACTGGGGCTATGACCTGTTCGGCTGGACTCGCGAGATCAGCGCGATCCAGCGCGAGTTCGAGCAGCGGATCGGCTTCGCCATCCCGCTGGCCCCGGCCGAAAAGCGCAAGACCGCCTGCTTCACCCTGCTCAAGACGCACTACGTCCTGGTCCGCAAGGCCGAGACGCAAAGCGGCATGACCGTGCTGAAGGCGTTGCTGGGGTAGGGGAAGTCCGAGCTTGCCACCGGACTCGGCGGGAGCGCCGGTGGCTACTGAGGGGGAAGAATCCATGAGCGGTCGGCTGTTTCCCGATGACGTGCTGTTTCTCCAGCGCCTGCTGAGCTGCTGCGGGCTATATACCCGCAAGCTCGACGGCGATTACGGCCAGTTCACCGCCCAGGCGGAGTCGGACTTCGAGGATCGTTGCGATGCGGTCGCCTCGGCCGACGGCAGCTTCGACCAGCGCAGCGAACGCAACATCCGCAGCCTGCAGCTCGTCGCCCAGCCGCTCGCCCGTCGCTCGCTGGCGGCCTTGCTGGCCAGCGGCCGGGAGGCGAAGATCATCTCCGGGACACGCAGCTACGAAGAGCAGAACGCGCTGTATCGCCAGGGTCGTTTCGGCAATCCCGGACCCAAAGTGACGAACGCGCGTGGCGGACAGAGCTGGCACAACTTCGGCCTGGCGTGGGACATCGGTCTGTTCCAGGGCGGGCAGTATCTGACGACCACGGCTCCGTACCGCCAAGCCTCGTCGGTCGCGAAGATCGCAGGGCTGGAATGGGGCGGCGACTGGACGTCCTTCCCCGACGCTCCGCACTACCAGGTAGCCGCGGCCGGCCGCTCGGTCTCGCAAGCGCGGGCGGCTTTCGAGGCGGGCGGGCGCTAGGATGGGACGGGAGTGGCGCCGATGAGTGGGGCAGCGGTCCGATGCAGGGCAAGATGCAATGCAGGATAACGGTGCTCGAGGCTGCTGGGGCGAGGGGGAAGACGTCCGTTAGCCTCTCAAGACAAATCGATGGGGGGAAATTCGATGTTACGATGTCTAGCTGGTGGGCTCACTCGGGCCCATATCGAGGTCTGGTTCGGCGAACACGGGACTGGCTATCTCAGTCTTTTTCAAAGGAAGAATGACCAGATCATTCACTTGGGAGATAATCCCAGCGCCGGCGATGCGCTCAAATTCGCGCTGCCTCCCGAAAGCGCAGTGGTCCTACTGGGGATCCGCGTTTTCAACGCCGACATTCAAGGCCAGGCCCGGCCTGTATTTCTGGAGGTGAAACAGAACGGCACTTCCCTGCAGATCGTCGATGAGACGACCGGAGACAGTCAGAACGGAGAAGATCCGTATCGCGAGTTGGAATTGTCGCCGCCGGCGCCTCACAACGAGCCGAAATTCTATTATTTCAGTGTGAGTTTCGCGTGATGCGTACGTATTCGAGGCTGGCGAGCCGGACTTATTTCGCCGTCGCGTTGTCGCTTATCTCCATGAACGGCGCAGCGTATGCTCAATCATCCGAGGCTGAGAACGACGAGGCCTTCGACCTGATCAATGAAGGGCCGGCCGGCAAAGACGTATTCGTTTTCGACTTCGGCGTACCCTCCTCGCCGGCTCTCACATTGCTGGGAATCGACAAGGACAAGATAACCCAATCGAACAGCCTGAAGCCGTTCGTGCTGTCGTTGCCCGGCATACTCGCCTCCGACGGAGAGGGACGGGCCGTGGCCTTTGACGGATCGATCGGCAGCTTGCTCATCGCCCCATCGCAGCAACGGTACAGCCGATATCAGCAGCGAGCGCTCCTCTTCCGCACTCGTTTCAATATCGGGCTTTACGAAGGTGTCGACGACGATGACGCTTCGAAGGACAAGCCGTCCAGGGTAACGCTGGGTCTCAGTTCTTCACTTCTGAATTCAAGTGATCCGTTGCTGGCGGCTGTTCCAGGCGGAACGGGTTCTGCTTACATCGCATGTCTTGACGCTGCGCGGGGTAACTTGAATCTTCCCGTGCCCACTTTCAACGAAGCCGCGGACGCTGCTGCAATTGCCGCTTTCAAAAAGTCGAAGGATTTGACGGCATTCGCGACAACCTGCCGGGACGTGGCAGATTTGGCAGCGCGTCTCGGTACCGATTTCGATGTCGGAGGCGGACTGCTGCTTGAAGGCGACCCCGGCAAAATCGCCGGACTGAACGATGAAGCCGGCGTCTTCTGGGCGTCGTTCAGAACCTCGTTCGGGGCGAGCGGACCCAACACCGAAGGCGGAACCACGTTCGATGAATTCAAGACCTGGGAAGACGACTTCGGGCGCTGGTTCATGATCGGGGCGTCAGGCCGCGTCGGGCACCACGAGAGCGTCGCGACAGGGGACACGGTTACGCCACAGGTCCAGGCCAATACGTACGCTGTCTGGGCCGGGCTGGAGAGTTACTCGAAATCCAATAGGTTTGCATTGCAGGTCGGCCAAGAGCGGATTGACCCGACAGGTACAGGAAACAGTGCCTTTGGCGGGACCAGAACGGTTTACAATGCGTCTTACGATCAATCACTTGGGGACACCGGACTCTGGCTGAGTCTTTCGTATGGAAAGGCTGAAGGAACGGGTGCTCTCAAGAGCGACTCGACAGCACGCGTGACACTCACATTCAACGCGCCGACGGCGAGAAGAATCTTTGGCGGTCCCTAGGAACTAGGACCTTTCAAACTCCTGCGTTGCATTCCGCCCGTCCGCCCCCACATGGCCCGCGAGCCTGTGGGGGCGTGTTCGCGCGCCTCTTGACCCACGAGAACATTTGCGGAACATCCATTTTCGATGAGTCTTACGCACATCTCCGTCCGCGGCGCGCGGGAGCATAACCTCAAGGGGTTCGATATCGACCTGCCGCGCGACCGGCTGATCGTGATCACCGGGCTCAGCGGCAGCGGCAAGTCGAGCCTGGCGTTCGACACCATCTATGCCGAGGGGCAGCGGCGCTACGTAGAATCCCTTAGTGCGTACGCGCGCCAGTTCCTCGAGATGATGCAGAAGCCCGATGTCGAGCATATCGACGGGCTCAGCCCGGCGATCTCGATCGAGCAGAAGACGACCAGCCGCAACCCGCGCTCGACGGTCGCCACCGTCACCGAGATCTACGATTACATGCGGCTGCTGTGGGCGCGGGTGGGCGTGCCGTACTCGCCCGCCACCGGGCTGCCGATTGAGGCGCAGACGGTTTCCAACATGGTCGACCGGGTGATGGCCCTGCCCGAGGGGACGCGGCTGTACCTGCTCGCGCCGGTGGTGCGCGGGCGCAAGGGCGAATACCGGCGCGAGCTGGCCGAATGGCAGAAGGCCGGCTTCACCCGGGTGCGGATCGACGGCGAGATGGTCGAGATCGGCGAGGCCCCGGCGCTCGAGAAGACCTACAAACACGACATCGAGGTGGTGGTCGACCGGCTGGCGGTGAAGCCCGGTATCGAGACGCGGCTGGCAGACAGCTTCGAGCAGGCGCTCAAGCTGGCCGAGGGGCTGGCCTACGTGGACCTGGCGGAAGGCGTGGTTCCGGGCCGCGAGGACGAGGACGCCGCGGGCGGCAACCTCAAGGGCGCCGGTCTCCCCCCCAACCGCATCGTGTTCTCCGAGAAGTTCGCCTGCCCGGTCTCCGGCTTCACCATCGAGGAAATCGAGCCGCGGCTGTTCAGCTTCAACGCCCCGCAAGGCGCTTGCTCGACCTGCGACGGGCTCGGCGAGAAGATGCTGTTCGATCAAGCCCTGGTGGTGCCGAACGAGGCGCTGACGCTCAAGCAGGGCGCGGTGGTGCCGTGGGCCAAGTCCAACCCGCCGAGCCCGTACTACATGCAGGTGCTGGCCAGCCTGGCGCGCGAATACGGCTTCGACCTGACCACGCCGTGGACCGAGCTCAACGACGAGCACCGCGAAGTCATCCTCCACGGCACGGGCGGCAAACCGGTGGCGCTGACCTTCAAGGACGGGCGCAAGGAATACACCGTGCGCAAGGCCTTCGAGGGCGTAATCGGCAACCTCAACCGCCGCCTGCTGCAGACCGACAGCGCGTGGATGCGCGAGGAGCTGGCCCGCTTCCAGACCGCGCAGCCGTGCGAGACCTGCCACGGCAAGCGGCTCAACGACAAGGCGCTGGCGGTGAAAGTCCCCGGCCCAGACGGACCAACCGACATCGCCACCCCGGTGGCCTTCTCGGTCACCGTCGCGCTGGCCTGGTTCCAGGCGCTGCCGGCGAAGCTCACCGACACCCAGAACCAGATCGCCCGCGCCATCCTCAAGGAGATCGTCGAGCGGCTCGGCTTTCTCGACAACGTCGGGCTCGATTACCTCAACCTCGACCGCACCAGCGGCACCCTCTCGGGCGGCGAGAGCCAGCGCATCCGCCTCGCCTCGCAGATCGGCTCGGGCCTCTCGGGCGTGCTCTACGTGCTCGACGAGCCCAGCATCGGGCTTCATCAGCGCGACAACGACCGCCTGATCGAAACGCTCAAGCGCCTGCGCGATCTCGGCAATACGGTGATCGTGGTCGAGCACGACGAGGATTCGATCCGCAGCGCCGATCACGTGGTCGATCTCGGCCCTGGCGCCGGGGTTCACGGCGGCGAAATCGTCGCCCAGGGCACGCTGGCGGACGTGCTCAAGTCCAAGCGCAGCCTCACCGCCCAGTACCTCAACGGCACCCGCGCGATCGCCGTCCCGCCCAAACGCCGCAAGGGCAACGGCCACAAGGTCACCGTCCACGGCGCGCGGGCGAACAACCTCAAGGCCGTCACCGCCGCGATCCCGCTCGGCACCTTCTGCTGCATCACCGGCGTTTCGGGCAGCGGCAAGTCGAGCCTGGTGGTCGACACGCTCTACCCCTCCGCCGCCCGCGCGCTCAATGGTGCCCGCGTCATCGCCGGGCCGCACGACAAGATCACCGGCCTCGAATTCTGCGACAAGGTGATCGAGATCGACCAGAGCCCGATCGGCCGCACGCCGCGCTCCAACCCCGCCACTTACACCGGCGCCTTCACCCAGATCCGCGACTGGTTCGCCGGCCTGCCCGAAAGCGGCGCGCGCGGCTACAAGCCCGGCCGCTTCAGCTTCAACGTCAAGGGCGGGCGCTGCGAGGCGTGCCAGGGCGACGGGCTGATCAAGATCGAGATGCACTTCCTGCCCGACGTCTACGTCACCTGCGAGCAATGCCACGGCCGCCGCTACAACCGCGAAACGCTCGAGGTGAAGTTCAAGGGCCTCTCCATCGCCGACGTGCTCGACATGACGATCGAGGACGCCGAAGGCTTCTTCAAGGCCGTCCCGCCGATCCGCGACAAGATGCACATGCTGAACGAAGTCGGCCTCGGCTACGTCAAGGTCGGCCAGCAGGCGACCACGCTCTCGGGCGGCGAAGCCCAACGGGTCAAGCTGGCCAAGGAGCTCAGCCGCCGCAGCACCGGGCAAACGCTCTACATCCTCGACGAGCCGACCACCGGGCTCCACTTCGAGGACGTGCGCAAACTGCTCGAAGTGCTCCAGCGGCTGGTCGACCAGGGCAACAGCGTGGTGGTGATCGAACACAACCTCGACGTGATCAAGACCGCCGACTGGATCATCGACCTCGGCCCCGAAGGCGGCGTGCGGGGCGGCGAGCTGGTGGCGGAAGGCACGCCCGAAGACGTCGCGGCGAACAAGCGTTCATACACCGGTCAGTACCTCAAGGGCATGCTGGCGAAGTCTGTCCCGAGCAAAGTCGAGGGGACGAGCGTGGCGGCCGAATAGCGGGCGAGCCGTGCTCGCCCTTGGCAGCGCCCCGGACACCACGTTAGAATGCCCCTAGGGGATCATCCGGGAGTCGCACCATGCTCAAGTCCACAATCGTCCGTCCAATCCGTCTCGCCGCGCTTGCCGCCGCGGCGCTCGCGCTCGGTATCGCGGCACCCGCCGCCGCCCAGGACCGCCACGTCAAGTTCAGCGGGCACGAGGCCGCCCCGCGCGGCGCCGAGTCGGCGCGCAGCAACAACATCACCCAGCAGCAATCGGGCCGGATCGCCGGCAACAGCAACAGAGGGAGCCCCGGGATCAGCACCCGCTGGCTCGAGGTCGACTCGTGGGCGCTCGCCGGCTCGGGAGCCGGCAGCGGCGGCCCGATCGAGCGCGGGCCCGGAAGGCTGGTCGTGATCGGCTCGATCGGCAACTGCCGCGTCGGCGACACCTACCGCACCCTCGAATTGCGCGACGGCGGCGACGGCTCCATCACCAAGCTCGAACGCGTCCAGATCGCCGCCTGCGGGGGCCGCACGGTCTCGCTCGACTTCGCGATTGTCGCCAGGATGCCTTCGGTGGATGTGATCGAGGATTAGGTCTGTCGGGGGCTGGCGAGGGGCGGGGTAATGCGGCGGTGTCTCGAGGGGATGCTGGTGAAGCCTGTCCCGAGCGAAGCCAAGGGGGTGAGGGCGGAGTGAAAACCGAACGTTAGAGCTTAGGGACCTTCAGGGCGCCTCGATATCGTGATTTTAGGTCCGCTGCTGTCTTTTCAAAATAGACTCGGTTTCGCTTGTCCTGCCAAACGTCGCCTTGGGTAAGGTCTGAAATCATTTTTTCAAAGCGACCAATCTTTCGCTGGAGCGCGTCTCCCTGGCGCGACACGCGATGAAGAGACTCACGAATTACAGAAAGCAGCGGTTCCACCACGGGATCCACGAATGTTCGCCCACCTTTGGTTGCTTGGGCCAATATCGAGAACATCTGATCGGAATCAGAGGAGTTATTGAGGTGATTCCCCAACGTAAAGCAAGTGTTGCGGCAATATTCCTCGCTACGGGACAGCAGCGGTGAGTTGATGTCAGAAAAACTTCGGTATGACTGAAGATGTAGCGCTAGCGATTCTTTTAGCAGATCGACTGCGCCATGAGGTTCTGTGGATATCGAGGACTTTCCTCTAATATATAGATAGCAAGCACGGTCAAACATCACCCTAGTTTTAAAGGAAATGTCGTAGCCTTTCGCTGCAAGTACCCGGTGCAGAATCTCTTGCGTCATCTTGTCGCCAGAATCGCCAGCCTTCTCTGCCCGCAACCACAACATCAATTGATCTGCCTCAGGGCAATGCCTGAAGTCCATCGCGGACTGAAAATCCAAACGTGCGCGGGACAAGTCTCGTCGATCCAAAGTGAGCCGCGCCGTAGCGCGAAGGCAAAGAAACCTCGGGTCCTCCGCCACTTGAGGGTTCTTTTCTCGATCCAGCTCATCCAATAGCAATCTGAGGTAGCGATCCTCCCCATTGAGTTGTGCCGCGGCGGCTCGGTGGAACCTCTGCACAAACCTATTGAGAGAAGGAGAGTCGGCGTAGAAGGTGTTCTTAAAGTTCTGCACTCTTGTCTTGATAGTTTCGTAAAGGTTTAGGTTTAGCGCGGAGGCTAGAACAAACCTACCCGTGAGCGGGCCGATGCTATAAATAGTTTCCTCACCGGCAACCTCAGAAGTTAGAAATATCTCCTGAACTGATGCTAGAGCATCTCTAATCTTAGAGGCATCAAGTCGTGATATAGTGGCTATATCTTCAACACTTATTGGTTTGTCATAAAGTGCAAGTATTGTAAGAATCTCACGACCGCGGTCAGTCTTGTCGAGAGCATCCCATTCACGCTTGAAAACGTAGTCCCGCACATCATTGCCAGCTTCGCTTTCAAAGAGCCTAACGGCGTCGGGATAATTGCCGGTTGTTCTACGAAGTGCGATAATGCTCTCGATGACTAATGGTCTGCCTTCCGAAGTTGGAAGGATCATTGTGTCTCGAGTAGCTGCGCCGGGTTCCTGAACACCAAACTGCCGAGCACAGACGCTGACAAAAGTCTCGAACTCGGCACCCTTCATGCCTGGTATTTCGAGGGAGCTCGATAAACTCTGAGTGGGTCTGTTCCGTAAGGTGTAGAGAACTTTGGAAGGTTTCCTCGCGCGCCAAAGCGCTCCGAAAAGGAAATCCATCCCAGTTTCTTCATGCGCCGTGCTCAGAGTGTCAATGTCGTCAATCACAATAAAGCAGGAGGTCGTATCAAAAAGCTCTCGTATCGAATTTCTAAGGTAGTCTAGCTCGTTCAATCGCTTGTTGTCCAAATCAAAATCGGCCAAAACGAGAATTGCTTGATACAATTCGCACTCATTCTGGAAGTCAAGTCCAACAAAGGTTGCAGATTCCTGTTTTTCGACGTCGAGAAAGCGAGCCTTGGCACTTATAAAAATAAGTCGATCCAAGGGGACTCCTGCGACCTTGTAACCGCCGCCACTTATTTTGATACTTTTGTATACTTGATAGGCGATGGTAGATTTCCCGGAACCGCCCTTGCCGTATAGGAATGCCCTAGGTTCGTCTGGGAGCGTTAACCAATGAAAGATGCGATCGACGGCATCCATCCGGCCCACAAATTCTCGAACTGTGGCAGGGCTTGGAGGGAGTTGCCCCTTTGGAGGCTCTAGGTTTTCGTCGTGGTCGGCGCGAAGGTACAGGGTGGCGACGTCGTTACTTGTTGCTGCCCGGACCTCCGAGCCGTTACGAATGTAGATTGCTTCTTTGGAGTAGTTATGCAGGTCTCTTTGAAAGCGAAGGGGGCGCGCTGACGCGTCTTTTCGCCCGACTAGCAGGATGTCGACCGCACCGAGTTTCCCGCTCTCGTAGTGCTTGACCTGCAAATGGGGACGGTCCCCCGTTAGATCTTTGAACGCTTGTTCAAACCTATCCAAGTTTGGTCGGACCTTTGTAAGGCCGCCTTTGCGGTTCTTGTCGTTCACTCCGAATATGATCAAGCCGCCTTCTGTATTGGCGAAGGCGCATACGAGCCGACAAATGCCTGCAAAATATGCGTCAGAATAGGAAAAGGGCCAGCTCTCCTTAAAGTCCCAAATGGTTCCTTCTTGGTCTAGGTAAGTGCCGTCTTCGTTGCTCAGCAACGGTAGAATCTGCTCGGCTTGGAGTGGGAGTTCGCCCATTCTGACGAAGTCGTGCAGACCTTCGCTCATGCCGATTTCTCCCTTGGACGCGAGTTTGAAGCGGCGTTGCTAACTGTCAAGTGGGTAAGGTCCGCTTGAAGTGCCAAGCTGGACTTTCCATTTTCCTACAGCCCCCCATTGCGCATAGAGAACTCGGTTCTCCTTCCCGCACAGCGGAGCAGAGCCGTGGGTGTGTTTGTTTTGCCTCAATCGGTTTCGTTTGTTTCGCCTCAATCGCCGGCGCGGGCATCCGCCCGCTTAGGCTTTCGGCCTAACCGGCCGGCGGGCGGTCGCCCTTGCGAGCCCGGTGGGCTCGGATTAGCGGGTCTTTTGTTAGGCGCCCTCAAACGCCGGGCGCGGGCCATCCGCCCGGCTTGGCTTCGCGGCATAAGCCGCGGCGCGCGTTCGCGCTTGCGGGTTCCTGGTCGGAACCCGGACCATTCCCGGCCATGATGGTCGAGCTGGCCCGGTCCGCGACTAGCGGACCGCAAGGCCGAACGGCCGCCCGAGCTTATGCGAGGGAAGCGGAGCTGGCCCGAAGGGCCTACCCAAGCGGCCCGGATGGGCCGCGCCCGGCGTTTGAGGGCGAAAAAAAGAGAATCTTGCAATGTGTCACCCTGTCTTTTGGGCGCATTTTCGGGTCCAGGCCGTTGGAATCGAAGCGAATTGCGGGCGTGGGTGCGCGGGAAACAGGGTGACACTGTGTCACCCTGGCGCGCCCGGCGGGTTACAAGCCGCGCCGTTACAAACTGCCGGTGGCGCGGCGCGCTCCATCGCTTATAGTGGCGCCGACAACAGTTGATCTTCCGGGAGAGAGACAGACGATGCGCATGGTTTTGAAAGCTAGTTTTGCCGTCCTTGGCCTGGTCGCCATTGCAGCTCCGGCGCTGGCGCAGTTCGGCGGGCCGCCGGCGCCGCCCAACACCGGCGTGGCGCTCTATGCCCGGCTGACCGGCGCTGCCGGCGGGGGCGCGGCGACGGTGGTGATCGATCCGCCCAAGGGCACGGTGTGCTACCTGGTCAACGTCGGCGCGCTGGCGAACGTGACCGCGGCGCACATCCATGTCGGCGCGGCGGGTGCGAACGGCGCCGTGGCGGTGCCGTTCGACGCGCCCGAAGGCGGCACCACCGGCGGCTGCGCGCCGATCGCGGCCGAGCTTTCCGCCGCGATCCTCGCCAACCCCGGCGGCTACTACGTCAACGTCCACACCCGCACCCAGCCCGGCGGCGCGATCAGGGGGCAGTTAGTGAAGTAGCCTCAAGCGCCGGCGCGGGCATCCGCCCGCTTAGGCTACCGCGCCATACGGCGCGACGGCCGTTCGGCCTTGCGGTCCGCTGGTCGCGGACCGGATCAGCGCTCGAACTGCCTGGCCTGGAATGTCCGGGTTCCGACCAGGAACCCGCAAGCGCGAACGCGCGCCGCGG
>Ga0307505_10000647_pt1 | contig 36391 bp, 34 predicted proteins | sample 23_S_MG_FD_202183 | JGI IMG/M metagenome (GOLD analysis project Ga0307505, IMG submission 202183) | Soil microbial communities from Populus trichocarpa stands in riparian zone in the Pacific Northwest, United States - 23_S | ecosystem: Environmental > Terrestrial > Soil > Riparian zone > Trees...
CCCACGATCCGCTCTACGATCCGGACAAGCGCGACCTCGGCTCGGCCCATACCGGCGAGATTCCGTACGTGTTCGACAACCTCGCCGCGCCGCGCACCTTCCCGGGCGGCAGCTCGGTGGTGCTGATGGCCGGCAACCCGCGCGAGGAGGCATTCGCCGACCAGGTCTCGCAGTACTTCGTCAACTTCGCCCGCACCGGCAATCCGAACGGGCCCGGCCTGCCGCGCTGGCCGACGATGCGCGAGCTCGGAGCGAACGAGACGATGATCCTCGACGCCGACGGCTCGGGCAGGGGTCCGTGGATCGGCGAGGCCAAGGACAGACTCTACACCGCGATCCATCAGGCGCGGGTGGCCACTCCGCTGGGGATTGCGTCCGGCGGAGACTAGGACGGGAGGACCGATGAGGGGGGCACCGAAGGCTCGCAGGCTGCTGTTGCGGTGCGGCGCTATCGCCGGGCTACTCGGCGGCGCCACGGTGGCGTTGGCGCAATCGGGGGCACAAGGTGGCGCACAACCCGCCGTGCCGGACTTCGCCGCGCAAGTGCAACGCGGCTGGACCGAATACGCGCAGCATTGTGCCGCGTGCCACGGCGAGAGCATGACGGGCGGCCAGTTCGCTCCGGCTCTGAAGGGCGCGGCGTTCCTCAACCGGTGGGGCGATGCCCCGCTCACCAACCTGTTCGAATACGTCCACCGCTCGATGCCCCCGGCCAATGCCGGCGGCCTGCCTGACGAGACCTACTCCGCGCTGGCCGCCTTGATGCTGCGCGAGAACGGCGGCAGTAACGCGGCGCCGCTGACGACCGATCCTGCCCAGTTGGCCTTCGTTACCCTGCCCGCGGCGCCCGCCGTTGTGCGCGCCCAGTTGGGCGTCGGCGGCCTGTCGCAGCGCTATCCGCTGCCCGCCGGGCCCGAACAGCCCAACCGGTTCGCCAACTACATGCCCGTTACCGATGCGATGCTGGCCAACCCGGCACCGGAGAACTGGCTGACCTGGCGCCGCGCCCACAACGGGCAAGGCTATTCGCCGCTGCGGCAGATCGACACCGGCAACGTCGGCGAGCTGTCCGTCGCCTGGGCGCAGTCGCTGCCGCCCGGCGCAAACATGAACGAGCCGCTGGTACGCGACGGGGTGCTCTACGTGTTCGGCTATGGCGACAGCGTCCATGCCTTTGATGCCGCCAGCGGGCGCTCGCTGTGGGTCTATCAGCGCCGCTTGCCGCAAGGGACGCCGCTGTCGTCGAAGAAGACGCTCGCGCTCTACGGCGACAAGCTGTTCACCGCGACCTCGGACAACCACCTGGTCGCGCTCGATGCCCGCACCGGGCGGCCGGTGTGGGACGTGGCGCTAACCAGTCGCCCGGGCCAGCGCGTGCCCGGCGGGCCGCTGGCGGCCGACGGCGTAGTCATGCAGGGCACGGCCTCGCAAGCCCCCGGCGGCGGGCTGATCGTGGCCTTCGATGCCGAGACCGGCGAGAAGCTGTGGGAATTCGAGACCGTCGCCAAGCCCGGCCAGCCGGGCGGCGACACCTGGAACGGCATTCCGGGCGATCAGCGCCGCGGCGGTTCGCAATGGACCTCGGGCACATACGATGCGGTCACCGGCCTCGCCTTGTGGGGCGTTGCCCAAAGCTACGACACCGGCCCGCTGCGCGACCTGCAGCCGGGCATGAACAACGACGCGCTGTTCACCAATGCCACGCTCGCCTTCGTGCCGCGCACAGGCGAGCTCAAGTGGTACTTCCAGCACCAGAAGAACGACCAGTACGATCTCGACTGGGTGTTCGACCGGGTGGTCGGCACGATCGAGGTCGACGGCGCGCCACGCCGCGTCGTCATCACCGGCGGCAAGGAAGGGCTGTTCGACGCGCTCGACGCCGCGACCGGCGCTTACATCAAGACCGTCGACATGGGGCTGCAGGACTTCATCGAGCGGATCGATCCGGTCACCGGCGACAAGTTCCCCAGGGCCGACAAGCTGCCCGGCCGCGACCGCGGCACGGTGTTCATGTGCCCGCACGCCGGCGGCGGGCGCAACTGGAGCCCGACCTCGTTCAACCCCAACACCCGGCTGCTGTTCGTCAATGCTCGCGACGTGTGCATGGACATGGTGCCGGCCGCCACCGGCCCCGGGTTCCTGACCACCGGGGTCAACGTCCAATACGCCTCGCGCCCCGGCCACGACGGCAATTTCGGCGTACTCCAGGCGCTCGACATGGAATCGGGCGAAGTGGTGTGGGAAACCCGGCGGCGCCAGACCCCCGACATGGGCGTGCTGACCACCGCGGGCGGGCTGTTGTTCACCGGCTGGATGGATCGGCAATTCGTCGCCTACGACCAGGCCACCGGGCGCCAGCTGTGGACCACCGGGGTGACCGGCGTGCCCAACGCCTCGCCGATCACCTATTCGGTCGACGGCAAGCAATACGTGGCCATGGTCACCGGCCACGGCAATCCGCTCGCCTCGGGCATTCCCGACGTGATCCCCGAAACCCAGCTGCCGCCGGTCAACAGCTCGGCGCTGTTCGTCTTCGCGCTGCCCGACTAGGCAACGAAAAAGGCCGCCCCGAAGGGCGGCCTTTCCGGTTCCGCGCTGGCGCGTCCGGCGCCTAAGAGCCGAAGATGCCGAGCGTGAAGCCGATCGCGCGGCCGAAAAACACCACCAGCAGCCAGAACACCAGCGACAGTGCACCGGCCACTTTGGCCGCGAGCGGCACCGAGGGATCGAGGTCCCAGTGCACGACCGTGCGATAGGTGAAGAAGTGGAAGTACATCATGTTGATGCCCGCCAAGGCCATCATCACCATCTTCCACAGGAAGTAGGGATTGGCGACGTAGCTCGTCGCCTTGCTGACGAACAACAGGCCCCCGGTCATCGCGGCAAGCACGAAGGCGCCCCAGACCCACGGCAAAGTGTCCTTGGAGAGCTTGGTGACGGCCAGAGCCCGCGAGCCGACGCCGACCAGCCGCAGATCGACTATGGCGATCATGCCGAGCACGGTGACCAGCGCGATGACGTGGACCGTCTCGAGCGTCGGGAACATCCACGTCGATTCGGCGACGGTGATGCCGAGCTGGGAATATTCGAGCGATTCCCAGATATTGGTCGGTTCGGGATACAGCGACATCGAATTCCCCTCAGACCGGCGCGTAGGCGATGAAGCGCCCGCAATACATGATCATCATCCACAGGATCACGAGGAACACGGCCGTGGCCTTGTCGGTGGCGACGATGTCCCGCCCCGCGGCGACGTGCTTGAGCACACCCTTGTGGAACCAGATGGTGATGAGGATGCCGAACACGACCAGGACCATCTTGATCCAGAAGAAGGGGTTGATCAGCTCGCGCACCGGCTCACCGGCGATCATCAGCAGACCCGAGATGATCAGCACGACCAGCGCCCACCACAGCACCCTGATGTAACGATTGGCCGTGTCGGCCATCGAGCTGCTGCCGGCGATGCCGAACATGCGCGCGTTGATCATCAGGATCGAGGCGAACGAGGCCGCGATCGCCAGGATATGGAACACCTGGATGATCGGGATCGCCCAGAAATGGGTGACGATCCACATGCTCAGGCTGGTGTCCGAGATCCACAGCGCCAGCTCGACGAGTTGAGTGGTCCGGAGCCACTCGGTGAATTCAAATAACAGGTCGCCCATCGGTGAACTCTCTTCCCCTGCTTTTCGCCCGACACCCGCGAACCCATTCATCGGGCCCGCATCGCTCGACGGCATCCGTCCATGCACAGCCCAAGGCGAGCTTGCCGAGTTAATTACGGTAACGGCACCGGTTACACCGGGTTACACGCCCATTTGCCCATAGTTGCGCAACTGCGCTTTGACACAGCACAAATCCGCTAGCGGGCGGAACCGTTCCCGCCAAGCCCTCGTTTTGCGATTTGATTGACAATGTCCGGCTTCGTATCGGCCCGGACCGTCGGTCGCCGGGGAACCGCGCGCTTGCCGGCGAAATCGCGATACAAAAAATGACAATCCTGCGACCGGAGATTGCGCGACTGACCATTGTCAAACCGGCCGGCGATCCGTAGGGACTTAATCAACAAGCGGGTCCGGCTCCTCCGCCGGGCGGTCGAAACCGCGATCCTGTCGGGAGAGATTGTATGCGCGCCGTTGGGGGCTTGAAGCTCGCGACAGTCCTGTTGGCCGCCGCCAGCAGCGGCGCGATCGCGCAGACCGCGATTCCCGAGGGCGACTGGCGCACGATCAACCGCGACGCCGCCGCGACCCGCTTTTCTCCGCTCGACGACATCAACCGCGCCAATGTGGCCCAGCTCCAGCCGGCCTGGGAATATGCCCTCCGCGCGGTCAACACGGCCGTGCCGCTGGTGATCGACGGGACGATGTACGTTCCCGCGGGCAACCGCGTGATCGCGCTCGATGCCGACACCGGGCAGGAAAAGTGGGTGTTCACGCTTCCCCCCGGTCCGCCCGCGCGCGGCACTTCGGCGGGAGCCGCCGGACAGCCGCGCAACGCCTCGACTCGCGGCGTCAGCTTTTGGCCGGGAGACGCCGCTACGCCCGCGCGCATCCTGGTGATGGCGGGCTCGAGCATTTTCGCGCTCGACGCCGCAAACGGCCAGCCTTCCGCCGGCTTCGGCGAGGGCGGCTCGATCGATGTCGGGCTGTCCTATGGCGGCACCCCGACGATCGCCGACGACGTCGCCATCATCGGCGCGGCGACGCTGGAGAACCAGCCCGGCGATGCCGGCAACACCCGCGCCTACGACGTGCGCACCGGCCGCAAGCTGTGGGAATTCAGCTCGGTGGCGCAGCCGGGCACGCCCGGCAACGAAACCTGGGGCAACGGCTGGCAAGGCCGCTCGGGCACCAACATGTGGGCCTTCAACGCGCCCGTCGACCTCGCTCGCGGCACCGTCATCATCCCGCTCGGCTCGCCGGCGCCCAATTACTGGGGCGGCGAACGGCCGGGGTCGAACCTGTTCGGCAACTCGCTGGTCGCGATCGACTTCAGGACCGGCGAGTACAAGTGGCATTTCCAGACGGTCCACCACGACCTGTGGGACGTCGACCAGCCGACCTCAGGCGCCCTGCTCGAGGTCAATGGGCGCCCCGTGATCGCCTCGATCAACAAGACCAGCCTGTTCTTCGTCATCGACAGCGAGACCGGCGAGCCGCACCTGCCGATCGAGGAGCGGCCGGTCCCGGCGGGCGACGTGCCGGGCGAGTATTATCACCCGACCCAGCCGATCCCGGTCAACACTCCCCCGCTCAGCCGCGTTTCGCTGACTTACGACGACATCGTCGATGCCGAGGACACCACGCCCGAGCACGCCCGCGCCTGCCGCGACATGTGGGACAAGGCCGGCGGCTATCTCAATTTCGGCATCTACACGCCGTTCTTCTTCAAGGCGGCCGGCGCGCCGCCGCGTTCGACGATCCAGCTCCCCGGCGGCACCGGCGGGGTCAACTGGGGCGGCCCGGCGGCCGATCCGACCACTGGAATGGTCTATGTCAACGCCCAGGACACCTCGCTGGTCGGCTGGGTCGAACGCAAGGAAACCACCGAAAGCTACAGCTTCGACGCCAACAGCTCGGACCAGCCGTACGATCGCGCCAGCGTCAACGGCAAGGGGCCGTTTTTCTCGTTCAGCGCGCCGCTTTCGGGCCAGTACGATGCGCAGGGCCGCGCGCAGGGTCCGCAGGCACCGTGCTACAAGCCGCCGTGGGGCGAGCTGGTGGCGGTCAACGCCAGCACCGGCGCCATCGCCTGGTCGGTGCCGCTCGGGGTGATGGACGAATTGCCCGAAGGCCACCGCCTGGTCGGCAATTCCGGCAGCGCCGGGCCCACCGTCACCGCCGGCGGGCTGGTGTTCGTGGGCGCCACCAACGACCGGCGTTTCCGCGCCTTCGACGCCACTACCGGCCAGCAGCTGTGGGAAGCCCAGCTGCGCGCCAATGCCAACGCCAACCCGATGTCTTATCGGGGCCGCAGCGGAAAACAGTATGTCGCCATCAATGCCGGTGGCACTATCGTCACATATTCGCTATCCGAGTAGGGTTACCCAAAAGAGAGAGGTTATTGGGGGATGAAAAGAGTTTCGATTCTCGCGGCCGCTGTGGCCGCGTTCGTCATGGCCGGCTCCGGCGTCGCTTATGCCCAGGCCAGCGCGCAGCAGCGCACCCAGCAACCCGAGCGTCTCGAGGGCAAACCGAACCTCAACGGGGTTTGGCAGGCGATGAACACCGCCAACTGGAACCTCGAGCCTCATTCGGCTGGGCCGAACCCGGTGGCCGACCGCCAGGTCGGGGCGATCGGCGCCATTCCCGCCGGCCTCGGCGTGATCGAGGGCGGCACGATTCCCTACAAGACCGAGGCGCTCGAGCGGCTCAACGCGCACAAGGCCAACCTGATCAACCACGATCCGGAAGCGGCCTGCTATCTGCCCGGCATCCCGCGCGCGAGCTACATGCCCTATCCGTTCCAGATCGTTCAGGGCGGCAACGACGACCTGCTGATGGTGTACGAATACGCCAACGCCAACCGCGTGATCGAGATGCGCGACGTCGAAATTCCGCCGATCGACACCTGGATGGGCACGAGCTACGGTCGCTGGGACGGTGACACACTCGTGGTAGTGACCCTCTCGCAGGGCCCCGGCGAAGTGAAGCTGCCGGCCGGCGTGATGGAGCCGAACGGCGTCACCTGGCTCGATCGGGCAGGCAACTACCTGTCGCCGACCGCTACGGTGACCGAGCGCTTCACCAAGATGGGCGACAACCACATCCAGTACAGCGCGACCGTCGAAGACCCGGAACTTTACACCCGGCCGTGGACTATCTCGATGCCGCTGTATCGCCGCATCGAGCCCAATGCCCAGTTGCTCGAGTTCCGTTGCGTGCCGTTCAGCGAGATGCTGCTATACGGCGATCTGCTGGAAGAGAGCGCGGCACCGGCTGCCCCAGCCGCCGAAGCCGCCGAATAACAAACAAAGACCCGCATTAAAAGACGTTTGAGGAGTACGAAGCCATGCAAAAGAAGAAATGGACTGCCGCCGCGATCGGCGCAGTGCTCGCCGTGAGCACCGCCGGCGTCGCTGTCGCCCACCATTCCTTCGCCACCGAGTTCGATCGCAACAAGCCGATCCGTCTCGAAGGCAAGGTGGTGAAGTTCGAGTGGGTCAACCCCCACTCGTGGATCCATCTCGATGCCCAGGTGAACGGGCGGACCCAGCGTTGGCGGGTCGAAGGCGGTGCGCCGAGCGCGCTGCTGCGTCGGGGCTGGAACAGGAACTCGCTGCCGGCCGGCACCGAAATCATCGTCGACGCGTTCCGTGCGCGCGATGGCGACACCCGTGCCAGCGCGGCGGAAATCCGCTTCCCGAACGGCCGCGAACTGTCGCTCGGCAACCCGACCACCGAAGCGGTGGCCGCGGCGGCAAATCGCGCCCGCAACTGATCCGGTCCCCACTCGCCGCACGGCGAGAGGGTGCGCAAGAAAAGGGGGCTCGCGTTCATCTGATCGCGGGCCCTTTTTCTGTGTGTCGGCGGCGGAACCAGGCCGATTGCTGAACGTTGATTTCCCCGGGCCGCGAGGCCGGCGAACAGGACTTTTCCGAATGCGGCGAGCGCTTTAGATGAGCCGGGTCCTGCTGGTCGAGGACGAGGTGCTGGTGCGCGAAATGGCCGCGGAAGACCTGGCAGAGGCGGGCTTTGCGGTGACGCCCGCGAGCGATGGCGACGAGGCCCTGGCGATCCTGCGCGAAGGCGGCGAATTCGACCTCCTGTTCACCGATATCCAGATGCCGGGCGGGATCAACGGCTGGGGCCTGGCGAACGAGGCCAGGCAGATCATCCCGGGCCTGAAGGTCATCTATGCGACCGGCCTGGGCGAGGCCGGCACCGGGCTTTCGGACGACGAGTGCTATGTCCGCAAGCCGTACAACCTCAAGGACTTGCGCCGAGCCTTAAACACGCTGGGTTTCGCCGGGCAGACCTGATCGCGGCACGCCTCAGTCGTGCAGCATGGCCTCGAACTGGGCCGGGTCGAACCGGTCGGCGAAGCGCGGATCGAGCACCACCGGCGGCGGCGGCCAGGCCATCACCGTGGTGCGGCGCATGTCGCGGCGTTCGCCGACGTCGTCGTAATCGCCGCCGCGGTGCATGGTGGCAAAGTTGTCCCAGATGACCAGGTCGCCCGGCCGCCAGGTGTGGCCAAAGGTGAAGCGGGCTTGCGTCGCGTGTTCCATCAGCTCGGCGAGCAGCGCCCGGCCCTCGTCGCGGTCCATGCCGATAATATCCCGCGCGTGACTGGCGATGTAGAGGCTCTTGCGGCCCGATCCGGGGTGGACGTGGACCAGCGGATGGACCGCCTGCGGCTGCTTGTCGGCAATTTCCTCCTCGCTGATCGGGTATCCCGCCCGCCGCCGCGAGTACCACCACGAATGAAGCGCCTCGAGACCCTCGAGCTTGGCCTTGGTCGCCTCCGGTAGCGCGTCGTAGGCCGCGCGCATGTCGGCGAAAAAGGTCTCCCCGCCCTCGCTCGGCACTTCGTGCGCGAGCAACAGCGAGTAGGTCGTGCGGCCAGGGGTGAACGAGGTATCGGTATGCCACAGCCGGTCGGCGGCGCGGCGGTGGCGGGACAGCTCGTCCTGGTTGATCTGGCCGTCGGCGCCGAGGTTGCCGGCATCGAACAGGTGCGGATAGCCGAACCGGGGCTTCATCGCCGACGCGGCCGGCGTGGTCCACAAGTTGCCGAACACGCGGCTGAACCAGACGTGGGTCTGGTCGGTCAGGCGAGTGTCCGGATAGACGCTCACGCCATAGGTCGCGATGGCCGAGACGAGGTCCGCCTCGGTCTCCGGCGAGAGCGGCCGGTTGAGGTCGACACCGGTGATCTCGGCGCCGAAACCGGGCGTTATTTCCCTGATCTGCATGTTCTCGCCCTGTCCGGCGCCATTGCCGTTTGCGCCTTTCCCGTTAGCTTGCGAAGAAAAGCGCGGGAGAGCAATGCCGATGAGTATCCTGGGGTCGTTCCGCTACCTGCGCTGGCTGGTGCCCGCGCTGGCGCTGGCGGTACTCGGCCCGGCGACTTCGGCGCAACAGGGCGGCCCCACCGCCTCCTACGGCTACACGGTGTTCGGCGAGCTCAAGTACGGGCCGGGGTTTGAGCACTTCGACTACGTCAACCCCGACGCACCGAAAGGCGGCGCGTACCGGTTCGCGCAGCAGGGTGTCAGCTTCGATAGCGTCAACCAGATCGCCCTGCTCGGCACGATCCCGCCCAGCTTGCTGTTCATGACCGACACGCTGATGAAGCAGAGCCGCGACGAGCCGGCCTCGTACTACTGCCTCGTCTGCAAGACCGTCACCTGGCCCGCCGATCTGTCGTGGGCCGAGTTCGAGCTCGACCCTCGGGCGAGGTTCGATGACGGGACACCGGTCACGCCCGAAGACATCATCTATTCCGCCAATCTCGGCAAGGGCCTGAGCCTGCCGGCGTTCACCCGCGTGGTCCAGACCATGGCGAGCATCGAGAAGACCGGGCCGCACTCTGTCCGCATCACCTTCACGATGAAGAACAACCCGACACTGCCGACCGTGATCGCCCTGATGCCGATCGTGCCCAAGCACTACTGGGAACAGCGCGATCCGTTCAAACCCTCGATGGAGATCCCGGTCGGCCTCAGTCCCTATCGGCTGGCGAGGGCCGACGCCGGGCATTCGATCGTGTTCGAACGCGACCGCGACTACTGGGCCGCCGACCACCCGGTGAACAAGGGGCGGCACAACTTCGACACCATGCGCAACGACTACTACCGCGACGCGCAGCTGCTCAACGAGGCCTTTCGCGTTGGCCTGTCGGACTTCCGGCTCAACAGCAACGCCTCCGACTTGCGGCAGGAAGCGACCCTTCCCGCCATCGTCGACGGCGACATCCACAGCGACCTGCTGCCCTATGAGAACGGCGCGCTGTACAATTCGCTGCGGCTCAACACCCGGCGCAAGTTCCTGTCCGACCGGCGGGTGCGCAAGGCGCTGTTGCTGGCCTACGATTTCGAGTGGGTGAAGCGTTCGGTGCTCGGGGGCGATTACGGCCGCCTGGCGAGCAGCTTTCCCAATTCGGAGTTCAGCGCCAGCGGCCTGCCGAGCGAGGGCGAACTGAAGGTGCTGAACGATCATCGAGGCACCTTGCCGCCCGAGCTGTTCACCGAGCAGCTCTGGCTTCCCGAGGGCGGCAGCCGGGCGAAGATGCGCGCCAATCTGCTGAAGGCGCGCGACCTGCTGAGCGAGGCGGGTTATCGCGTGGTCGATGGCCGGCTGGTCGATCCCGAGACCCGGCAGCCGGTGGTTCTCGAGCTGCTCACTTATTCGCCGCTGCTCATCAACCAGATGGCGCTGTTCATCCGCAACGCGCGCAAGCTGGGGATCGAGATCGAGTTCCGCGCCGTCGATGCCGCGCAGATGCGCCATCTGGTGCGCAACTACGATTACGACATCCTCTGTTTCCGCGAGAATTTCGCGCCGCAACCGACGCCCGGCGCGGGGCTGGCGATGATCTGGAGTTCGCAGGCCGCCGAAACGCCCAACCAGTGGAACTATTCGGGCATCCGCGATCCGGCGATAGACGACGCCATCGCCAGGGTGATCGCCGCGACCGACCGCCGCACCGTAGTCGAATCGCTGCGCGCGGTCGATCGCATCGCCCGGTTCCAGTACTACGCGATCCCGATGCAGCATTCGTACCCGACCCCCGTCGGCCAGCTGTCGATCTCCTACTGGAACAAGTTCGGCCGGCCCGAGACCGAGGCGACCTGGAACTTCCCGTTCTGGTCGGCCGACACCTGGTGGGTCGATCCCGCCCGGCAGGCCGCCCTCAGCCACGGGGTTTACCGTTGAGCGGAATGTGGGCCTATGTCCTGCGGCGGCTGCTGCTGATGGTGCCGACGCTGATCGGCATCGTCACGGTCAGCTTCGTGATCATTCAGTTCGTGCCCGGGGGCCCGATCGAGCAGCTCGCGGCCAAAGTAGCCGGTAGCCAGATTTCGGCCACGGCGACGATAGGCGGCGGGACCGGCGATGCCGGCGGCGGCCTGCTGCCGACCGGCGAGCTCGAGCCCGAGATGATCGCCGAGCTGGAGAAGCTCTACGGCTTCGACCGCCCGGTGCATGAACGCTACGCGAAGATGCTGTGGGACTTCGCCCGGTTCGATTTCGGCAATTCGTACTTCCAGGACCGCCCGGTGACCGAGCTGATCTGGGAACGGCTCCCAGTCTCGGTCTCGCTCGGGCTGTGGACCACGCTGCTGACCTACCTGATCTCGATCCCGCTCGGCATCCGCAAGGCGGTGCGCGCGGGGACGAAATTTGACGCCTGGACCAGCGCGGCCATCACGATCGGCTATGCCATCCCCGGCTTCCTGTTCGCGGTGCTGCTGGTGGTGGTGTTCGCCGGCGGGCAGTTCTTCGACTGGTTCCCGACCCAGGGCCTGGTGTCCGAGAACTGGGAGGACATGGGCTGGCCGGCGCGGATCGCCGACTATTTCTGGCACATGGTGCTGCCGATCACGGCGATGGTCATCGGCGCTTTCGCGTCGCTCACCATGCTGACCAAGAACTCGGTGCTCGACGAGATCGGCAAGCAATACGTGATCACCGCCCGCGCCAAGGGCCAGAGCGAGCGCGGGGTGCTCTACGGCCACGTATTCCGCAACGCGATGCTGATCGTCATCGCCGGCTTTCCGGCGGCGTTCATCGGCGTGCTGTTCACGTCGTCGCTGCTGATCGAGGTGATCTTCTCGCTCGACGGGCTCGGGCTGCTCGGCTTCGAGGCGACGATCAACCGCGACTATCCGGTGATCCTCGGCACGCTGTTCATCTTCTCGCTGCTCGGCCTGGTCGCCAACCTGCTCGGCGACATTACCTACACCCTGGTCGATCCGCGCATCGATTTCGAGCGGAGGGACGTGTGAACGCCGCGGCGCCGCCCATCGATGCGCCGACCCCGCCGCGCGGCCTCTCGCGCTGGTTCGGCCCGCTCGGGCGGCGGCGCTGGGCGGTCTTTGCGGCCAACCGGCGCGGTTACTGGAGCCTGGTCGTGTTCCTCGTGCTCTACGCGCTCTCGCTCGGCTCGGAGCTGATCGCCAACGACAAGCCGATCCTCATGTCATACCGCGGCGAAATCTACGCGCCGGTCTTCGCCGAGTACCCGGAGACCGCATTCGGCGGCGATTTCGAGACCGAGGCGGACTACCGCGATCCCTACGTCCAGCGCCTGATCGAGGATGGCGACGGCTGGGCGATCTGGCCGCTGGTGCCGTTCGCCCACGACACCATCGATTACGAGATCGCCAGCCCCGCCCCGACCGCGCCCGATGCCCGCCACATCATGGGCACCGACAGCCAGGCGCGCGACGTGTTCGCGTTGACGCTCTACGGCTTCCGCCTGTCGGTGACCTTCGGCTTGCTGCTGACGCTGGTCAGCTCGGCCATCGGTGTCGTCGCCGGCGCCATCCAGGGCTATTTCGGCGGCAGGACGGACTTGCTGCTCCAGCGCGGCATCGAGGTGCTGCAATCGCTGCCGATCCTCTACCTGCTGATAATTCTGGCCAGTTTCATCGTGCCGGGATTCTTCTCGCTCCTGGGCGTGCTGCTGGTGGTCAGCTGGATGACGCTGGTGCCGGTGGTGCGCGCCGAGTTCCTGCGCGCACGCAATCTCGATTATGTCCGCGCCGCGCGCGCGCTCGGCCTCGGCAACCGCAAGATCATGTTCCGCCACATCCTGCCCAACGCGATGGTCGCGACGCTGACTTTCCTGCCGTTCATCCTCTCGACCAGCATCGTCATCCTGACCGCGCTCGATTTCCTCGGCTTCGGCCTGCCGCGCGGCAGCCCGTCGATCGGGGAGCTGCTCAACCAGGGCAAGAACAACCTCTACGCGCCGTGGCTGGGCATCGCCGGGTTCGCGGTGATGGCGACCATGCTGTCGCTGCTGATCTTCATCGGCGAAGCCGCGCGCGATGCCTTCGACCCGAGGAAAGCGCTGTGAGCGACGCGCCGCTGCTCCAGGTGCGCGACTTGTCGGTGTCGTTCCGTTCGGAAGGGCGCGAGGTGAAGGCGGTTCGCAACATCTCGTTCGACCTGAGCAAGGGCGAGACGCTGGCGCTGGTCGGCGAGTCCGGTTCGGGCAAGTCGAGCGTGGCGATGGCGGTGCTGCAACTCCTGCCCTACCCGACCGCGTTCCACCCCTCGGGCTCGATCCGCTTCGACGGACAGGAGCTGGTCGGCGCCGACGACCGGGCGATGCGCAAGCTGCGCGGCGCGCGGATCGGGCTGATCCCGCAGGAGCCGCTGACCGCGCTCAATCCGCTGCACAAGGTCGAGCGGCAGGTCGCCGAGGCGCTGCGGCTGCATCGGGGCAAGATCGGCCGCGAAGAGGCCCGGGAGCGCGTGCTCGAGCTGCTCAAGCTGTGCGGTGTGCGCGATCCGGTGCGGCGCATGGCGAGCTATCCGCACGAGCTGTCGGGCGGCCAGCGCCAGCGGGTGATGATCGCCATGGCGCTCGCCAACGAGCCCGACCTCCTGATCGCCGACGAGCCGACCACCGCGCTCGACGTGACGATCCAGAAGCAGGTGCTCGACCTGCTTTACGAGCTGCGCGAGCGGCTCGGCATGGCCATGCTGCTGATTACTCACGATCTCGGCGTGGTCGGGCGGATGGCCGACCGGGTCTGCGTGATGACGCAAGGCGAAGTGGTCGAGGAAGGACCGGTCAAGGACGTGTTCCGGCGGCCGAAGCACGATTACACGAAGAAACTGATCGGCTCGGTGCCGAAGGGCGGCCCGCTGCCGGTCGAGGACACCGGCAGCCTCGCCTCGACCGACGACTTGAAGGTGTGGTTCCCGATCAAGGGCTGGTTCGGCCGGCCGCGCGACTGGGTCAAGGCGGTCGACGGCGTCTCGATCGACGTGCGCCGCGGCCGCACGCTCGGCGTGGTCGGCGAATCCGGCTCGGGCAAGTCGACGCTCGGCCTTGCCTTGCTGCGCATCAGCCGCAGCGAAGGTGCGATCCGCTTCGACGGCGAGGAAATCTCGCGCCGCAACTACAAGGCGATGCGGCCGCTGCGCAGCCGGATGCAGATCGTCTTCCAGGACCCGTTCGCTTCGCTCAGCCCGAAGATGACCGTGCGGCAAATCGTGGGCGAAGGGCTGCCGCTGCACTTTCCCGAGCTGAGCCGCGATGAATGCGATGCGCAAGTCCGCCAAGTGCTCGAAGAAGTGGGCCTCGGCCCCGAGCTGCTCGACCGCTATCCGCATGAGTTTTCGGGCGGCCAGCGCCAGCGCATCGCCATTGCCCGCGCGATCGTGCTCAAGCCCGACCTGGTCGTGCTCGACGAGCCGACCAGCGCGCTCGACATGTCGGTGCAGGCACAGATCGTCGAGCTGTTGCGCGAGCTGCAGGCGCGCCACGGCCTTACTTACGTGTTCATCAGCCACGACCTCAAGGTGGTCCGGGCGCTGGCGCACGACCTGCTGGTGATGCGCGCCGGCAAGGTGGTCGAACAGGGCCCGGCCGAACAGCTGCTCGAAAACCCGCAGTCGGACTACACCCGCGAGTTGCTCAACGCCTCGCTCGAACCCATCGCTTGATGATATGACACGCTTGAACCTTTCGGGCGCTCGCTTCCACAGACGGGCGACTTCATAACGGAAACAAGGATTGGGCCCGCAGGGAATTGACCGACGACGGCGTGTGGCCATGACGCAGCCGGAAACCACTTCCGACCTGCAGCTGATTGCGCGCGTCGGCCAACGTGATGCCGAGGCGTTCGACGAACTCTACCGCAAATACCAGGCGCGCCTGGGCCGGTTCCTGGCCAACGTCGTCCGCCAGCCGCAGATCGTCGAGGAAGTGCTCGACGATACGCTGATGGTAGTCTGGGAACGGGCCAGCGACTTCAAGGGAGAAAGCAAGCTTTCGACGTGGATTTTCGCGATTGCATACCGAAAGGCGATGAAGGCGCTGCGGCGTTACGATGCCCCGCTGGAGGATCACGAGGCCGAGAATCGCCTGAGCCCCGAGGCGGACCCCGAACAGACGTTCGGGCAGACCAGGCTGCATGCCTTGCTGCGAGCGGCGATGGCCCAGTTGTCGCCCGATCACCGCGCGGTCGTCGAGCTGACGTATTTTCAGGACCTGAGCTATCGCGAGATCGCCGCGATCATGGAATGCCCGGTGGACACGGTGAAGACGCGGATGTTTTACGCGCGGCGCCAGTTGAAACGGTGCCTCGACGGCGAATTGCCGGACTGGATCTAGGATTTTGACGATGGGTAACGTGCTTCATCTCCGCGACGACCACGAGCAGGCGCAGATGCTGCTGCCGTGGCGCGTCAACGGCACGCTCGAGCCGGGCGAGGCCGCCCTGCTCGAAGCGCACCTGGCGGATTGCGAGGAGTGCCGCGAAGACCTCTCCGCCAGCCTGGCCATGCGCAGGCTCTATGCCGCCATGCCGGTGGAAGACATGCCCGAGCGGACGGTTCGGCTAGCAGGCGCAAATGTCTCGCCACTTCATCGCCTGCGTCGCCGGCTATCCACGGGCTGGGGCCGCGCGGCATCCGGTGCCATGGCCGCCGCGGCGGCGGTGGCACTGGTGGTGTTGCTGATGCCGGCGGAGCCCGCGGGCGACTATCGCCTGCTCGGCTCGGATACCGCCGGGCAGCCGGGGAACGCCATCGTGCTGTTTTCGCCCGATACGCCCGAGCGCGACATGCGCGCGGCGCTCGATGGCGCCGAAGCCAAGCTGGTCGACGGACCCACGGCCAGCGGTGCCTACATAGTCCGCGTCCCCGAGGCGGCGCGCGGCGCGGCGCTCGAGCAACTGCGCTCGCTGCCGCAGGTCGTGCTGGCCGAGCCGGTCGATGCGGCGGACGGGCCATGAAGGCGCTCGCGGCCCTGCTGGCTCTGGCCTTCGCGCTGGCGCTTCCGAGCGGATCGCAGGCCGCCGCGCCCACTGTTTCCGGTGAGCCAGTCGCGAGCGAAAGCCACGAAATCCTCGTCATGCTGCGGATGCCGGCGCCGCATTTCCGGCCCAATGCGCGATATGGCGGCCGCTACGACGACCGGGCGGCGCAGGCGGCAAGGCGGCGCGTTGCCGCCGAGATCGCCCGCGACAACGGACTCGAGCTGATCGAGGGCTGGCCGATGCCGCTCGTCGGGGTCGATTGCTATGTCATGCGAGTGCCCGCCGGGCGCCCGATCGAGCCTGTGATCGAGCAGATTTCGCGCCACCCGATGGTTGCCTGGTCGCAGCCGCTGAACAGTTTCGAGACGCTCGCCGACACTGCGCCCCCACGCGATCCCCCCCGCGATCCGCTGTTTTCCGTCCAGCCCGCCGCCTCCGAATGGCGGCTGGCCGATCTCCACGGCCTCGCCACCGGACGCGGCGTCACCATCGCGGTGATCGACAGCAAGATCGAGGTCGGGCATCCGGATCTCGCCGGGCAGTTTTCCGCCAGCCGCGATTTTCTGGTCAATCGACCGGGGGCGGCAGAAGATCATGGCACCGGCATCGCCGGGGTTATCGCGGCCAAGGGCAACGGCGTCGGCATTCTCGGGATTGCTCCCGGAGCCCGGCTGATGGCGCTGCGGGCCTGCTATGAACGGCAGCGCGGCGATGCGGTGGTATCGAGCTGCGACAGCCTGACGCTGGCCAAGGCGCTGCATTTTGCGCTCGAACGCGGCGCCGACGTCATCAACATGAGCCTCAGCGGTCCGCCCGACCCGCTGCTTTCGTCGCTGATCGCGCTCGGCCTCGAGCGCCGGATTGCCGTCGTCGCCGCGTTCGATCCCGATCGGCCGGGCGGCGGCTTTCCGGCCTCGGTCCCGGGCGTGATCTCGGTGGCCGAAGAATCTTTGCGTTCGCTTCCCGCTCGGGTCTATCGTGCCCCGGGGCGGGATGTTCCGACAACGCAACCGGGCGGGAAGTGGTACTTCGTTAATGGAAGCTCCTTCGCGGCTGCGCACGTTACCGGCCTGGTGGCGCTTCTGCGCGAGGCGCGCAGCACCGCAAGTCCGGCGACAGCCATCGAACGATCGGCCACCGGCGCGATCGATGCCTGCGGCACGCTCGTCACCGTCACCGCCGACTGCGATTGCCCCTGCGCGATCACTCGAGCCCGCGCGGGCCGCAGGAATTAGTCGCCGCCCGATTCCCGTCTTGCTGGGCGGCCTGGCCGCCATCTGCGTTGCCCCGCCGGCAGTGGCCCAGGTGGCCATCGAGGGCGTCATCCAGTCGGATTACCGCGTGCGCGGCTATTCGGTCAGCGACGGCAAGCCGGCGGCCGGCGTCTCGGTTACCTACGACCATCCCTCGGGGGTCTATGTCGGCGCGGCGGCCGCGGGATCGATCAGCGGCGGCGAGCCCGAGCTGGTCGCGCTGCAGGGCAACCTCGGCTACGCGGTCCGGCTGTCGCCGACGCTTTCGCTCGACGGCGGCGTGTCCACCGCGAAGTACTTTTACGGCCTCGGCACCACGCGCAACTACGACTACACCGAGCTCTATCTGGGGCTTTCGCTCCCTCGGGTAACGGCGCGGGTCAGCTATTCGCCGGACTATTACAACACCGACACGCCGTCGCTTTATGCCGAGATCGACGGCGGCATCGAGCCGGCGCCGGACTGGTTGGTCAGTGCCCACGTCGGGGCGCTTGTCTACCTCGACCCACCGCCTCTCTACCTCGCCAAGCGACGCTACGACTGGCGCCTGGGCGTCTCGCGGCAATTTGGGGCTTACGGCGTTCACCTCGACCTGTCGGGCCGGTTCCTGGGCCGGACGGCGTACGCGTTTCCGGGCGCCGGGTACGCCACCGACCGCACCGTACTCGTCGCCAGCCTGACGCGCGCGTTCTAGGCGTCCGCGGCAAGGTTGCATGAACCGAAGCCGGCCCGCCCGGCACCAACCGACATGCGGATGGAATCGGCGCGTGCGCTTCTCACCGAGTTCGCCGCTTTTGCGGGGACGCGCCGTCTCGCCCAGGCCGCCGCGCTGATCCTTGCCGGCGTGACGCTGGAGGGCGTCGGCATTCTGCTCATCGTTCCCTTGCTGGCGCCTTTACTCGATCAGGGCGTTGCGCCGGGCGGCGTTGCGGGTGGCCCCCTTGGCTGGCTCCTGCAGAGCGCCGGCCAGGCCGATCCGATCGTCGTCCTCGTGGTCGGTTTCGCCGGGCTCCTGGCGCTGCGCAGCGCGGTTCTGGTCGCTCGCGAAGTGACCATCGCTCGGCTCCAGCACGGATATGTCGAATCGATCAAACTGGGCTTGCTCGAGCATCTCGCGCAAGCCTCGTGGGGAGAGGTGATGGCGATCGACCGGGCCCGGCTGGTCAAGGCCCTCGGCGGCGACATGGTGCAGATAGCGCATGCGGTCCATTACGCTGTCCAGGCCGTAGTCGGAATCGTGGTCCTCGTGGTGCTTGCCGGCTTTGCCGCGCTGCTTTCCCCCGAGCTGTCGCTGATGGCGCTGGTCCTGGTGGTCGCCGTGGGCCTGACCGGCGCCCTGTCGATCCGGCGCGCGACCATGCTGGGCGCGGGGCATTTTCACAACGACATGCGCATGAGCGAAAGCTCCGCCCGGTTCCTGACCGGATTGAAGCTGGCCAAGGCGCAGGATCTGCAACAGGCTTTCATCGAAACTTATGCCGACGCCTCGAACGGGCTGATCCGCAACCGCCTGGCGTTCGTCCGCCAGGTCGCTTCGAGCCGCCAGCTGATAGCGCTGCTCGGTGCCCTTGCGGCGGTCGGCGTCATGATCGTCGGCGCGCTGCTGACCGAGGCGTCCATGGCGACAATGATCGCCTTTTTCGTCCTGCTTTCGCGCACCACCGCGCCCGCGGCGCTGGTCGTACAGAGCGTGCAGCAGATCGCGCACAGCCTGCCGATCTTCGACGAGCTGCGTTCCTTGCACGCCGCGCTCGGGCGGAATTGCGCAACAACGCCCGCGTGCGAGCCGAGCGCCGTGCCGGCGCCCCGAGGCACGATCGCGCTGCAATCGATCTCGCTATCCTTCCCGGCCACCGCAGGCGAAGCGGGCGCGGGGCTCGATGACTTGTCGCTGATCATCGGCCCGGGAGAATTCGTCGGCATCTCGGGGCCGTCGGGGGCGGGCAAGTCGACCTTGCTCGATGTCATCGCCTTGATCGCGGCGCCCGATTCCGGCCGCATCGCCCTGGGCTCTGTCGCGGGCGAGGCCGTGGACCCGGGCGAGCACCGCCGCCGCCTGGCCTATCTCAGTGCCGATCCGGCGCTGTTCGCCGACACCGTCCGCACCAATCTGGCCTGGGCGGACCCCGCGGCCGGGGACGAGGCGATATGGTCGGCGCTGCGCAAGGCGGGGGCCGAAGGCCTGGTGCAGCGGCTCGGCCACGGTCTCGACAGCCTGATCGGCGAAGCCGGGAGCAACCTGTCGGCCGGCGAACGCCAACGGATCGCTTGCGCGCGCGCGTTCCTGCGGCGCCCCGAGCTATGGCTGCTCGACGAGGCGACCTGTTCGCTCGACCTGGCCGGCGAGCAGCGGCTGATCGGCCAGATACTCGCCGAGCCGCCGCGGCCGACCGTCCTGTTCGTAACCCACCGCGCCGAAAGCCTGGCGTGCTGCGACCGGGTCGTGACCCTGGCTGCGGGCCGCCTGGTTGGAGATGACGCGGCCCGGCCGGCTGGTGTCGAAAGGTTGCGCGCGTGACCGCAACGCCTTGCCACTCGAAACGGAGGAACCGATGACGTTTCGTTACTTGCGATCGCTTGTTCTTGCCCTTTGCCTCGGCGCTCTTGGGTCGACCGGCTCGCTCTCGGCCCAGCCCGCACCCCGCGAGTTCGTGGTGGTCATGGACAACATGAACTTCGGTCGGCTGCCTGCCGGGGCGAAAGTGGGCGACGTGATCGTCTGGGACAACCGCGACACCGTGCAGCATTCCGCCACCGCCCGCGACGGCAGCTTCGACGTGCGTCTGCAGCCGGGAAAAAAGGGCCGCACGGTGCTGCGCAAGGCGGGAAGCCTGGCGATCTACTGCATCTACCACCCGATGATGCGGGCGACGCTCAGGGTCGCGGCGAGCTAGCGCTCATCGCTGCGCCATAGATTTCCCGAAACGCCTGCGTCGAACGGTCGGCATGGAACGGCTCTGCGGCGCGTTGCGCGGCGGCGGCAAGGCGCAAGCGCCGCGGCTCGTCCCGCGCCAGCTCGCGGACGGCAGCCGCGAGCGCGGGGGCGTCGCCGACCGGAACCGCGACCGCCGCCTGTGGAGCCCAATCGGCAATGTGCCCGACAGCGGTGCCTACCGTCGGAACGCCCGCGATGGCGGCCTCCAGGGCGACGATCGGGGCGCCTTCGTGGATCGAGCTGACCACCAGCAGATCGGCCCGCTCGAACCACGGCCGTAACTCGGAGCGGAGCATGGCCGGGCGGAAGCGCACGATCTGCGCCAGATCCAACTGCTGCACCGCCCGCTCGATCGCGGCGCGGAGCGCACCGTCGCCGATCAGCTCGAGCTCGAAGCTGGGGCCCGCGCTCCGCAACAAGGCCATCGCCTCCAGCAGCGTGATGTGGTCCTTGATGGCGGTGAACCGGCCGATGTGCAGCAAGCGCAGCGGGGCGCCCGCCTCGCGCGGACACGGCGATCGCGCCGGCCAGTGCCGCAAGTCGACACCCAGCCCCGCGGTTCGCGCGGCGATGCCCGCGCCCAGCGCCAGGTCGCGCATGAAATCGCTTTGGGTGGTGACGACTTGCGCGCGCCCGGCCGCCACGCGCAGACCCAGGCGGCTGCGGGCGGTCAACTGCCCGCCGAAGCCGATCGCCGGGTGGCCGACGACTTCCCCGTCGAGCAGCGTCAGCACCAGCGGTGCTCTCAGGAGCCATGACGCAGCGGCGCCTACTGCGGCGGTTCGGGTCCAGAAACAAACGGCATGGATGACGTCGAACCGACCGTGCCGGTGCTCGGCGTACAACGAGCGCAGCGTCCGCAGGCTCCTCGGCCGGCTGCCCGCGTTGCGCACTGTTGCCCCGCGCAAGGACCAGCTGCCCGGGACCGGTTCGTGCTGCAGCGCAAAGACATGCACTTCGTCGCCTTGGCCCACGAGGCTCGCTATCAGGTCGAGAAGGCAGGGAACGACCCGGTCGGTCCCGCTGCGGTCGACGCCGCCCGGGACCAGAAGCGCGACTTTCATCGGCCGCTCAGGCCTGCCGGCCTGTCACCAGCGCAATCGGAGCGCCGCCTGCAGGACGCTCTGCGATTCCTTGCTGGCAATTCCCAGGCGCGTCGTCCTGGCCCCTCGCCTGCTCTCGACATGCAATCCCTCGACGAACAGCGTGAGCTTGTCCCACACCGGCCAGCGGCCCGCAATCGTCGCCGCCCAGCCGCTTTCGTTCTCCTCGGCTGGGTTCATGCGGCTGCCGCGCTCGGTGGTGTCGAACAGCTCGAACCGGCCCGAGAGCGCGCCCTCGCCGATCCGGTGGGTCAACAGCCCGAAAGCGGAGCGAAAGCGGGTATCGACCCAGTGTCGCGTCGAGGTGAGAATGGGGACGAAACCCATCAGCGTCGTCCCGGTCATACCTTGCGCAACGAACCGGGTCTCGGGTCCCAGATCGGCCACGAGCCCGACGTTCCAGAACCGCGTGCGCCAGCCCCATTGCAGGCTCGCGGTGAAGGCCTCCGGTACACCGCGGTTGTCGTAGTAGAACCCGTTAACGACGATGCTCGGCGAAGGCCGCCACTCGATGCGGCCGTAAAAGCCGACCTTGTCGTCGATCTCGAGAATCGAGCGGGTGACGTCTTCCTGAATATTGCCGATGAAGGTATTGAACGGCGGCAACTCGAACTGGCCGAACATCGTCGACTTGACGTCGTGCAGCCCCCAGCCCCGGAACGACAGCAGGGTGCCCGAGGTGTCGTTGAAGCCGAACGCGCCCACGGTGGCCGACACGTCCATGCTGCCGATCGCCTGGTACAGGCTGGCTTCGGCGCCGACCACCTTCACTTCCTCGCCGACCCAGCTGTTTATCGCCGAGGGCGTGATCGTGTAGACCGTGCTCCAGGCGCCGCCGGTGGCATGCTCGAGCGAGATCTCCGGCCAGTACATGCCCGCCTTGAGCGAGAAGTTGGTATTGCCGCTGCGGGTCGGGATGAAGGTCAGGTAGGCCTCCATGACGTCGAATGTCTCGTCGCGGTCATGGCCGTGCTGGTAGGCGGCCGAGAAATTGCCGTTGAACGAGTTGGTGAAGCGCGGCTGCCAGATCAGCGCGGCCTCGACCGGGTGCACGCCGAACTCGAAATCGCCGTCGGCGGTGCCGTCGAACCGCGTCTTGCCGAAACCGCCGTCGACCCAGGAGTTGGCGCCATCGGCCAGGACCACGCGGGCATCGAGTATCACCGTCAGCGTGTCGGGGGAGAGGATATCGGTCCCGGACCCCCCGTCGTCACTTTCGCCGTCCTCGCCGACGGCCTCCTCGCCTTGTTCCTCCTGGGCCAGGGCAGGCAGCGACACCGAGCCTGCGAGCAGCGCCAGCGCGACCGAAGCGGCGCGCGCCGGTCGGTTGTGGAAAGAAGTCATCCCCGTCTCGTCCTTCCCTATCCGGACATTGTCTCCGGTAGTGGCCGCCGGGCCCCTTCCCGGTTCAACTTTGCGGTTGCGTTCACCCACCGGGTGACGCCACCGACGGTCATCGGCCGGCCGCACAGGCCCAGCTCGCTGAGCCGCTCCGCCTGCGCCGTTGCCGCCACCCGCGGCACGCCGCCGGCGACGACCAGCTCGACGTCAAGCGCACTCGCCTCCAGCAGCGGCTTCGACAGCACGACCAGGTCCGCGCGCTCGCCGGGGGCGAGATGAGCCTCCGCCAGCCCCAGCCGCCGCGCCGCGGTCGAGCCGACGGCATCTTCGAGCCGCCGGTCCGAAACCCGGCCGAAGCGACGGGCCAGGTGCAGTTCGTCGAGCAGGTTGCCCGCCCCGGAAAGCAGCGAGTCGCTACCCAACAGGACGTCGACCCCCTCCGCGAGCAGCCGCGCCGGCGCGGTCCGGCCGAGCAGGAACAGGTTCGAGGTCGGGCACCACACCAGGGCAGCGCCAGAGGCCCGGAACAGCGCGATGGCGGCCTCGTCCATCCCGACCCCGTGGACCGCGAGCAGATGCTCGGTGAGCAGGCCTCGCGCATCCAGCTCGTGGATCTCGCGCGACGCGGCCTCGCCGGTTCCCTCGGCCAGGTGAAGGCAGAACGGGCGGCCCGACCGAACGCCATCGAGACCGGGCGCCATCGCCAGCGAGTCCGCATTGGCGATGGGCACCACCCGCAACGGGAAATCGATCTCGAAGTCGGGCTCCCAAGCGTCGTGATGGACGACCGTGGTCGCGCCGGCGAACAGGTTCTTCCACGCGCCGCGCAGCAGTGCCTCGCGGCGCGGCATGGCCCGGCCCGCTTCGATGGCGCGGGCATGGCGCCGCTGGATATCGAGCGCCCAGTCGCGGGCGTGAGCATAAGGCGGCGCGCCGAGCCGGCCGTAATGGTTGCGGTGCAGGTGATCGTGGGCGTTGATCAGGCCGGGGCGGACCTCGCAGCCAGCCAATCGCAGCACTTGCCCGAAGCCTCCGCGGGGCTCGACGATCAGCCCGTCCTCGATGGCGATCGTGCGGTTGTCCGCCTCGATCAGGAAGCGGCGCTCAGCCATCGCGCCTGAATGCCAGCGCCTGGACGACCGGCAGGCCTTGCTGCTCCTCGTAGGCTGCCTCGCGCCCGGCCTCGAGGTAGAACCGCCGCACTTCGGGGCCTATCGCTGCCTGCTCGCTGGCGACCAGCGTCAGCCCGGCCGCCGCAGCCGCCGCGAGCTGCTCCTTCTCGGGGTGAACGTGATGCTCGACTTCGAGCACCGCCCCGTCGTGGCGAAAGGTCCGCCGGTGGCCGGCGGCATGGGCGGCGGAATGGAAATCGGTGACGATCACCCGTCCGCCGATGCGCACCACCCGCCCTAGCTCGCGATAGAGGCGACGGCATTCGTCGAGATGCCCGACCATCAGCCGGCACCAGACCAGGTCGAACGCTCCGTCGGGCAGGCGCAGCGTGCGGGCATCGCCGAGCTGAAGCTGCACTTCCGGGCCAAAGCCAAGTTCGAGGCGCCCCGTAGCGAGCATTTCCGGCGACAGGTCGACGCCGATTGCGCGCGCGGCGCCGGTGCCGACCAGCCGGCGACCGGTGCCGCAGCCGACATCGAGAAGGCGCAGTCCCGCTGGCGCGGGGCCAAGGGCATCGACCAGGCGCTGTTCGAGACAGGTCACCGCGTTTTCGGCGCTGTAGCTTGGCGCCCACAGCCGATAGGCCTCACGTGCGGCCAACGCGGTCATGCCTCGGCGCCCGTGGCCCGCAAGTGCCCGTAAGCCTGGCGGTCGTCGGGCGAAATGCGCGCCAGGCTGCGCACCCGGCGCAGCAAGGCCGGATTGGCGAAGTTGCCCGCGTCCCAGCGCCGCATGGCCAGCATTTGCCCCGCCAGCTTGCCCCATGGGCGCGTCAGGCGGTCGTGAACCGACGGGAACCGGCTCTTCAGCACCAGCTCGAAATCGTCGACTCGTGCCTTCAGCTCGCGGTCGAGCCACGGCACATGCGGGTCCTCGTGGGTCATCCAGCTGACCCATTCGGGCGTGACCCATTCGTCGAGATCGTCGGGCGTCCCCGACAGCGCGTCGACGTCGCCATAAGTGCCGGCGCGCTGCGGCGTCGGGGTGTAGAAGTAGCTGATGATCTCGAGCGCCGGGTTGATGCGCTTGAGCCGGCGGATGAAGCCCAATGTGTTGTCGATCTCGCGCTCGGGCTCGTCGGGGTCGCCGAACACGAACGAGAATTCCGGGATGATCCCGTACTCGCGAGTCCGGGCGGCGACTTCCGCAATTTGCGCCACGGTGAGGCCCTTGCGCATCTTGGCGAGCACTTCGTCGGAGCCCGATTCCGCGCCGCAGAATACCATCGTCAGCCCGGCCGCCTTCAGCATCCGCCAAGTCTCATCCGAAAACCGCGCCAGCGCATCGATTCGCGCTTCGCACCACCACTTGAGGCCGAGGGGATGGAGCGCGGTGGCGATCTCGCGTGCATGCGCTTCGCCGAGGAAGAAGTTGTTGTCGTAGAAATGGACCGAATCCATCCCGTAAGTGCGCTTCAGGAAGCCGAGGTGCTCTGCGGTGCGCGCCGGCGGCTGGACCTTCTCCTTTCGGCCGAAGACCGAAATGACCCCGCAGAAGCTGCAAGCATAAGGGCAGCCGATCGAGGCCTGATAGACCCCCGATCGGCGGCCCAGGAAGGTCGGGTGGAGGTACTGGGCGACATCGATCTTGTGATAGGGCGGTTCGGGCAGCTCGGCCGGACCGAGCCACACGCGCTCGGGCCCGATCCAGTGCGCGCCGTCGGCTTCGCGGAACGCCAGGCCGGCGACCGAATGCGGATCCTTCCGCCCGGCCAGCACCTCGAGCAGGTCGAGGAAGGTCTGCTCGCCCTGCCCGCGCACCAGCCAGTCGACATAGGGCGCATTGAGCACCGGGGCCGGATAGAGGCTGCCGAAATTGCCGCCCCAGACGATCGGGACGGCGGGATGCGCCGCTTTCAACGCCTTCGACAGGCGGACCGCGCTGACCAGCTGCGGACCGGGCATGGCGGTGAGCGCGATCATTTGCACGGGGTCGGCGCCGCCAGCCTGTTGCCGCACGATCCGCCCGGCCGCCGCCACGACATCGAGGTCGGGCAGGTTTTCGTCGAGGATTTCCCAGCTCACGTCGGGCGGCAGAGCAGCGCCGACCGCCATCACGCTCAATGGAAAGCGCCTGTTTCTCGGCCTGGTGGCGCGCGGGTTGACCAGCAGGATCATGGCACTTGCGCCGTCCACAGGTCGAACCGCGATGGCCGCCGCGCGCCCCGCAACCGCGCGACAAGCGGGCGCAGCTCGTACCACAGCGGATATCGCACCCGGTGCCGGGCCCAGGCGAGGCCGCTGGCCTGCGCCAACCGCTCAGGGGTGAGAAATTCGATGCAGTCGATGTGCGCCATGCCAAATCCGGCGCGCTTTTCACGCACCATGGCCTCGCCATCGGCCGCCCTTCGGTAGAACGGCGTATCGACGATGGCGATCGCTCCGCCCGGCCGGACGCAACGGGCCGCTTCGGCGAGCGTCGCCGCGAGATTGGTGGCGTAGTGCAGCGAGGCGTTGAACACCGCGAGGTCGGCCGACCGATCGGGCAACGGCAGTGCATCGAACGAGGCGATGAGGGCCTCGAAACGCACCACCCGGCGCAGTTCCTCAGCCGCGCCGAGGCCGTCGATGGTGTCGTCGCGGATATCGATGGCAGTGCAGCGGTGACCGCGCGCCGCGAGCTGGAAGCTCAGCCACCCATTGCCGGCGCCGAGGTCGAGCACGTCGAGCGGCCTTCCGGACGGCCCGATCACTTTGGCGACCAGCGCCTCGAAACTGCGCGCACGCACGGCCCACTGCCGCGCGAGAGGCCCGGTCGCAAGGTATGGCAGGCTGCTCAGCTCGACACCGTTGTGCGCCCTGCCCTCGCGCTCGCGGTACGCGGCGTAGTCGGTACGGAAGCGTTCCAGCGTTTCGGTTCGTGCCGGGTTCATGCCATGCGCTCGAACAGGTAGAGTACGTGGTCGCCGAGCGGGGCGAGCGGGTGCGCCAGCCGCCGGTCGATAGCTTCCAGCGCCTCCAGCAATCGCGGATGGCGCGAAATCCACGGCTCGGCGGCGCTGGGCGGCACGGTGAGGCCGATCGCCTTGCGCCCGGCCGGGCGAAAATGCGGCGCCATGGCCCGCTCGATCTCGCGGCGGCGGTGATAGCGCACGGTGAACGCCCTGCCGCGCAGCGAGGCCGGAACTTCGTCAGGGCGGAAGCGGCGCAGGCAGTTGCCGAACCGTCCGCGTATGGCCTCGACGGCGATTTCGCCGGGGCAGCAGGTGCCGAACAGGACCAGCACCGCCATGCCGCCGGGCCGGACCAGTCGGCCCAGGGCTTCGCCAACGGGCGCCAGCTCCGACACGCAATTGAGCGCGGCGAAATTGGAATAGGCCCCATCGAACCGGACGCCCCGGTCGGCCAGCCTCCCGAGATGCTCGGCGGCAATCGCCTCGGCATTGCGCGGACCGATCTTGCGCGCGGCCTGCGCCACCATGGCCGGCGAAGCATCGGTCAGGAAAACGGCTCGCCCGCGCTCGATTAGCCAGGCGGCATCGGTGCCGGTGCCGCCGCCGATCTCGAGCAGCGAGGCGCCTGAGGGGAACGCCACCATCAGCTCGGCGCGCACGGCAGCCCGCTGGGCGGCGACGCTCAGCCACGGGTCGAACGCGGCATCGAAACTCGCGGCCAGGGCATCGAACGCGGCGCCCGCGGGGAGGAGCCGGCCTCGCGCCATGTCAGGCGGTCAGCGTGACGCGGGCGTCGGCGGTGCGATGCTCGGCCGCGCGCGCCGCCAGCTCCGACCAGCAGGCGTCGTCGTTGCGGCGCAGCGTCACATCGGTGTGCAGCGCATCGCGCACGAGACGGTAGAACGCCGTGTCGAAGGTGCCGTGAAACAGCATCGCCAGCTCGTCGGTATCGCGCCAGTTCTGGCGCGGGCCGAGGTCGCTGGCGAGGCGGTCATGGAACGGCGTGCCCGGCAGCGGGTAGGCCACCGAGACGCCGATATCGTCGGGCGCCTCGTCACGCACGAGGTCGCGAGTGAGCAGGATGTCGTCCCAATCCTCCGGTGGATAGCCGAGTTGCAGGAACCAGCAGGCGCGGATGCCCTCGCGCTTGAGGTTGCGAGTGGCGACGCGCGCGGTGTCGACGTGCGATCCCTTGTCCATGGCGTCGAGAATGCGTTGCGAGCCCGATTCGACGCCCAGCCACACTTCCTGCGCGCCCGCCGCGCGCAGCGCCGCCGCCACCGGCCGGGTGATCAGGTTGACCCGCGACTGCATCATGAACGGGATAACCGCGTCGCGCCGCAGCACCTCCCGGGCGAAATCGTCGATCCATTCGGCGGTCATTCCGAAGATGTCGTCGGCGAACCACATGTGGTCGGGGCGCACCTCATGCTTGAGGCGCCGCAGTTCCTCGGCGACGGAGGCCGGCGAGCGCTGGCTGTAGCGGCGCCCGAAGGTCGGCTTGGCGCACCAGTTGCAGGCATAGGGGCACCCGCGCGAGGCGGCGGCGTTCCACGAGAAATACCCGTGCCGGTGGGTCCAGGCGTCGCGATAGGCCGCGACATCGACCAGGTCCCAGGCAGGCAGCGGCAGCGCGTCGAGGTCCGGCCTGCCGAACAGCGGAGGCGTTCGCCGCGTGCCGCCGGAACCGTCGGACACGATCATGCCGGGCGCAACGCCATCCGGGCCGGCAGCGACGAAACCCGCGGCGGCGAACTCGCCCTCGCCCGTCAGCACGGCGTGGGCGCCGGCCTCGAGGTAGAGCCGCGGATGGTCGACCGCGTCGGGCGAATTGACCGCGATGCGCCAGCCGCTGCGATGTGCGGCGCCGATCATCGCCAGGGCATCGGCGCGGCGGTTCTCGGTGCACATCTTGGTCAGGAAATTGAAGTTGTCCTCGATCAGCAGCAGCACCGAGGGCGTGCGGCCGGCGAGCGCGTGCTCGAACGCCTCGGGTCCCGGCGCGAACGTCGCATCGAACAGAGCGACCTCGTCCCCGGTCTCGCGCAACATGGCGGCGGCAAGCAGGGTCGTCAGCGGCGGATAGGGCTTGAGGCGCTCGAACTGCTTGGCGTCTCGGCGCAGGAAGAAGGAATGAGCCAGTAAGACCAAGTTGTTCCCCTCCACGGACCCCGTTCGTTGGTGCGCGGCCGCAAACAAGCGGTTCAATCGGGGCGGATTGAACCGCGATCGGCGGCGCCGCCCACCAATGGCGAGGGGGTGGCGGCTTGGTTGTCGAAGTGGCGATGGTGACGGTAGCGAAGTTCTCGCTGGCACCGCTCGGCGTGCCGCTGCTCGTCGAGCTCAATGATGCCGGCCACGCCGCGGTGGTCGAGGCGGCTTGCCGGGGATGGGCCGGCGAGCCCGCCGCCGGAAGCTTGCCCCTGTACCTGAGGCTTGCCGGCGATCCGGCCCTCTCCGGCTGCGGGCCGACGGTGGTCGAGGTTCGCGGACGGCAGCTTGCCCTGCGCGGAGCCGGCGCGGCGGGCGGGGCCTGCGCCGACAGCGGCGAAGCCTGGTGCCGCGTCTCGCCGGACTTTCTGCACTCGCCCGAACAACTGCGGTCGCAGGTGCTCGAGCCGCTGGTGCTGTTCCTGGTGACGCGCCACGGCCGCACGCCGATCCACGCGGCGGCGATCAAGCGCGGCGACCTCGCGATCCTGCTCGCCGGGCCGAGCGGCTCGGGCAAGAGCACGCTTGCCCTTGCTGCCCATCACGCCGGCTGGACGGTGATGAGCGAGGACACGGTCTATGTTCAGGCGGCGCCCGAGCTGACGATCTGGGGCTGGCCGGGCCCCGTCCACTTGCTGCACGGCGAAGGTCCGATGCGCTGGCGCAACGGCAAGCTCAAGCACGCGGTTGCCCTCCACGAAGCGCATCCCGATGCGCTGACGGCGAGCCGCGTCGCGGTTTGCCTGTTGTCTCGGGGTGAGGCGGTCGCATTGCAGCGCCTAGCGCCCGGTGAAGCACTCCGGCTCATGGCGCCGCTGGAGCCGGGGTTCGACCTGCTGGCCGCCGACATCCGCTTCGCGCAGGAACGCCTGGTGGATGGCGGAGCGTGGATGTTAGCTCTCTCTGCCGATCCCGATGAAGCGATCAGGCTGCTGGCACGGAGGTTGAAATAGCACCCGACCGCCCGGTTTCAGCGGCCACCCGCATGGCAAGCTTGCTGGATCCGGCCTGCCTGGTGCTGGTCAGCGCGATCTGCGCCTCGGCCTATCTGTTCGGGCTGCGGTACTACTCCGACGATTTCCTCTTCCTCCTGCCGCTGGCGACGAGCCCGGACCAGTCGTGGTCCGGGCTCTATCGCGCCATCGCGGAAACCCCGTTCGCGGCCGTGCGGCCGGGCCAGATCCTGTGGTACGTCGCCTTTCACAAGCTCGCGCCGGGCAACGTCACGCTCGTCCACCTGGCCAACCACGCCGCGTTCGCTGCCGCGACATTGGTGCTCTATGCCACCTTGCGGCTGATCCGGGCGACCCGGCCCGCGGCCTGGTACGTCGCCCTGCTCTACGCCTGTCTGCCGACCTTCAGCGTCGCCAAAATGTGGTACGCCAACCACCAGGCGGTGCTCGGCCTGCTGGCGTTCGCTCTGACCGGGTTGCTGCTGGCCCTGATCGCCCGCAGTACCAGCAAGCGAAGATGGCTGCTGATGCCGCTCGTCACGCTGACCGCGGCGATCGGCAACCTGTTCTACGAGCTGTTCTCGGTCACCGCGCTGGTGCTGCCGGTGTTCGTCTGGTGGGGCTGCGGCATCAAGTGGCGCGCGCTGCCGCGAGATCCGGCGTTTCTTGCCGCCAGCGCCGCCGTGGCCCTCGGTTTCGTCGCCAGCACCCTGTTCAAGCTGACCTTCGACTACGGCTTCGAGCTGCCGGGAACCGGGGCAGAGCTGCGGCAGTTCGTCGGCCGGGCGGCCTATATGTATCTCGGCGCGACCCACACGACCTTCTGGACCCTCGGCCTGTTTTCGCCGCGCGTGGCCATCGGCGTGCTCTCGAGCCCCTACCTGCAACCCGGCTCGCTGATCGCGCCGCTGCTGGTCCTGGGGGTGGTCGGAGCGCGCGAATGGTTCGTTCGCCCCGATCGCTCCGAGGCGCCGGCATTGGCCTTCCTGGCTGTCAGCGGGATCGTCGCGTTCGGGCTCGGCTATGTGCCTTACCTGACCAACTTCCTCTATTCGCCCAAGCCGTGGGGCGAAGGCAATCGCGGCAACATCGCCGCCGCGCTGGGTGCCGCGCTGCTGATCGGTGCGGCGTTGCTGTGGGCGCGCGGGCGCTGGCCGCTGCTCGCCAAGGCCGCGCTGGCGCTGTTTTGCGCCATCGGGGCCTTCCTGCAGGTGGCCATCGGCAAGACCTGGGTGGCCGCCGCCGACGAGCAGGATCGCGTGCTGGCCCGCTTCGCACCGATCGCCCGTTCGACGCTGAGCGACGGCGATGTCGTGCTGCTCTACGGCACCTGCCCTTACTACGGCGCGGGACCGGTCTTTCCCTACGGCTGGGACCAGGCCGCGCGGGTCGAGCTCGAGGGTGGGCCGCGCCACCTCGACATCGGCCTGGTGCAGCCCGCAATGCGTATCCGGGACAGCGGCATCGCCACCCCGGCGGGCCGCTGGAGCCGGTTCTATCGCTACGGCACGTTCCGGGTGATCGACATGGGGGATGGATCGGCCGTGCCGATCGCCAGCCGGCGCGATGCGGAGCGCTATTTCGCCGCCCACCCGCTCGCCCGCTCGATCACTTGCGCGTTCGACTTCGGGATCGGCAATCCGTTCTACTGACGGGGGCCGCTCTACTGATTGGGGGAATTGGCGGAGAGGGTGGGATTCGAACCCACGGTGCCCTCGCGGGCACAACGGTTTTCGAGACCGCCCCGATCGACCACTCTGGCACCTCTCCGCAGATGGCGCTTGGCGCGCGGTGGCGCCCGGTCGGCTAGGAGCGCGCGGTTAGCCCAAGCGCCTTGGCTTGCCAAGCCCCCAGCCTAGCCGATCTTGGGGGATTGTCCGGCGCGAAAGCTTGCTGCCCGGACTGGGATTCCTATATCGCCAGGTCATGGACAGGTCGCACTTCTATTCGCCGCAGGCCGGCCGCCGGATCGAGGCGCCGCATCGCGCCGAGGCGCTGTTCGCGATCGGCGACGTGGTACGCCACAAGCTGTTCGATTTCCGCGGCGTGGTGTTCGACATCGACCCGGTCTTCGCCAACAGCGAGGAATGGTACGAGGCGATCCCCAAGGACCTGCGCCCGCCCCGCGACCAGCCGTTCTACCACCTGCTCGCCGAGAACGAGGATTCGTCCTACATCGCCTATGTCAGCCAGCAGAACCTGCTCGACGACAGCATCGGCGGGCCGGTCGAGCATCCGAGCGTCCCGCAGCTGTTCGACAGGTTTCGCGGTGGCCGCTATCGCCTGAGGCGCAGCCTGACGCATTGAGCGGTCAGCTCTTGATCTTCCAGCCGCTCCTGAGCAGCCGGTAGGCCGCGAACCCCAGCACCAGATTGAGCAGCCCCGCGCCCACCGCCGCGCCGATCACCGCCTCGTTGGTGTTGCCGATGTCACTCTCGCCGATGAAGCCGAAGCGGAAGCCCGAGATCATGTAGAAGAACGGGTTGGCGCGGCTCACCGCCTGGAACGCCGGCGTCAGGTTGCCGATCACGTAAAACGTGCCCGACAGCAGCGATAGCGGCGCGACCAGGAAGTTGCTCACCGCCGCGGCGTGGTCGAACTTTTCCGCCCAGATGCTGGTCAGGAGGCCGAGCAGCGCCAGCATGGTGGCGCCCATCAGCCCGAACCAGACGATCGCCCACCAGTGCGCCACCATCAGGTCGACGCCCGGCCACAGCGCCATCGCCAGCGCCACCGCGCCGCCGACCATGACCGCGCGGGTGACGGCGGCGGCAATAATCCCGATCATCAGCTCGGCCTCGCTCAGCGGCGGCATCAGGATGTCGATGATCGTCCCCTGCAGCTTACCCGCTAGCAGCGAGAAGCTCGAGTTGGCGAAGGCGTTCTGCATCATGCCCATCATGATCAGGCCCGGCGCCACGAAGGTGGCGAACGAGACCCCGAGCACTTCGCGGCCACCGCGACCAAGCGCGACGGTGAAAATCACCAGGAACAGCAGCGTGGTGACGGCCGGGGCCCAGATCGTTTGCGTCTGCACCTTGAGAAACCGCCGCACCTCCTTCATATAGAGGCTCCACAGCCCGATCCGGTTGAAACCCGTGATCCGCGGCTGCCCCTTGGGCGCGAACCGGCGCCCGGCACTTGCTTCGGGGTCGATGAATTCAGGCGGCTGGCCGGGGTTGACCGGCGCGGCGGCTTGGGCTTGATCGGCCATAGTCCCCGCGCCTATCGGCCGGGCCCGATGCTGGCAAGACTGACGAATGATGGAAACCGAATGAGCTGGACCGACGAACGTATCGCCACCCTGACCAAGATGTGGGAAGGCGGCGCCACCGCAAGCCAGATCGCCGACGAGCTCGGCGGTGTGTCGCGCAACGCGGTGATCGGCAAGGCGCACCGCCTTGGCCTCAAGTCACGCCCCTCGCCGGTCAAGGCCAACGAGCCCAAGCCCGCGCCGGTGCGCAAGGAGGCGGAGCCGCGTCCGGTCGCCAAGGCCCCCGCGACCCGCTCGGGACCCAAACCGCTCGCAGCGCCGTCCGATAGCGAGGACGACGACGGGGACGCGCCTTTCTCTTCCGAGATCCCGAGCCAGCCGATCCCCAACCGCGAGCCCGACCGGCCCCGCGTGGTCTCGGTCGGCCCCGGCGGATTCCTGCGCCAGGGCCCGGGCGACCAGCAGGCGCCGATCCCGCCGGCCCCGCCGCGCCGGCTGGTGCCGGCCAGGCCGAGCCCGGAAATGGCCGAAAAGACCAGCCTGCTCGAATTGAACGACCGCGTCTGCCGCTGGCCGATGGGCCATCCTGGCGAAGCCGATTTCCATTTCTGCGGCGAGAAGGTGAACCCGGGCTTCCCCTATTGCGTCGGCCACTGCGGCCGCGCCTATCAGGCGCAGCTGCCGCGCGGTGCCCGCCGGCCCCCTCCGCCGCTGCCGTTCGGCGGACCGCGGGTTCGCTGACGCTGGCAATCGGAAAGTAACCCATCGCGGCGATAATCGTCGCATGACCGACAGAAGCACATTCGGAGACCGCTACCGGGCAGGCGCGCATCGCGCGGGGCTGCTGTGGAACCGTATCGTCGGCACCGTCCTGGTCGTCTTAGGCGGCTCGGCGGCGCTGCTCTCGCTCGCTAGCGAGACCTTTTCGCTCGCCACGCACTGGCCGACCTTCGTCGCCGTTGCGGGCCTGTGGTGGCTGGCGCGCTGGTTCTTCAAGGCGCGCGACGTGGTGATCGAGCCGACCGACGGCGAGGGGCATCCTGGCGAGACGGTCCTTCCACTCGACCGGCGGCTGGGCACGGCGCTGGCGCGCCTTTTCGGGACGGTGGCGCTGGTCGGCGCGCTCGCGGCGACGTGGGCCGTGCTGACGGCGGACGATTTCTCGCTCGCGCGTTACTGGCCCGTGCTGGGCATGAGCGCGTTGCTGTTGCTGGCCGCCCGGGCCTGCTTGCGCACCCACGCGCCGCTGTCGGACCAGCTCTCCGAGACGCCGAGACCCTAGGCGCGCCTCGCCGGGGGGACATGGCGGTCGACTACGAATGCCGCCGCCGACATAAGCGCCGCGCTCACCACCAGCACCGCGAAGAACATCACCAGGCTGCCACCGCCCAGATCGATCAGCCAGCCGCCCAGGGCGGTCGCCGCGACCGCCCCGACCCGCCCGACGAAAATCCCGAAGCCGATGCCGGCCGAGCGGCACGAGGGTGGGTAGGCATGCGTCATCAGTGCGTAAAGGCTGGCGATCCCGGCGCTGAATATCGCCGCCGACAGGCCATAAAGCGCCGTCACCAGCAGGATGTCGCCGGCGTCCGGCACGCCGTCGAGCGTCTCGAGCACGAAACCGAGCGTCGACAGCACCGCCATCAGACCGATGCTGATCCCGGCGAACACCACGCGCGAGCCGAGCAGTTGCACCAGTAGCCCGGCGGCGATCGAGGCGACCACGGAAGTAATCCCGCCGACCGCCACGGCACCGGCCGCCTGCTCGAAGCTGAACTCCTTGGCGGTCAGGAACGTCGTCGCCCAGCTGAGCATTGCGTAGGCGATCAGCGCGGCCGCCGCGAAGGTGATGCCGACGCCGATGTTGAGACGCGCGTTGCCTTGCGCGAACACGCCCGCAGCGGTCCCGTCCGCCTGCAGCGCCCGCTCTTCGGGCGCCAGTTCGATGTCCCCGTCGAGCACCTTGCGCGCGGCAATGTGAGCCGCCTCGGTCTTGCCCTTGGCCAGCAGGAACGAGGGACTGTCGCGCAGGAAGGCGATAATCAGGACCACGACCAGCAGTGTGCCTAGCCCGACCACGACGAACGATCCGCGCCAGCCGAACGCATCGTCGAGGGCCGGCGCCAGCGCGGCGATCACGAAGCCGCCTGCTGGCGTGCCGACCGACAGCGTCGTCACGCCCACCGAGCGCCAGCGATCGGGCAACCATTCGCTGGCAAGCGTTATGGCGTTGGCATAGGCCGAGCCGAAGCCGAGCCCGCTGACCAGTCGCCAGCCCGCCATCTGCCACACGTCATCCGCGGTGCTCGCGCCTACCGTAGCGAGCGAAAACACGACTGTCGCCAGCGCCAGGGACCAGCGCCGCCCGACCGCGTCGCCGAGCCAGCCACCACCCCACGAGCCGAGCCCGAACCCGACCAGCGCCGCGCTCATGGCGATGCCGAACGTGCCGCGATCGACGCCGAACTCCTCGATCACCTTGGGCGCGACAATGCCGAGCAATTGCGCATCCATGCCGTCGCAGATCAGCACCAGCATGCAGACCGCGAAGGTCACGATGGAGAACGTCTTGAGCGGCGTGCGCGAGACCGCTTCGCTGAATGATGTCGCCACGCCGCTCTCCCCGATGTTCTTGGCCAAGGGATGCCACGAGGGCCGGTGGCAGGGAAGCGGGAATGCGGCGGAAAGGCGTTCGGCCGACCGATTCTCGCCAGCGGCACGGAATCCCGCGCCGATGAACCGTGGTTAATCGACGACCAACTGACGGAAAAAACTCAATAAAATGCCGTTCGACCGGACTCGGGCACAGGCCGTCGCCGAATGTTTGCACAATGGCCTTCGGCCCACAAACTGGGTCTCAAGAAGGAGATTACCCATGAAGACACTCGCCTATTCGATCACCGGCCTGATCCTGGCCACCGCCGCCGCGCAGGCGCAGCCCGCCGACGAAACGCTGCGAGTGGAAGCCCACGGCGCGGTTCATGCCGAGGCGGCCGTTCCCGCCGACGTCGCAGCCGATGCCGATGTCGCGGCTGATGCCGATGTCGCGGCTGATGTTGCGGTAACCCCGGCCGAGCCGGCGGCGGCGTCCGTGACCGCCGCAACCCTGACCGAAGCGGAGATCGACAGCTTCGCCCAGGCCACGCTCAAGCTGCAGGCAATCCAGGCCGATACCGCGCTCGCGCCCGAGCAGAAGCAGAACGCGATGGTCGCGGCAGTGACCGAGGTCGGCCTCGACCCAGCCAAGTACAACGCCATCGGTCGCGCCGCCCAGGCCGACGCCACGCTGCTCGTCAAGGTCCAGACGGCCATGTCGAGGCATGCGGCCCCGGCGCCCGGAGAAGGCTAACCAAAGCTAACCCCAAA
>Ga0307505_10000648_pt1 | contig 36368 bp, 31 predicted proteins | sample 23_S_MG_FD_202183 | JGI IMG/M metagenome (GOLD analysis project Ga0307505, IMG submission 202183) | Soil microbial communities from Populus trichocarpa stands in riparian zone in the Pacific Northwest, United States - 23_S | ecosystem: Environmental > Terrestrial > Soil > Riparian zone > Trees...
CTCGCCGAGATCGAAGAGACCCTCGCGCCCGTGTGCGCGCGGCTCTCGATCGTCGTCGTCGACGACCGCTCGACGGATGACACCGCCGCGGTGCTCGACGCCTTCGCGCTCGACCGCCCCTCGCTCACCGTCGTGCACGCCGAGGCGAACCGCGGGCACGGGCCGACGGCGCTGCGCGCCTATCGCGCGGGCCTCGCCCTCGACCCCGACGTGCTCGTGCACGTCGATGGCGACGGGCAGTTCCTCGGCACAGACATCGCCCGCGTCGCGACCGCCCTCGCCGAGTCCGGCGCCGACGTCGTGCACGGCGTGCGGCACTCCCGCTCCGATCCCTGGTTCCGTCGCGTGCTGACCGGCGCGGTCGGTCTCGTCGTCGCGGGCGCCGTCGGCCGTCGCGTGCCCGATGTGAACACGCCGCTGCGCGCGTATCGGCCCCCCGTCATCGCCGCCCTGGTCGACGCCGTGCCCGCCGACGCTCTCGTGCCCCATGTGCACTTCTCACTCGCCGAAGTGCGGCGGGGCTTCACCGTGCGCTACGCGTCGGTGCGCAGCATCCCGCGCCGCGGGAGCGAAGCGACCGGCACGATGTGGGGCGCGGTTCGCGCGCCCAAGGTGCCGCCGCGTCGGCTGCGCGAGTTCACGCGCCGCGCGGCTGTCGAGCTGTGGCGCTACTCGCTCTCGCCGAGGCGTCCGTCATGACCGCGGCCGACCGGACGGCGGATGCCCCGGCCCGCGCCGCGTGGCTGCCGCAGGGCGCGGTGCCGCGGGTCGTCTTCGTCGCGCTCGTGGCCCTGTTCGTCGCGGCGAACGTCGTCGTCATCGCCGAGAGCCTCACGCGGGCGCGCCTCTGGGAGGACGAGGCGTTCAACCTCACGGTGCCCCTCAATCTCCTCGCCGGGCTCGGGTACACCAGCGACGGCACGCTGTCGGGCAGCGTCCTGACGCCCTTCGACGTCCGCATCTCGACCGGACCCGTCGTGCTGCTGCCGGTCGCCGCCGTGCTCGGGCTCGGGGCAGACCCCGTGATCGGCGGGCGCCTTGTCGCGCTCGTCTTCTGGGCCGCGCTCGTGGCGGGTCTGTGGATCGTCGGGCGCGGTGTCGCAGGACCCTGGGGCGGGCTGGTCGCGGCATCCGTGCCCCTCGCCCTGCACCTCGACCAGCCGCCGTCGCCCGTGCAGGGCCCCGCCGACATCCTCGGCGAGATCCCCGCGGCGGCGCTCGTGGTGTGGGCCGTCATCGCCGCGCGATCGCGACCCTGGCTCGGCGGGCTGCTGCTCGGACTCGCCATCCAGGCGAAGTTCATCGCCCTGCTCGCCGTGCCCGCGCTCACGGTACTCGTCTTCTTCGCTGTCGCGGAGCAGCGCTTCGGCGCACGCGTGCGTCGTGTGCTGCCCGCCGCCGCGACCGCCCTCGCGCCGACGGTCGCCTTCGAGGTGTGGAAGATCATCGCACTCGATCCCGCCGAGTACGCCGCGGCGACGCGCCGGCTCGCGCATTTCATCGTCAGCGGCGGGCAGGAGGGAGTCCGGACGGATGCCGCCGCCAAAGTCGCTGTGCTCGCCGACGCGTGGTTCGTCCTGTGGCCCATCGCCGTCATCGTCGCCGTCATCGCGGTCGCGGGTGCGTGCCTTGCCCTCGTGCACGTCCGCCGAGGCGCCGTCGACCCGCTCGTGCAGCGGGACCGGCTCTGGCCGGCGCGCGACATCGCCCTCATCACCGCGACGAGCCTCGTCGGCGCCGGCACCTACGTCGCGTGGTGGCTCGTCTCGTCCCACACGCCGGTGTGGATCCGGCATCCGTCGCCCGGACTCCTCGCATTCGCACCTCTCGTCGCCGCGGTCGCCCTGCTCGGGTGGCGTGCGACGCTGCGCGGGCGGGGTCGCCCGGTCCGGGCGACAGCGGTCGTCGGCATCGCGGCCGTCGCGGCGGGAATCGCAGCGAGCGTCGGGCTGCATGCGGCGATGGCGCTCGCCGCCCCCGACGCGCTGAGCGCTCAGCGTGCGACTGCCGCAGCCATCGCCGATGTGCCCGAGGTCGAGCAGTCGGACTGGCTCGCGGTGCAGTGGGGGACGGGCGTCAGCATCGGGCTGCTCACCGGGCGGCACATCGGACTGCTCGACGCGGGAGCATCCGTCGAGACCTACCCGTGGATGTGGACGGGTGAGCCCCGCGAGCCGTGCGACGAACTCGCCCGCGTCGACGCTCACGTCGTCTGCGCGCCGCCCCGCGCAGCGGACTGACTGCGCGCGCGCCGAGGCGCCTCGGCCCCCTTCGCCCGGCGCATCACGCAGGGCATCGCGCATCCAGCCCGGAAGGAGCCCGGGTATAGACTGACCCCCCCACCAGCCACGATGCGAAGAGACAGCGACGCGCGTGAGATCACCCGACGAGAGCTCCTCCGACGCCGCCGCGAACGATGCCGTCGATGACGGCAGCGTGCGGCAGCGGGGTGCGCACGCTGACAGGCTCGCGGCCATGTTCGGGCAGGTCGCCGAGCCTGCATTCGAAGAAGATGCGACTCTCGGCATCTCTCGCGACAGGCTCGCCGCGCTGTTCGCGGGCGACGCACCGCGGTCTCGCCCGCCCGCGGTCGATGGCGCACCAGGGCCGGACCCGGTCATCAGTCCCGATCATGCCGCCGAGCCTGCGGCGCCGACACCGACACCGACACCGACACCGACCGCTGCCCTGTTCGAGTCGCCGGCTGCCAACCCGGTGCGCCGCGCCGCTGGCGTGAGTCGGCTCGCAGAGGAGTTCCTGGCCGACGAGCCGCCGGGGGCTGTCGAGATGCCTAGCGCTGTAGAGATGCCCGGCGCTGTCGAGCCCCCCAGGGCTGTCGAGCCGCCGGCGCCCGCCGCGCCCGCTACGCCGCCGGCGCCCGCCGCGCCCGCCGCGCCCGCTACGCCGCCGGCGCCCGCCGCGCCCGCCGCGCCCGCCGCGCCCGCTACGCCGCCGGCGCCCGCCGAACAGTTCGGACCCGCCCCGCGGCGCGGAATCGCGGCCTGGAGCGCGAGCGTTCGCTGGTCGGTCGCCGCAGCGGTGGTGCTCGTCGCCGTGGTCGTCGCCGCCAGCATCCTGTTGAGTCAGACGCTCGCCGCCAACGCCCGCCACGCCGAGGCGGTCGCGGCTCTCGATGCCGCCGAGGCGGAGATCGACGCTCCGACCGCCGAACTCGACGCGGCCATCGCGGCGTACGACATCGCAGTCGCCGACGCCCAGGCTGCGGCCGACAGCGCTGCCCCCGCGCTCACCGCCGTCGCCGGGATGAGCGATCAGGCCGCCCTCGACGCGGCCCTCGCGGCGCAGGCCGATCTCACTGCCGCGCTGGCGGCGCTCGTGCGGCCGGAGGTGCCGGAGGAGTTCGTTCTGCCGGATCTCGACGAGGCGTCCGGGGTCGATGCCATCGATGACGCGGCGGCAGCCGCTCGTGCTCATGCGCTCGTGCTCGCGAGCGCCGCGCGCGACGTCAACGCGGCTGCGGCCGGGATCATGGCCGGCACCGACGCGCTCTCGGCAGCTCAGGTCGCGCTCGCGGCGTCGCTGCCGGCGGCGGCGGAGCTCATCAACGCCGAACATCCCCTTGCCGAGCAGGAGTTCCGGGATGCCGTCACAGCCGCGGCCGCGGCCGTCGGCGCCGCGCAGGCGGCGGGGGGATCGGGAGACGCCGAACTGCTCGCCTATGCCCTGGCCGTCGACGCGCTGCGCGCCGACCAGGCCCGCGCCGTCGAGGAGGAGGCCGAGCGGAACTCGCGACCACCTCGTCCGGTGATCCCCGCCCCGCAGCCCCCGGCGCCCGTGGAACCGCTGCCGCCGGCGCCGGAGCCTGAGCCCGAGCCGCAGCCCGAACCGGAGCCGGAGCCGCCGCCCGCGCCATAGGCACGGCACGCAATCCCGGTGGTGTGCGGCGGTCGGGCGCGTTTCACTTCTGCGAGCGAGCGCCCGCGGGCGAGACGAAACGCGGTCTCGCCCGGGGGATGCTAAGATAGATCCTTGGTGTCTATGCCCTGCTGGCGGGCACCGCGAACGTGAGCCCTCCACTGGCGCCCTTCGGCGGACGACGGCCCCTCGACAAGCTCGGGGACCTGACCGGCGAAGCACCCCGGAGCGGGATTCACGAACCTCTCCGTTCGATCAAGAAAGCAGCACTATTGTGACGCGCACGTACACCCCCAAGGCTGGCGAAGCCCAGCGCGAGTGGCTCATCATCGACGCGACCGACGTCGTCCTGGGCCGTCTCGCCTCGCACGCGGCGGCGCTCCTCCGCGGCAAGCACAAGCCGACCTTCGCCCCCCACATGGACATGGGCGACTTCGTCATCATCATCAACGCCGAGAAGGTGGCCCTCACCGGCCAGAAGCTCGAGAAGAAGAAGGCGTACCGCCATTCGGGCTACCCGGGTGGGCTCACGTCGATCACGTACGACGAGTTCCTCGCGAAGAACCCGGAGCGCGCCGTCGAGAAGGCCGTGCGCGGAATGCTGCCCAAGAACAGCATCGGCGCCCAGCAGCTGCGCAAGCTCAAGGTCTACCGCGGCGCCGAGCACCCCCACGGTGCCCAGCAGCCCAAGACGTACACCCTCGACCAGGTCGCCCAGTAAGCGCCGCTTCCAGACTTAAGGACATACTCGTGGCGAACATCGAAGAATCCACCGAAACCAACTTCTCGACCGAGACCCCGGCCGACGAGACCGCCGTCGTGGCAGAGCGCCCCGTGCTCTCCGTCCCCGGCGCGGCCGTGGGCCGCCGCAAGCAGGCCATCGCCCGCGTGCGGCTGATCCCGGGCTCGGGCACCATCACCATCAACGGCCGTGCGTTCGAGGACTACTTCCCGAACAAGCTGCACCAGCAGCTGATCACCGACCCGTTCACGGTGCTCAACCTCACCGGCGCCTACGACGTGATCGCGCGAATCTCGGGAGGCGGCGACTCCGGCCAGGCCGGCGCCCTGCGCCTCGGCATCGCCCGCTCGCTGAACCAGATCGACGAAGAGAACAACCGCGCAACCCTCAAGAAGGCCGGCTTCCTCTCGCGCGACGCCCGCGTCATCGAGCGCAAGAAGGCCGGTCTCAAGAAGGCCCGTAAGGCTCCTCAGTACTCGAAGCGCTGATCGGCTTCCCCTCCGCATGCCGCTCTTTGGCACGGACGGGGTGAGGGGGCTGGCCAACGGCCCCCTCACCGCCGATCTCGCTCTGTCCCTGGCCCAGGCGACCGCCGTCGTCCTGGGCCAGGGCCGTACGGCCGAGGCGCGTCGCGCCGCCGGCAAGCGCCTCACCGCCGTCGTCGCGCGCGACCCGCGCGTGTCGGGCGAGTTCCTCTCGGCCGCCGTCGAGGCGGGTCTTGCGTCGTCCGGTGTGGACGTCCTCGACGCCGGGGTGCTCCCGACGCCCGCCGCCGCGTTCCTGATCGCAGACATGGATGCCGACTTCGGCGTCATGGTCTCGGCATCCCACAACCCCGCGCCCGACAACGGGATCAAGATCTTCGCGCGCGGCGGGGTGAAGCTGCCCGACGTCGTCGAGGAGCGCATCGAGGCGGCCATGGCCGGCCCGAAGCTGCAGCCGACCGGCGCGGGCGTCGGCCGCATCCGCCGCTTCGCCGACGCCGAAGACCGGTACGTCGTCCACCTGCTCGGCTCGCTGCCGCACTCTTTGGACGGCCTTCACGTCGTACTCGACTGCGCGCACGGCGCGGCGGCCGGGGTGTCTCCCGAGACCTTCCGTGACGCGGGCGCCCGGGTGACCGTGATCGGCGCCGACCCCGATGGGCTCAACATCAACGACGGCGTCGGCTCGACGCACCTCGACGTGATCTCGCGCGCGGTCGTGGAAGCCGGAGCCGACGTCGGCATCGCCCACGACGGCGACGCCGACCGCTGTCTGGCCGTCGACGCCTCCGGCACCGTGGTCGACGGCGACCAGATCATGGCGATCCTCGCCGTGTCGATGAAAGAGCGCGGAAAGCTCCGTGACGACACGCTCGTCGCCACGGTGATGAGCAACCTCGGTCTTCATCGCGCGATGGCCGCGCACGGCATCCGCGTCCTGCAGACCGCCGTCGGAGACCGCTACGTGCTCGAGGAGATGAACGCCGGCGGATACTCCCTCGGCGGCGAGCAGTCCGGCCACGTCATCATGAGCGACTATGCCACCACCGGCGACGGACTCCTCACCGGCCTGCACCTCGTGGGCGAGATGGCCCGCACCGGCCGCACGCTCGCATCGCTGGCATCCGTGATGACGGTCTACCCGCAGCTGCTGGTGAACGTGCGCGGCGTCGATCGCGACCGCGTGGGCACCGATTCGGGGGTTCAGGATGCCGTCGCCGCCGCCTCCGCGTCGCTCGGCGACTCCGGCCGCGTGCTGCTGCGCCCTTCGGGCACCGAGCCCCTCGTGCGCGTGATGGTCGAGGCCGAGTCCGCCGAGGTCGCATCGCAGATCGCGTCCGACCTCGCCGACGTCGTGCGGGAGCGCCTCGCACTGTAGCCGGTTGCCGTGCTGCGGCGTCGGCGTGCGGCATCCGTCTCTCTTCGTCTGTTCGCCTGTCACAACACGCCGGGGGAGTGCGCAGAGTGCGACAGGCGAGCCGGCTGCGCCGGAGTGGGCGGCATCCGTCTTCTCGTGGTCACGCTGGGCTGGTCTCGTGGGCGACACGCCGTAGACGGATGCCGTCGTCCGGCGTGTCGTGTCGATCGTCAGCCCATCGCGACAGGTGAGCTCCGGATGCGGCGCGGGGGTCAGGCGTCCGGCGCGCTCCACGACAGCGACTCGATGTAGCGCAGCAGCACGCCCTCCCGCAGCGCCCAGGGCGACACCTCGAGCTCGTCGACATCGAGCGCCCGCATCGCCTCGTGCAGCACGACGGCGGCCGCCACGATCTGGAACGTCCGGTCGGGTGTGATGCCGGGCAGTTCCTGCCGTGCTTCGGCGGGCAGGCGGGCAAGCCGCGGAATCCAGGACTTGAGCGAGGCGCGGGGAAGCAGCATCCGCTCGATTCCCGTCCATCCCGGAACCGGATACCCCACGAGCTTCGCCAGCGACCGTATCGCCTTCGACGACCCCACGACATGGTCGGGCCGGGGGAGCGCGCCGAACGTCTCGCGCACCGGCGCGAGGGTCGCCCGCGCGTGGTGGCGCAGCCGCTCGACCGCGGCGTCGCCGGGCGGGTCGTCGGGAAGGTGCGCGACCGTCATGCGTCCGGCGCCCAGGGGGACGGATGCCGCGGCATCCGGCAGCTCGTCGGCACCCGCCGCGATCTCGAGCGAGCCGCCGCCGATGTCGAAGAGCAGGATCTGCCCGGCCGCCCACCCGAACCAGCGCCGCACCGCGAGGAACGTGTATCGCGCCTCGGTCTCGCCGCCCAGCACGTGCAGCGGCTGACCGAGCGCCTCCTCGATGCGGGCGATCACCTCCGGACCGTTCGCGGCCTCGCGCACCGCGCTCGTCGCCGTCGCGAGCAGCTCGTCGACGTGCTCGGTCGTCGCGACGGCGCGTGCTGCGGTGACCGCGGCGACCAGCGCGGCGACGCCTTCTTCGGTGATCGCGCCGTCGGGGCCGAGGTACCGCATGAGGCGCAGCACGGTGCGCTGGCTCGTCGTCGCCAGCGGCCGGCCGCCCGGCCGGACGTCGGCCACCAGCAGATGGACGGTGTTCGAGCCGATGTCGAGGACTCCGAGGCGCACGTGTGAAGCGTAGCGCGGGGTGTTCGCGCAGCCGGCACGTCGTGCTGTCTTCCTCATCGCCAGGGCTTGAGACGGGACCCCCGCCCATGCACGCGTGAGCCTGCACCGTGGCCGCTCATCGCACCTCTCCTCTCGTCCAGATGCCGAGCGACACCGGCTGGAGGGTGCGTTCGACGGCGTGGACCAGTTCGGGAACGGTGGATGCCGGATCCGCCCCCGTGCGCAGGCGCTGGCCGAAGGCATCCACCACCTTCTCTGCGTCGTAGCGCTCGCGGTCGAAGCGGCGATCGAGCCGCCGCTGCACCCAGCGCAGGAAGGGGAGGAAGAGCGCCGCCGCCGCGAGCGTCGCGAGGGCGACGGGGATCGCCGACTGGACCGGAAGCAGGAGCGATACGGACGTCACGACGAGCGCGTAGACGCCGATCGCGAGGACCGTGGCGGCGGCGTAAGAGACGGTGCGCGACACGACGCGACCGATCTCGTACAGCCCGTGTCGTGTGATGGCGATGCCGATCGTGATCGGGACGAGGTTGATGATGAGCAGAGCTATCCACGGCGCGGCCTCGAGCATGTCCGCGATCGGCGGGACGAGGTTGCTCAACACCACGAGCGAGAGGACGCCGGCGAGGGAGCCCAGCCCTAGGAAGAACCAGCGGTACTGGGCGCGCGCGGTCTGATCGGCGACTCGCCAGCGGCGTGCGAGATCGATGACGACGCCGGCGAGGACGACGACCCAAGCCGGAAACACAAGGGTGTCGAACACGATCTCCAGCCCGCTCGGCATCGTGACCGCGAACGGGTTGGGGCGGCCCGACGCGAGCGGGCTGTCGCTGATCAGACTGCTGATGCCCGACAGCGTCGCGAACCCCACGAGCAGCCAGGCCAGCACGACACCGAGCCGAGTCTCGATGCGTCCGGTCGGGAAGAGCAGGCCGACGATCGGGAGCAGCAGCCAGAACGGTCCCGCGAGCGTCCAGCCGAGCGACTCGAACCACGCCGGAACGCCGGCGACGAGCTGCGGATGCAGGCTCCATCCGAGCAGCACCCAATACACCCCGACAGCCCAGAGGTACCAGCCGACGCCATTGCGAGGACGCGACGTGAGGATGATCGCGCCGACGACGGGGAACGCCGAGAAGCCGATGAGCCCCGTCCACTCGCCGACCATCGCGAGCGACATCGTCGAGCCGAAGAACGCCGCGACGCCGAGCCAGACGAGGCTGCGACGGAGGATCTCGGTCATCGCCGGCCTCCCGTCATCCAGATGCCGACGGATGCCGGCTGAAGCGCGCGCTCGACCGTCTCGACGAGCTCGGGGACGGTGGATGCCGGGTCTGCTCCCGTGCGCAGGCGCTGGCCGAAGGCATCCACCACCTTCTCGGCGTCGTAGCGCTCGCGGTCGAACCGGCGATCGAGCCGTCGCTGCACCCAGCGCAGGACGGGAAGGAAGAGCGCCGCCGCCGTGAGCGTCGCGAGGGCGACGGGGATCGCCGACTGGACGGGCAGCAGGAGCGACACCGATGTCACGACGAGCGCGTAGACGCCGATCGCGAGGAGTGTGACGGCCGCGTACGTCACGGTGCGGGAGACGACCCGGCCGATCTCGTACAGCCCGTGCCGGGTCACCGCTATGCCGATCGAGATGGGGATCGCATTGATCCCGAGGATGACGACGGCGCCGATCCAGCCGAGATCGGGGAGGGTGAGCAACAGAGTCGCGATGGTGACCGCGGTGCCGTAGACGAGCCAGCGGAACTGGAGTCGTTCTGCCCCGCCGGCGCGGCGCCAGCGCAGGACGAGATCGACGAGAGCGATCACGATCGCGATCGCGAGAGCGAGGAAGGCGTCTTCGATCCAGAGGGCCGCCGGTCCCGCGGGGGCCCAGCCGAGCGGACTGGGGCGACCCGAGAACGACAGCGGCGACGGGTCGACGACGACGCTCACGAGCGCGATCGCGCTGATGGCCGCGAGCAACCACGCGGTGGCGCGTCCGAGCATGGTGTCGATGCGGCCATTCGGATAGACGAGCACGAGCAGGGGAACAGCCATCCACGCAAGGAAGCCCGACCCTTCGACGAGCATCTCCAGCCAGACCGGCACGTCGGCCACCCATCGCGGCGCGACGATGAGCGTGGAGACCGGCCAGTAGAGCCCGATCGCCAGCATGATGCGGCCGATCCAGTTGCCCGAGCGAGCGTTCAGGATGATCGCGCCGACAACCGTGAAGCCACCCCATGCCGCGAGGGTCCAGTACTCGCCCGTGACGGCGAACAGAGCGAGACCGCACACGAGATGCACCGCGACGAGCGCCCAGATGAGCGCTCGTCTCAGCACCTCGCGCACAATCATCAGGCGGCCGGTCCCGTTCGACGCCGGGGACGGAAGGGCGTCGTGAGCAGATGGACACCGCTGCGGATGCCGGAGTTGTAGCGGACGTTGGTCCAGTTCTTCCACAGCCGCCGACGGTCGAGGCACTCCGTGTCCTCCGCGACGTGGATGCCGTGCACGCCGTGCGCGGCACCGAGGTTGCGCAGCGTGTGCGGCCAGAAGTAGTCCTCCCCGCGACGCAGGGCCGGCCAGGCCGCCTCGAACAGTGGGTCCGAACAGCGCAGCAGGATGCGGATCGTCGCGACTGTCGACCCCTCGAGTGCGGTCTCGCCGGAGAAGGTGATCATCGAGGCGAACATGTGCCCCTCGGGCGTGAGAAAGCTGAACGACGTCTCGTCGGCGTACAGCACCAGGACACCCGTGGCCATGGGCCCCGAAGCGAGAGGGGCGACGTCGCCCGGCTGGATCGCCGAGACCGACCCGTAGAACCTGCCGACCTTCGGCCAGTACTCGCCGAAGTGGGCGCGCCAGTCGGCGACCAGCCGCTCCGGCGTCACGGCCGTGCCCAGATCGGCCGTGTAGATGCGCTGCCACAGCCGGCCGAAGCCCTGCTGGGGACCCGCGACCCGACGCCCCTCGATGTTGTAGCCGTGCTCGCGCACGGCGTCGTCGACGTGCAGTCGATCGACCTTCGCAGCCCAGTTGGTCGCGTCGCGCGGCTGACGCGGGCCTGCCGCTTGCGTGTCCATGAGGTGCTCCCTCTCTGTTCGGGTGCTACCGGCTCGCGAGTGCCGCGTCCGTGTCGTCGAAGAGCCCGATCGCCTCGTCGAGCCGGGTGAGCTCGAAGATCTGGCGATAGTGCTCGGTGAGTCCGACCGCGGCGATCCGCTGCTGGCGCCGCTGACCGCGGACCAGGAGCGTGACCAGCATCCCGATCCCGCCGCTGTTCATGTACTCCATCGCCGAGAAGTCGAGGACGAGGAGCTTCGCGCCCGCGTCCGTCGCCTGCTCGTGTGCGGTCATCAGTGCCTGCTCGCAGGCCGCGGTGACGTCGCCCCTGATCTCGATGACCGCCGCGCCCGTTGCGAGCTCGGCGACCGCCATCGTCGCTGCCGGTGTCGACATCGTCCTGCCTCCCTGTCTCTTCTCTTCGATTGCTCAGTGCGGGATCGGCTGGACGATCTCGATGAAGTCGCTCAGCCGCGTGATCTCGAAGATGTGCTGGTAGTGCGCCGTCAAGCCCACGGCCCGCATCGTCACGTGCTGCGCTCGTGCCCGCGCGAGAAGTGAAACGATCAATGCGATGCCGGTCGAGTTGACGTAGTCGACGGCGTGGAAGTCCAGCTCGATGACAGCGGGCGACGCCGACTCGGCTGCCGCGTACGCGGCAGCGAGCGCATCGCCCGCGTCGCGATCGATCGTCCCGGTCAGGCGAACGGCAGCGATGTCGCCACGCTTTCCGACCTCGTAGCGCAGGCTCATGGCGCCTCTCCTTCCCTCGTGGACATGTGTGCGACAGCCTCGCCGCCGGGGTCGTCGTCTCCCGGGCCGTCGCTGACGCTCATCGCCAGGCGCACGACGTGGCGGTCGCCGGCGGTGAGCTCCTCGACCCGGTCGACGAGCCGTTCGACGAGGAACAGCCCCCAGCCGCGTGCCGGCTGCAGCCCGGCGAGCTTGAGGTCGATGTCGGGGATGTCGGCTTCGTGCCTGCGCCCGCGCCCGTAGTCGCCGATCTCGACGACGACGCTCGCGGCGGTGCGCCGCACGAGAACCGTGACGTCGAGATCGGCATCCCCCCGGTTGCCGTGCTCGATCGCGTTCATCGCGGTCTCGCTCACGGCGGTCTTCAGCGCTTCGAGCCGGTCGTGGGAAAGGGCGCCGTCGACGATCGCGGCGACGCGGTCCATGACCTCGCGTTCGTTGCCGGGCGCGCTCGGCACTGTGAACGAGGCCGTGTCGTGGTAGCCGCCCGACCTCCCGCGCTGCAGCGTGACCAGGGTGATGTCGTCCTCCTGCTCGACCCCCGCCGAGAACGCGCCCAGCGCATCGACGCTGCGGTCGACGAGGTCGTCGCCCGAGGTCGCCGCCGCCACGAGCGCCGCGGTGCGGTCGAATCCGAACATCTCGCCGTCGGTGTCGTGCTGCTCGGTTATGCCGTCGCTGTACAGAAGGATGATGTCGTCGGGCTCGATTTCGGCCTCGTGCTCGTCGTAGACGCTGCCCGGCATGAGGCCGAGCGGCATCCCGCGCGCCTCGAGCCTCGTCACCTGCCCGCCGCGGAGCACGAAGGGCAGATTGTGGCCCGCATTCGCGAACTGCGTGCGACCGGTCTCGAGGTCGACGACGAGCACGAGACACGTGACGAACATGTTCATCGGGATCTGCGGGATCAACAGGTCGTTCACGCGGCGCAGCACCTCTCCTGGCGCGGTCACGACGGCGGCGGTCGAGCGCAGCAGCGCATGTGTGCTCGCCATCACGAGTGCTGCGGGAACCCCCTTGTCCGTGACGTCGCCCGTGACGACCATCACCCGGCCATCGGCGAGTTCGATGATGTCGTAGAAGTCTCCGCCGACGGTGCGGGCCGGGCGGTAGAACGCCGACACGTGCCAGCCGCCGAGTTCGGGCAGCTCGGCGGGCAGGAACTGCTGCTGGATCAGCTGCGCGACGTGCAGCTCCTGCTCGATGCGCTCGCGCTCCCTCGCCTCCTTCTCCTGATCGCGCATGAGCTGACCGAGGCGGAGCGCAGGCGCCGCATAGCGAGCGAGGCTGTCGAGGAGCCGCTTGTCGGTGCGGGAGTAGGTGCGTTCCGAGAGCCGCGCGCCGAGGGCGAGAAGGCCGACGAGCTCGCCGCTGGTGATGAGCGGCACGACCATCTGCACGCCCTGCTCTTTCATCCGGGCGGCGGCGGGTGAGAATGCGGGCAGCGCCCCGATCTCGAGCGGCCCGGGCGCGGACTGCAGGAAGACGAGCAGCGGGTCGGATGCCTCGATCTGCACGTCGATGGCGGCGGCGCGTGCCTGCAGCGCCGGTTCGGTCGGCCGCGGGGCTCTCCGGGTGCCGCGTCGCTGCTTCTCGACGGTCGCGGGTGCCTCGAGCATCTCCGTCATCGTCGCCTCCTGTCCGCCGAATCGGCGTCTGTGACGATGCTCCCCCCTCGACCGTTCCGGAAGCGTTACGGCAGATAGTGGATTTCGTCGATTCGGAACGCGCGCCGGTCGCAACGCGTTACGGTGTGTCCACGATCGCAGGTCACGTCGTGCCGCGGGAGGTGGAAGATGGGCGACCTGGACATCCGGCTCTTCGGCCCGCCGCGTGTTCGGCTCGGCGGAGCCGACGTGCGATTCGACACCCGGAAGGCCGTGGCGATGCTCGCGGTGCTGGCAGTGACCGGTCGTGAGCACGGCCGGGACGCCCTTGCCGCGATGCTCTGGCCGGAACTCGATCGCGTTCGGGCTCGTGCGGTGCTGCGGCGCACGCTCTCTGCGGCGTCCGCTGCGGGGCGTGCCCTCGAGATCAGCTCCGCGGGTGCGCGCATCGACCTCGAGCGGGCGACGTGCGACGTGAGGGAGTTCCGTTCGCTCGCCGGCGCGCGCGATCCTGCGGCCTGGGCGCGCGCGGTGGACGTCGCGGCCGACGGATTCCTCGAGGGATTCTCGCTGCGTGACAGCCCGGCGTTCGAGGACTGGCAGATCGCCACGGGCGACGCGCTGCGCAGCCAGCTCTCGCAGACCCTCGCACGACTCGTCGGGCACGCCGTCCGCCGCGGGACGCTGTCGTCGGCGCTGGGCTATGCGCGGCATCGCACGCAGGTCGAGCCGCTCTCCGAGCCGGCGCACGCCGATCTCATCCGGGTCAGGGCGTGGGCGGGCGATCGGCCGGGCGCGCTGCAGGCGTACCGCGCGCTCGTGCGTCTCCTCGACCGCGAACTGGGAGTGGCACCGTTGCCCGAGACCATCGCGCTGCACGAGGCGATCCGTGCCGGCCGGCTGGCGCCGCCGCGGATCGAACGCACGGAGCACGCCGCGGCCGGGGTCGGCCGGGCGTCCGCGGCATCCGCGTCGGACGGGACGGCCGCGGCCCGCACATCCGAGCGCCTCGTCGCTCGCGACGCCGAGCTCGCGGAACTCTTGACCGCCTGGCGGGATGCCGCGGGGGAGGGGCGCTCGATCGGACTCGTCGGCGACCCGGGTGTCGGCAAGACGGCGTTGGCCCGCGGGCTGGCATCCCGGGTGGACGCTCCGGTGGTGTGGATCGGCGGGCACGCGGCCGAGCAGCCACTGGCGTTCGCCGCTGCGAACGACCTCGTGCGGGGGATGCTGGCCGTGCATCCGTCCCTCATGGCCGATCTGGGCTCCGCAGGCGAGCCGCTCGGGGTGCTGGCCGCCGAGATCGACGCGAACGGTTCCCGCGAGATCCATACCCCCGGAGACCTGCAGCGGGTGCACGAGGCGGTGCGAACGGCGATCGGCCGGCTCGCGACCCGCACACGACTGCTGCTCGTGGTCGACGACGCGCATCTGCTCGACGCGTCCTCGGCTGCGACGCTCGCCTATCTCGTGCGGCGCCCGCCGGCCGGGCTGCTCGTGGTCGCCGCCTGGCCCACGGCGGCCGCAACGCTGCCGGAAGCGGTGGTCGAACAGGGGCAGACGATGTTCGTCGCGCCGCTCGACGAGGTCGGAGTGGCCGAGTTCGTGGCCGGGACCGGCCTCGACGCGGCGGAAGTGCACCGCCGCACGCTCGGCGTGCCGCTGCTCGTTCGCGAGTACATCGACTCCGGTGTGCTCGGACCGAACGGGTCGGTGGCGTCGCGCGACATCGTCTCCAGCCGGCTGGAGGGAGCCTCCCCGGTCGCCCGCCAACTCGTCGGTGCCGCCGCCGTCATCGGGACCGTCGCTGACCCCGAACTGCTGCGCAACGCGTGCGGGCGTGACGAGGACGAGACCGTCGAGGCGATCGAAGAGGCCGTTGCACGCGGACTGCTCGTCGAGCGGGCGGACCGGCCCGGATACGACCTGCCGCATGATCTCGTTCGCGACGCGGCTCTCGCCCGGCTCTCGCTCGCCCGAGCTCGCCTGCTGCACGGGCGGATCGCGGAAGTGCTCGCGAGGCGCAACGCAGTCGATCCGCGTGCGACACCCGCCGGGCTCGTCGCGCGCCATCTCGCGGGGGCGGGCAGAGACCAGGAGGCGGGGAAATGGTTCCTGGCCGCAGCACTGGAGTCGGAGCGGCTCTTCGCGCACGGTGAGGCGCTCGATCAGCTGCGGCAGGCCCGAGCGCTCGGGCACCACCCGCTCGATGTCCACCACGCGACGGGAACCGTGCTCGTGCGCCTCGGCCGCTACGAGGAAGCGCTCGTGTCGTTCGATCAGGCGGCCGCGCTCGCCGAGTCCGACCCGCTGCGCGCCGCCGAACTCGAGCACGCCACGGCAGGAGTGCACGACCGGCTCGGTGATCGGGCGCTCGCTGAGGCGCACCTCATCGCCGCTCGGGATCTCGTCGCGGACGGGCCGAAGCGGGCGAGGATCCTGGCAGACCTCGCGCTCGTCCAGCATCGCCGCGGGCGTGCCACGGAGGCTGAGGAGAACGCGTCGGCCGCGGCGCGTGCGGCGGCCGGGGACGCAGCGGCGCTCGCGCAGGCCGCGAACGTGCTCGGGGTCCTCGCCGCCGCCGCGGGCGATCATACGGGCGCACGCGAACAGCTCACCGAGGCGATCGCGCTCGCTCGGCGTTTGAGCGATGCGGACCTGCTCATCGCCGCGCTCAACAACCTTTCCCGTGTGCAGCTGGCGACCAGCGACGCCGCCGCGGCGCTGGAAGCGGCACGCGAAGCCCTCGTGCTGGCTGAGCGCCAGGGCGACCGGCACCGGCTCGCCGCCCTGCACTCCCATGTCGCAGATCTGCTCCACGCCGCGGGCGACGACGAGGAGGCGATGGCCGAGCTCAAGAGATCCGCGGCGGCGTTCGGACAGGTGCAGGGTGCCGAGACGCGACCCGAGGTGTGGACGCTGAGCGAGTGGTGACGGCGGAAGCCATGCTTCCTCCGACGCGTGCGCCGTCGATCACCGGTGCGGCGGGCCCGGCATCCGTCAACCGATACCATGGGCGGGATGTCCGCCGAACCCGCCACCGCCGCGCCCGACGCCGCATCGGTGCTGTCGCTGTATCGCGAGATCCCCCGGAGCGAGTGGTCGCGGCTGGCGGCCGGGATGGCGCAGCCGCTCAGCGAGACCGAGGTCGTGCAGATCCGCGGGCTGGGCGACCGCCTCGACATGGCCGAGGTCGCCCAGGTGTACGTGCCCCTGTCGCGGCTGCTGTCGCTGTACGCCGAGTCGACCCGACGCCTCGGCGCCGAGACGAGCGACTTCCTCGGCGAGTCCGACACCACGACCCCGTTCGTCGTCGGCGTCGCCGGCTCGGTCGCCGTCGGCAAGTCGACGATCGCGCGTCTGCTGCGCGAGCTGATGAGCCGCTGGCCGGGAACGCCGCGGGTCGAGCTCATCACGACCGACGGCTTCCTCTACCCGAACGCCGAGCTCGAGCGGCGCGGGCTCATGGAGCGCAAGGGCTTCCCGGAGTCGTACGATCGTCGCGCGCTCGTCTCGTTCCTCACCGAGGTCAAGAGCGGCGCGGCCGAGGTGCGCGCCCCGTTCTACTCGCACATGCGCTACGACATCGTGCCCGACGCGGTGGTGACGGTGCGGCGGCCCGACGTGGTGATCGTCGAGGGGCTGAATGTCCTCCAGCCCCCGCCGACTCCCCACGACGTCGCCGTCGGCGACCTCTTCGACTTCTCCATCTACGTCGACGCGGATGCCGAGCACATCACCCAGTGGTACGTCGACCGGTTCCTGGCCCTGCGGCGGGCGGCGTTCAGCAACCCGAGCTCGTTCTTCAACGTCTTCGCAGAGCTGACCGACGAGCAGGCGGTCGAGCGGGCCCTCCACTTCTGGAACACCATCAACCTCCCCAACCTCGAAGAGAACGTCATGCCGACGCGGCATCGCGCGACCCTCGTGCTGCAGAAGGCCGCCGATCACACCGTCGAACGAGTGCTGCTCCGCAAGGTCTGACCCGCCGTCACTCTCTTCCTCATCTGGGAAAACGGAATCGTTCAGGCTCCTCGCATAACCCGCGGCCTACCATTGATCGCATGTGTGGAATCGTCGGATACGTGGGCCCACGGCCCAGCCAGGCCATCCTGCTGGCGGGTCTCTCGCGGCTCGAGTACCGCGGCTACGACTCGGCCGGCATCGCCGTCATCGACGGTGACGGCGATCTCGAGATGCGCAAGCGCGCCGGAAAGCTGCAGGTGCTGCGCGACGACCTTGCCGCGCACCCGCTCGACGACGGCACGACCGGCATCGGGCACACCCGCTGGGCGACCCACGGCGGACCCACCGACGAGAACGCGCACCCGCACCTCGCCGACGACGACAAGCTCGCCGTCATCCACAACGGGATCATCGAGAACTTCTCCGCCATCAAGTCCGAGCTCGTGGCGGAGGGTTACACCTTCCGCAGCGAGACCGACACCGAGGTCGCGGCGATCCTGCTCGGCCGCGAGTATCGCGCGCACGACGGCGATCTCGTCGCCGCGTTCCGTGCCGTCGCGGCCCGGCTCGACGGCGCCTTCACCCTCCTCGCGATGCACCAGGACCAGCCCGGCCTCGTCGTCGGTGCACGCCGCAACTCGCCGCTGGTGATCGGGCTCGGCGACGGTGAGAACTTCCTCGCGTCCGACGTCGCCGCGTTCGTCGAGCACACCCGCCGCGCGCTCGCGATCGGCCAGGACGAGATCGTCGCCATCACGCCCGCCGGCGTCACCGTGACGGACTTCGCCGGCAACCCCGTCGAGGTCGAGCCGTTCGAGGTCCTGTGGGACGCCGCCGCCGCCGACAAGGGCGGCTGGCCCTCCTTCATGGCGAAGGAGGTGTCGGAAGAGCCCGAGGCCGTCGCCAACACGATCCTCGGACGGGTGCGCGACGGCGTCGTGGCGATCCCCGAGCTGGACGGGCTCGACGAGCTGTTCGCCGGCATCAATCGCATCGTCGTGATCGCCTGCGGCACGGCGGCCTACGCCGGCCAGGTCGGAAAGTACGCCCTCGAGCAGTGGACCCGCGTGCCGGTCGACGTCGAGCTCGCGCACGAGTTCCGCTACCGCGACCCGGTGATCGGACCCGACACCCTCGTCGTCTCGATCAGCCAGTCGGGCGAGACCATGGACACCCTCATGGCCGTCAAGTACGCGCGAGAGCGCGGTGCCAAGACGCTCTCGATCTGCAACACGCAGGGCGCGACGATCCCGCGCGAGTCCGACGCGATCGTCTACACGCACGCCGGCCCCGAGGTCGCGGTCGCCTCGACGAAGGCGTTCGTCGCCCAGATCACGGCGCTGTACCTGCTGGCGCTGCACGTGGGCCGCATCCGTGGTGCTCTTTCGACGACGGATGCCGCTGCGCACGTCCGCGAACTCGAAGCCGTGCCCGCGAAGATCACCCGGATCCTCGAGACCGAGCAGGCGCGCATCGAGCAGTTCGCGCACTGGATGGCCGACACCCGCTCGGTGCTGTTCCTCGGCCGGCACGTGGGCTACCCCATCGCGCTGGAAGGTGCGCTGAAGCTCAAGGAGATCTCGTACATCCACGCCGAGGGCTTCGCCGCCGGCGAGCTCAAGCACGGACCGATCGCCCTCATCGAGCCCGGTCAGCCCGTGTTCGTGATCGTGCCGTCGCCGCGCGAGTCGGCGCTGCTGCACTCGAAGGTCGTGTCGAACATCCAGGAGATCCGCGCGCGGGGCGCCCGCGTCATCGCGATCGCCGAAGAGGGAGACGCCGCCGTGCTGCCGTACGCGGATGAGGTGCTGCGGATCCCCCTTGCCGGGCCGCTCTTCGAGCCCCTGCTGGCGGTCGTGCCGCTGCACATCTTCGCCATGGGCCTCGCGACCGCGAAGGGTCTGGACGTCGACCAGCCCCGCAACCTCGCGAAGTCCGTCACGGTCGAGTAGGCCGCCGGTCGCGGCATCCGTTCCCCGGCGTCTGCTCCTCGCCGACCTTGCCCGGGGCATGCGCGGCCAGAGAGGGGCATGCTCGGGGAGCGCGAGAGCGGGCGCGATAGGGTGGCGGATGCCGCGAGCGCGGCGCGACAGGAGGGTTCGGGTGATCGTCGGGATCGGCGTCGACCTGGTCGACATCGCCCGCTTCGAGCGGACCATCGAGCGTACTCCCCGCCTCCTCGAGCGGTTGTTCTCGCCCGCCGAGCGTGAGCGCACGCCCCGCTCCCTCGCCGCCCGGTACGCAGCTAAGGAGGCGCTCATCAAGGCCCTCGGCGGATCCGACGGCGTGCACTGGACCGAGATCGAGATCACGCCCGAGGCGTCCGGCCGGCCGTGGTTCACGCTGTCGGGTTCGACCGCGGCCGTGATTGCGGAGCGCGGGATCACCGGCATCCACCTCTCCATGAGCCATGACGGCGGATTCGCCACCGCTTATGTCGTCGCCGAGTCCGCTGACCAGCCCGCGAGAAACCACATTCCTGCCGAGACACCACGCGCCGCGGTGGGTCTCGACCCGGATGTGGTTTCTCGGCCAGGAGGCGGCGAAACCGGCCCCTCCGCCGCGCCCGCTGCCCCGCCCGCCGGAGGAGCCCCGTGAGCCGGCTTCCCCCGGGCACGATGCGCGAGGCGGTCATCGACGTCGGCGCGATCACCGCGAACGTGCGTCACCTGCGGCGGCTGACGGGCTCCGAGGTGATCGCCGTCGTCAAGGCCGACGGCTACGGCCACGGCGCCGTCCGCTCGGCCGTCGCCGCGCTCGCCGGCGGCGCGACCCGCCTCGGCGTCGCCGACATCGCCGAGGCTCTCGCGCTGCGCCGCGCCGGCATCGACGCCCCCATCCTGGCCTGGCTGCACGCGCCCGGCGCCTCCTTCTCGGAGGCCGCCGCGTACGGGATCGAGCTCGGCATCTCGAGCATGGCGCAGCTGGTGGAGGCGGCTGCTGCGGCATCCGCTGATCGACCCGTCGGCGTTCACCTGAAACTCGAGACCGGACTCGCGCGCAACGGCGTGCCGCCGGAGGACTACCGCGTGCTCTTCGCCGAGGCGGCGCGCCTGGAGCGCATCGGCCGGCTCCGCGTCATCGCCCTGTTCAGCCACCTCTCGAACGCGTCGGCCGACGACGATCGCGCGGCGCTCGCCGCGTTCGAGGAGGGCGTCGCAGTTGCGGCATCCGTCGGTCTTGTGCCCCCGCTGCGGCACATCGCCGCCACGCACGCGGCGATCGCGCTGCCCGAGGCGCGGCTGGGGTGCGTACGGGTCGGCATCGGCATCTACGGGCTCTCGCCGTTCGCCGATCGCAGCTCGGCCGACCTGGGTCTGCGCTCGGCGATGACCCTGCGCGCGGCTGTGGCCGCAGTGCGGCGTGTGCCCGCCGGACACGGCGTCTCGTACGGATACGACCACCGCACCGAGCGCGACACGACGCTTGCGCTCGTCCCGCTCGGATACGCCGACGGCGTGCCGCGGCAGGCGTCCGGCGCCGGACCCGTCGTCATCGGGGGCGAGCGCTTCACAGTCGCCGGACGTGTCGCGATGGACCAGTTCGTCGTCGATGTCGGCGACCACCCGGTCGCGGTCGGCGACGAGGCCGTGCTGTTCGGCGATCCGACGCTCGGCGACCCGGCCTCCGACGACTGGGCGAGCGCCGCCGGCACCATCAACTACGAGATCGTCACGCGCATAGGCGGGCGGGTGCCGCGCCGCCAGGTGTCGTCGTGAACAAGACGACGGATGCCGCGGCCCGGCGGACCATGACTCCTGCCGGCCGCGCGGTCGGCGAGGCGCGCGCCCCGCAACTCCGGGGGCTCGTGCCCGCGGTCGTCGCATCCAGCAGGAGTCATGGTCCGGCAGAGGTGGGGCCGTGAGCCTCGCCCCGCTCGCGGGCCGGCATGAGATCGCCTTGCCGGACGACATGGAGACGCTCGGCGAGAACATCGGCCGGATGCTGCGCGCCGGCGACCTCGTGGTGCTGACTGGTCCGCTCGGGGCGGGGAAGACGACCCTCACCCGCGGGATCGCGGCGGGACTGGGGGTGCGCGGGCCGGTGCAGAGTCCGACGTTCGTGATCGCGCGCACCCACCCGTCATTGGTCGGTGGCGCGCCGCTCGTGCACGTCGACGCGTACCGCCTCGGCTCCGCCGTGGAGCTGGACGACCTCGACATCGACCTCGACAGTTCCGTGGTCGTCGTCGAATGGGGGCGCGGCATGGTGGACGGACTGCGCGACTCCTGGTGGGAGGTCGAGCTCGACCGTGAGTGGCACGGCCGCGGGCTCGACAACGCCTGCGGGAGCAGCTCGCGCGCCGCCGAGGAGCTCGACGCGGACACGCCGCGCATCGTGACCGTGTCCAGGCGCCCTTAACGCGTCTCGACGGTCGCCCGGAGCGAGCGCGGCTACAGGACGGGGGTGGTGCGCGTTTCGTCTCGCTGCGCTCGCTCAACGACTGGGGTGGCGGCAACACGGCATCCGCCATCTCCGTGACGTGAGGTCGGGTGTATCGTGCGGGCATCCAGCACGCTCTCTTCGTGAACGAGGAGGCTCCACCGTGCACCAGACCATCGGCACCATCGGCCGCGGGATCGCGGTCGCAATCGCCCTCACGGCTGCGTTCGTCCTGGCCGCCCCGGGGGCGCACGCGGAGAGCGTGCCGATCCCGGGGCCCACGCCGATCGGTGTGCCTGCCGACGGCACCTACATCGAGTACACCGGCACCTGGAACACGACCGTCCGGGGGGTGCGCGCGGACGGCCTGATGGAGTTTCCCGCGGTCGATGGCGCGGTCGCGCGCATCGTGTGCCTCGACTCTGCGTGCGTCCTTCACCTCGCCAGCCTCGCCGAGCTCCCCATCCAGTGGGATTCGGAAGGACGATTCGGCTCTCAGCATGGCGAGGTCGGCGACGCCTGCACCCTCGAGACCGGCTGGGTGCCGGGAACGGCGACGATCGCGGCATCCGCTTCGGAGATCTTCATCGAGACCACGTCTGCGGAGGAGGCGTACGACGGCGATGTCTGCGACGGCTTCCTCTTCTTCGGCTGGCAGCACAGCTTCACAGGGGTGTTCTCCGGCGGCGACCCCTGCGTGCTGGCGGGCGACGACTGCATCCCGGAGCCGGATCCGGTCGAGCCCGAACCGGACGCGGATGTCGAGACCGGCGCCGACCCGGTCACTCCGGACGACACGGCCGTGCCGATCGTCCCTGCGGCCCGAGCGCCCACGGGCGTCTTCCCGGCCGGAAGCATGCTCGCCACCGGGCATCCCGCGGCGCCGAGCGTGCTGTGGACGCTGCCGACCGCGGCGCAGGCGCCGGTCTCGCCGTTCCAGCTCGCGCTCGCCGCGGCCGTCACGATCATCCTCGTGCTCCTGGTCGCGTTCCCGGCCTCGCTGCTGAACTCGGCGGTCGAGACGGCATCCGAGAAGCTCGGAGCATGGCGCCGCGCGCGGCGCGCCCGCGTGCGGGACGCGCACGCCCGGCAGGGTGGCGAAGGGCGAGCGGATGCCGTGGGCGCCGTGCCTCCCGGATCCGGGCCGGCATCGGCATCCGTCGCCCCGTCTGTCCCCACCTCCGACCGCGCGTTCAGCCGACCGTGGCTCTTCGCCGCGCTCGGCGTCGTCGCCGCAGCCGTCATCTCGTGCTTCGTCGACCCCGAGTTCGGCGTGAACCCGGGCAGCCTCCGGGTGCTGCTGGGGATCGTCATCGCGTTCGTCATCGACGTCATCATCGGGTGGAGCGTCACCGCCTGGATCGCGCGGCGCATCGCGCCGAGGGCCACGACGACGTTCCACTTCGCGCCGCTCAGCCTCGTCGTGGTCGTCCTCGCGGTCGTGTTCACGCGCATGACAGGATTCGAGCCGGGCATCATCTTCGGACTCGTCGCCGGGATCGTGCTGGGCTACGCCGCCGCCGGCGCGAAAGGCAAGGTCGCGCTGGCCCTCGCCGGCTACACGCTCGGGGCCGGGATCGTCGGCTGGCTGCTGTACAGCCTTCTCGCCCCGGCGCTCGTCGCCCAGCAGGCGTTCTGGTCGGCGCTGGTCATCGACACGCTCTCCGCCCTGGCCATCGCCGGGGTCGCGGCCGCGCCCATCATGCTCCTGCCGGTGCGCGGCCTCGCCGGCCGGGACGTGTTCGCGTGGAGCCGATGGGCGTGGGGCGGCGCCTACGCGGCGGGGCTCGTGATGTTCTTCTTCGTCCTCATGCCGATGCCGTTCAGCTGGGAGGAGGTGTCGCTCTCGCTCTGGGCGTGGGTCGGCATCTACCTCGCGTACGTGGCCGTCGCCGTCGGCGGCTGGCTGGTGATCGTGCAGCCGTGGGTGCGAGCCGCGCCCGAAGCGGACCGCGCTGCGGCGACTACCCTGGAACGGTGATCCTCGCCATCGACACCTCCCTCGGCACCGCCGTGGCGGCCGTCGAACCCGACGGTGTGGTGCGCGCGCAGGTCGAGAGCGCCGATCCGCGCGGCCACGCCGAGGTCATCGGCACGCTCATCGAGCAGGCGCTCGCCGAGGCCGCGCTCGGACCCGCCGACATCACGCATGTCGCGGCGGGCATGGGTCCGGGGCCGTTCACCGGCCTGCGGGTCGGCATCGCTGCCGCGCGCGTGTTCGCCCTCGGCCGCGGCATCCCCGTCGTGCCCGTCGCAAGCCATGACGCGGTCGCGCTCGAGCTGCTCCTGCACGCGGCGCTCTGCGGCGGCTTCGAGGATGCCGAACACGCGCCGTTCGCGGTCGTGACCGACGCGCGGCGGCGCGAGTTCGCCTACACGGTGTACGGGGATATCGACGACGACGGACTCCCCGTGCGTCTGGCCGCGCCGACCCTCGCGCTCCGGGACGACCTCGACGGCATACTCGAGGCGGGCGGGATCGCGCGGCGTGACGCGGACCGCATCCCCGCCGCGATGCTCGGCCTCGTGGCTGCGCGCGCCCTTGCCGCGGGCCGCACGATCGGCCCCGACGAGGCGCTGTACCTCCGTTCGCCCGACGTGACCCTCTCGGCAGGTCCGAAGCGGGTGACGGCATGACGCTGCGCCGCGCGACCGAAGCCGACCTCGACGCGATCATGGCGCTCGAGCGCGCGTCGTTCCCGACCGACGCCTGGTCGGACGCGATGATGCGCGAGGAGCTCCGCTCGCCCCACGGCTGGTACGTCGTGGCGGAAGAGGCGGGGAACCTCGTCGGGTACGGCGGTCTCCGCGCGGCGCGCGGGGCGACGGATGCCGACATCCAGACCATCGCGATCGCGGACGGCGCTCGGGGGCGGGGCCGGGGACGGATGCTGCTCGGCGAGCTGCTGGCCGAGGCTTCCCGTCGTGGCGCGCGGACGGTGTTCCTCGAGGTGCGGGCCGACAACCCGGTCGCGCAGGGGCTGTACACGTCGGAGGGATTCCTCGAACTCGGTCGCCGTCCGCGCTACTACCAGCCCGACGGGGTGGATGCCGTGGTGATGAAGCTCGACCTCGTGGGTTGGGCCGCGCGCCGTGCCCCAGAACACGAGATCTGGCGCACAGAGGACGATTCGGCGCCAAATCGTCCTGTCCTGGCCAGAACACCTGTTCTGGACGAGGGGCGAGGAGCCGCGGACGCGGGGGCGTGCACATGAACCGGACCGACCCCCTGGTGTTCGGGATCGAGACGAGCTGCGACGAGACCGGCATCGGCATCGTGCGCGGCCGCACCCTGCTGTCGAACACCATCGCGTCGTCGATGGACGAACATGCCCGTTACGGCGGCGTGGTGCCCGAGGTCGCCGCTCGCGCGCATCTCGAAGCCCTTCAGCCGTCGATCGAGGCGGCGCTCGCCGAGGCCGGGGTGTCGGTAGCCGACATCGATGCGGTCGCCGTGACGTCCGGACCCGGGCTCGCCGGTGCGCTCATGGTCGGCGTCGGCGCGGCGAAGGCGCTCGCGGTGGCGCTGGGGCGTCCCCTGTACGCGGTGAACCACCTGGTGGGGCACATCGCGGCGGACATCCTCTCCGACGCCCCCGCCGAGGGGCCGGGTCTCGATACACCGCCTGCGGCGGCGGTCGACCACCGGGAAGAGGCGGCGGTCGACGACCGGGAAGAGGCGGCGGTGGACGGGCGGGGCGCGGGGCCGCTGGAGTACCCGACGATCGCGCTGCTCGTGAGCGGCGGCCATACCTCGCTCCTCCTCGTGCGCGATCTCACCACCGACGTCGAACTCCTCGGCGAGACCATGGACGACGCCGCCGGCGAGGCCTTCGACAAGGTCGCTCGCCTCCTGGGCCTGCCCTATCCCGGAGGCCCCGAGATCGACCGTGCCGCCGCCGAGGGCGACCCGACCGCGATCCCCTTCCCGCGCGGGCTGTCCCGCGCGTCGGACATGGCGAAGCACCGCTACGACTTCTCCTTCTCGGGCCTGAAGACCGCCGTCGCGCGGTGGGTCGAACAGCGTCAGGCAGAGGGGAAGCCGATCCCGGTCGCGGATGTCGCGGCATCCTTCCGCGAAGCGGTCGTCGACGTGCTCGTGACGAAAGCCCTCGCCGCGTGCGCCGACCACGGCGTCCCGCGGCTGCTCCTCGGCGGTGGCGTCATCGCGAACCGACGGCTCCGCGACGTCGCGATCGAGAGAGCGGATGCCGCAGGAGTCACGGTGCGGATCCCCCCGCTGTCCCTGTGCACCGACAACGGGGCGATGATCGCCGCGCTCGCCTCGGAGCTCATCATGTCGGGGCGGCCGCCGTCGACGCTGGAGTTCGGGGCGGACTCGACGCTGCCGGTCACCGAGATCCAGGTCGCCGAGTCGGGCGGGGAGGCTCGCGCATGACCGAGGGCGAGCGTCCAGGTACTGCGGACGGCCCCGCTGCCGCAGGCCCGATCCCGCCCGCACCGGGCGCGCCGGACCTGCCGCCGGACCTGCCGCCTGTCCTGCCGGTGTCTCCTGCACCGGGCGAGCCTCCGGGATCCGTGGTGCCTGCGCGATCCGTCGCCGCTTCGGGAGACGTGTCCCCGCCGGCATCCGTCGCGCCTCCCGCGGCGCCTTCTGCGGGGGCTCCTGCGGAGTCTCCCGCGGTCGCATCACCGCCGCCCGCATCGCCGCCCGCGGCACCGCCTTCGCTCGTCGCCGCCGCCGTCGAGCCGCCCTCCCCGGACGTCGCCCTCGCCGACGAGGCGTCGCCGTTGCCGGGCGTGCATCGGGGCGGATTCCGCCGGCTGCCCACCGCGCCCATCGCGCTCACCACGGAGTCCGCCCCCGCAGAGCCCGGGACGGACGATGCCCTGGTCCAGTGGCTCATCCCGGAGCCGGATCCCGGGCCCCGAGGCATCGCGGGCTGGGCGCTCGCCTTCTCGATCATCGGACTCCTCGTGTCGCTCTTCGTCGGCGGGGGCTTTCCGATCGGTCTCGTGGGGATCGTGTCGGCGATCATCGCTCTCCGCCGGCCGTTCGAGAGCCGCACGGTCGCCGTCTGGGCGCTCGTGCTCGGCGCCGTCTCGGTGCTCTACAGCGCCGGGTGGCTGCTCTACGCCGCGTACACCGCGAACATCATCGGGTGACCGCGGGCCTCCCACCGCTCTGGACCGGCACGTCGGCGACGACGGCTGCTCGGCATCTCGGGCCGTCGGCGGTCACGGTGGGCTGGTCGTGGGGGCGACACGCCGGGGTGGGATGCGGTGGCTCGGCGTGTCGGTCACGATCCCAGCCCGCGGTGACGGGTGAGCGACGCTCGACGAGCTCAGCGACCCCAGTCGGTCAGGTTCGGTCCGACGGCACGCGGTCGGCGAGGATCGCGACACGGCGCGAGCCGACGCGGGTGAGGAACAGGGTCGCCGAGCCGTCCCCCCGGAGCTTCAGCTTCGTCCGCAGCGCGGCGGGGTCGACGTCCACCCCCCGCTTCTTGATCTCGAGCCGGCCGATCCCGCGCTCGCGCAGCGCCTTCGCGAGGGCCTTCGAGTCGGCGGGCAGCTCCTCCCGCACGCGGAACGACGACACGAACGGAGACGTGAGCGCGGCATCCGAGGTCAGGTAGGCGATGTGCTCATCGAGCATCCCGGCCTGAAGCGCCCGGGCGACGTCGCCGATGAGTCGGGCGCGGATCACCGCTCCGTCCGGCTCGTGCAGGAACGCCCCGAGCGGGCGGGCGGGCTCGTCCGCGGCATCCGTCCCCGCTGTCAGCTCGTGCGCGGCGTCGCCCCGGATCACCAGCGCCGCCCGGCGGACGCCCGCCCGCGCGAGCACGCCCGACCACAGCACGAGCTCGATCGTCGACCCGTCGGCGCTCACCCACTGCGCCTCGACGTCGTCGGGGATGAGCGCTCGATCGAGCCCCGGGCCGAGCTTGACGCCGGCCGGCATCCGCGCGGCGAGCGCGAACACCCAGTCCAGCGACGGTGACCAGTCCTCGGGCCGGGTGCGCGAGGTCTCGGTGTGCCCCGCGGTGCGCCGCGCCGGGTCGAGCCAGAGCGCGTCGACGGGAAGATCGGCGGATGCCGCCGCGTAGTCCTCCGCGGTCGCGTGCCGCACGCGTGCCATGTCGCCGAACGGCGCGAGGTTGAATGCGGCGATCGCGGCGGTGACCTCGTCGGCGTCGACCGCCTCGACGCGCAGGCCGAGGGCCGCGAGCCCCAGGGCGTCGCCGCCGATGCCGCATCCGAGATCCGCGACGCTGGTGATCCCCGCATCGCGGAAGCGGGCGGCGTGGCGCCCGGCGACCGACAGTCGCGTCGCCTGCTCCAGACCCGCTCGGGTGAACAGCATCCGCTCTGCGAACTCGCCGAACTTGGAGCGCGCACGCGTGCGCAGCCGCGCCTGCGTCACGACCGCCGAGACCAGCTCGGGGGAGTGCCCGGCCTTGCGGAGCCGCGTGACGGCGGTCGCGACATCGGTCGTGGACTCGATCGCGCCGAGGCTCTCGAGCAGTCGCAGACCCTCGGGGGTGAGCAGCGCGGTGAGCTCGGCGATCTCCACGGGCCCAGCCTAAGTGCGTCGCGCGCCGTCACACGATTGGCACTCACGTTGCACGAGTGCCAATCGCCTGCCTAGACTGTCCGTTAGCACTCTCAGTGTGTGGGTGCTAACCACGTCTTGAGTTTCAAGGAAAGCAGAGGTAGACCCGTGTCGGTTTCCATCAAGCCGCTCGAGGACCGCATCGTCATCAAGCAGGTCGAGGCCGAGCAGACCACCGCGAGTGGTCTGGTCATCCCCGACACCGCCAAGGAGAAGCCCCAGGAGGGCGAGGTCGTGGCCGTGGGTCCCGGCCGCATCGACGACAACGGCAACCGCGTCCCGCTCGACGTCGCCGTCGGCGACCGCGTGCTCTACAGCAAGTACGGCGGCACCGAGGTCAAGTTCGGCGCGGACGATTTCCTCGTCCTGTCGGCGCGCGACGTCCTCGCGGTCGTCGTCCGCTAGTTCGTCTCGCACGCGCTTGCGCGTGACCCCGAAGAGGGTCGGATGCCTCGGCATCCGGCCCTCTTCTTCGTTCCGGGTGCCGCTGGGTCCGGCTCGCCATTCCCGCGAGACTGCATCGGTGCACCGAAACCGCAGCTACAACCCGCAGTCTCGGTGCACGGATGCAGTCTCGGCGGGGTGGGCGACCGCGTCGTCCGGCAGCGGACCTGTACGCCGGTGGCAGGGATCGTGCGAAGGTCGGCAGGTCTCGCCGGGGCGACGGAGCCGGCATCCGTCATCACCGTCCTAGGCTTGACCCGTGACTCCTGCCGACCCGTCCCGCGAGCGTGCGCTGGGCGGCGTATACGCGTTCGCGGCGTACTTCCTGTGGGGTCTGCTGCCGCTGTACTTCGTGGCACTCGCGCCGACCGGCCCGTGGGAGGTCGTCGCCTGGCGCATCCTGCTCTCGCTCGTCTTCTGCGCGCTGCTGCTGACGGTGACGCGGTCGTGGGGGCGGCTCGTCGCGATCCTGCGGAAGCGGCGGCTCGTGCTGTGGACGATCGTCGCGGGCGCGCTCATCTACGTCAACTGGCAGGTGTACCTCATCGGTGCGCTCACCGGCCACGTGATCGAGACGAGCCTCGGCTACTTCATCAACCCGATCGTGACGGTGCTGCTGGGCGTGCTCGTGCTGCGCGAGACGATGCGCGCGGCGCAGTGGATCGCGATCGGCATCGCCGTGATCGCCGTCTTCGTGGTCATCGTCGGCTACGGGTCCTTCCCGTGGATCGCGCTGACCCTCGCGTTCACCTTCGGTCTCTACGGACTGGTGAAGAAGCAGATCGGGCCGTCCGTGGACGCGGTCAGCGGGCTCACGCTGGAATCGCTGTGGCTGGTGCCGGTGGCGGTCGTGCAGCTGATCGTCGTCGGGATGACGACCGGACTCACGCTGGGTCACGTGAGCGGCTGGCACACCACCCTGCTGCTCCTGGCCGGAGTCGCGACGGCGACGCCGCTGCTCTTCTTCGCCGCCGGCGCCCGGCGGGTGCCGCTCATCGTCATGGGGATGCTCCAGTTCGTCGCACCGATCATGCAGTTCGTGATCGGGGCGTGGATCCTCGGCGAGCCGATGCCGCTCGAGCGCTGGATCGGCTTCGGCCTGGTGTGGGTGGCGCTCATCGTGCTCACGGTCGACTCGGTGCGTCACGCCGGCCGCGGCCGCGGAGCGTCGGGTGGGGGCGAGCTCACCTGACCTGAGCCGGCGTATCCGGCGCCGTCCGGCATCCTGCCCGCACCCGAGTTTCGCCCGGGACTACCGCACGAGGCGCGCGATCGCGGCGGTCGCCTCGGTGATCTTCGCGTCGGCCTCGGGTCCGCCCAGGCGCGCAGCGTCCACGACGCAGTGCCGCAGGTGGTCGTCGAGGAGCCCGACCGCGACGGCCTCGAGGGCCGACGTGAGCGCGCTGATCTGGGTGAGGATGTCGATGCAGTACTTCTCGTCCTCGACCATTCCACGGATGCCGCGGGCCTGCCCCTCGATGCGCTTGAGGCGGTTCAGGTACTTGTCCTTGTCGGTGATGTAGGCGTGGCCGACGGCGGGGTCGTGCGCGTGAGTGTGCGTGTCGGTCATCGGGAGGCTCCTTCGGGAGTGCGGGCGGGGATGGGTTCACGGGCGGGGGTTCGGGCGAGGACGGATGCCGCGCTCTGCTCCGGACTGAGATCGAGCCGTCTCAGCAGCTGGGCGTTGAGGGCGACCACGACGGTCGACAGCGACATCAGGATCGCGCCGACCGACATCGGCAGGACGAACCCGATCGGGGCGAGCACGCCCGCAGCCAGCGGCACCGAGATGAGGTTGTAGCCGGCCGCCCACCAGAGGTTCTGCGTCATCTTGCGATAGCTCGCGCGCGACAGCTCGATGACCGACAGCACCGAGCGCGGGTCGTCGCTGGCGAGGATCACGCCGGCCGACGCGATCGCGACGTCGGTTCCCGCGCCGATCGCGATGCCGACATCGGCCGCGGCGAGCGCCGGGGCGTCGTTGACGCCGTCGCCGACCATGGCGACCCGCCGGCCCTCGTCGCGGAGTTCGGCCACGCGCGCGGACTTGTCCTCGGGGCGTACGCCGGCGTACCAGCGACGGATGCCGAGCTCGTCCGCGACCGAGCGCGCGACGGCCTCGGCATCCCCCGTGATCATGACGACCTCGACATCGAGCGCGTGCAGCGCGGCGACGGCCTCGCGGGACTCGGCGCGGATCTCGTCGGCGAGCCGCAGCCCGCCGATGACCTCGGCGCCCCGCAGCACGTGGAGGACGATCGCGCCCTCTTCATGCCACGCCCCGGCCGCGTCGAGTTCTGCAGCATCGTGCTCGGCCAGCAGCCGCGGCCCGCCGACGCGGATCGTCGCGCCGTCGACGGTCGCGCTCACCCCTGTCGCGGGCGACGACGCGAACCCGGTCGCACCCGGCACGCGTACGCCGCGCTCCGATGCAGCGCGCACGATCGCCCGCGCGAGGGGGTGCTCGCTGTCGGACTCGGCCGCCGCCGCGAGCGCCAGCACCGTGTCCTCGTCGATGCCCTCGGCGGGGGCGAGCGCTGTGACGGTCGGCTCGCCCTTCGTGAGGGTGCCGGTCTTGTCGAACAGGACGGTGTCGACAGTCCGCATCGACTCGAGGGCGAGGCGGTCCTTCACGAGCACGCCGCCGCGGGCGGCACGCTCGGTCGCGATCGCGACGACGAGCGGGATCGCGAGGCCCAGGGCGTGGGGACAGGCGATCACGAGGACCGTGATCGTGCGGACGACGGCTTCGTCCGGCATCCCGAGCATTGTCCAGACGACCGCCGTGACGGCCGCCGCGCCCAGCGCGAACCAGAAGAGCCACCCGGCCGCGCGGTCGGCCAGTCGCTGCGCGCGCGACGTCGAGCTCTGCGCGTCGGCGACCAGGCGCTGGATGCCGGCGAGCGTCGTGTCGTCGCCGACCGCGGTGATCTCGACGCGCAGCCCCGAGTCGGTCGCGACGGTGCCGGCCGTCACCGGGTCGCCGACGCCGCGCGAGACGGGACGGGACTCGCCGGTCACCATCGACTCGTCGACGGCGGCCGCGCCGTCCGTGACGCGGCCGTCGGCCGGGATGCTGCCGCCCGGCCGCACGACGACCACGTCGCCGACCCGCAGCTCGGCGGGGGAGACGGCGACGATCTCATCGCCCTCGACGCGCTCCGCGGTGTCGGGGAGCAGCGCCGCGAGCGAGTCGAGCGCCGACGACGTGCGCGCCAGCGATCGCATCTCGACCCAGTGGCCGAGGAGCATGATCACGATGAGGAGCGCGAGCTCCCACCAGAAGTCGAGCTCGTGGTCCAGGATGCCGAGGCTCGCCCCCCACGATGCGAAGAACGCGACGGTGATCGCCAGGCCGATGAGCAGCATCATGCCGGGCTGGCGGGCCCGGATCTCGCTGGCCGCGCCGATCAGGAACGGCGAGCCGCCCCACGCGTACATGACGGTGCCGAGCACCGGGGAGATCCAGGCGATGAAGGGGGACTCGGGAAGCGAGTATCCGAGCAGCATCGCGAACATCGGCGAGAAGACGATGACGGGGACCGCCAGCGCGAGCATGATCCAGAACAGCCGGCGGAATCGCTCGACGTGGTCGGCGCCGTGCCCGGCGTGGGTGTCGTGCCCGGCCTGCGTGTCGTGCCCGCTATGCCCGCTGTGCGCGTCGTGTTCGCTGTGATCGGTCATCGCTGCCCGCCTCCCGCCGTCAGGCTGCGGAATCGCCGCAGCCGCAGGCTGTTGCCGACCACGAAGACGCTCGACAGCGCCATCGCCGCGCCGGCGATCATGGGGTTCAGCAGCCCCAGCGCCGCGAGCGGGATCGCCGCGACGTTGTAGGCGAACGCCCAGAACAGGTTCACCTTGATGGTGCCGAGCGTCGACCGCGACAGACGGATCGCGTCGGCCGCGCTGCGGAGGTCTCCGCGGACGAGGGTGATGTCGGATGCCGCGATCGCGGCATCCGTCCCCGTGCCCATCGCGAGCCCGAGGTCGGCCTGCGCGAGCGCGGCAGCGTCGTTCACCCCGTCGCCGACCATCGCGACGACGCGGCCCTCGGCCTGCAGCTCCTGCACGGCGGCGATCTTCTCGGCGGGGAGTGCGTCGGCGATCACCCGGTCGATGCCGACCTCGGCGGCCACAGCCCTCGCCGCGGCGGCGTTGTCGCCGGTGAGCAGCACCGGGGTGAGCCCGAGGGCGCGCAGCTGCGCGACGGCCTCGCGGCTCGTCGGCTTGACCTTGTCGGCGACGACCAGCACCCCGCGGGCGGCGCCGTCCCACGCGACGAACACGGGGGTGCGCCCGGCGGCCTCCGCCTCGCCCGCCGCGGCGGCGAGCTCGGAGGGAAGCGCGAGCGCCCAGTCGGTGAGCAGCGTCGCACGCCCCACGATCACGGCGTGTCCTGCGACGACGCCCGAGACGCCGATGCCCGGGCGGTTCTCGAACCCTTCGACCCCGGGCAGCGCGCCGCCTTCATCGGCTGCCGCCCGCGCGATCGCCCGCGCGATCGGGTGCTCGGACGCGTTCTCGAGGGCGCCCGCGACCCGCAGCAGCTGGGCGCGGTCGACGCCCGATGCGGCGGAGACGGCGACCAGCGACATCCGTCCGGTCGTCACCGTGCCGGTCTTGTCGAGCACGACCGTGTCGACGGTGCGAGTCGATTCCAGCACTTCCGGACCCTTGATCAGGATGCCGAGCTGCGCGCCTCGGCCGGTCCCGACCAGCAGCGCAGTGGGCGTGGCGAGCCCGAGCGCGCAGGGGCACGCGATGATGAGCACCGCGACGGCGGCGGTCACCGCGGCCGACACGGGGAACCCGAGGATCAGCCACATCGAGAGCGTCAGCACCGCGATCACGAGCACGATCGGCACGAAGACGCCCGAGATGCGGTCGGCCAGGCGCTGCACGTCGGCCTTGCCGGACTGCGCCTCCTCGACCAGGCGCGCCATCTGGGCGAGCTGGGTGTCGTCGCCGACGCGGGTGGCGCGCACGACGAGCCTGCCGCCGGCGTTGACGGTCGCGCCGACGACGCCGTCGCCCGGCCCGACCTCGACAGGCACCGATTCGCCCGTCACCGTCGAGGCGTCCACCGCGGAGGTGCCCGAGACGACGACCCCGTCGGTGGCGATCTTCTCTCCGGGGCGCACCACGAACTCATCGCCGGACCGCAGCGCGCCGATCGGCATCCGCACCTCGACGCGCTCGGTGGCCGACGTGCCCGCGCGCAGGACCGCGACGTCCTTCGCGCCGAGCTCGAGCAGCGCGTGCAGCGCCGCGCCCGCGCGCCGCTTGGACCGCACCTCGAAGTAGCGGCCGGCGAGCACGAACATGGTGACGCCGGCGGCGACCTCGAGGTAGATGTTTCCTGCGCCGTCGCTCGGCTGGACGGTCCACTCGAACTCGTGCGTCATGCCCGGCATCCCGGCGTGGCCGAAGAACAGCGCGTAGACCGACCACAGATACGCCGCCGAGACGCCGATCGAGATCAGCGTGTCCATCGTCGCGGCGCCGTGGCGGAGATTGATCCACGCGGCGCGATGGAAGGGCCAGGCGCCCCAGAGCACGACGGGCGTCGCCAGCGCGAGCGACACCCACTGCCAGTAGGTGAACTGCAGGGTCGGGATCATCGCGAGGAGGATCACCGGCACGGCCAGCACCACAGAGCCGACCAGACGCCGACGCAGGCCATCGAGCTCACGGTCGGGGTGATCGTGCTCCGGTTCGGGGAGGGCGGCGGTGTACCCGGTCTTCTCGACCTCGTCGATGAGCACGCGCGGGTCGAGCGCGGAGGGCGCGGTGACGACGGCCTTCTCGGTCGCATAGTTGACGGATGCCGCTACCCCTGCGATCCGGTTCAGCTTCTTCTCGATGCGCGAGGCGCACGACGCGCACGTCATGCCGCCGATCTCCAGCTCGATGCGGGTGTCGCCTGCGGGGATCGCGGACATCAGACGCGCACGGCCTCGTAGCCCGCCTCGTCGATGGCGGCGACCACCGCGGCGTCGTCGAGCGCCGCAGCGGACTCGATCACGAGCTCGCCCGTCTTCGCGCTGACGTCGATGTCCTTGACGCCGTCGAGCTTCGCGAGCTCGCCTCGAACGGATGCCTCGCAGTGGCCGCAGCTCATGCCGGTCACCTGGTAGCGGGTCGTCTGTGCCATATCTCGCACCTCTCGTATGGTTCGTCGTAGGCGGGTAGGGATACCCCCGTGGGGTACGTCACCCTCAACTCTATACCCGTCCGGGGTATTCCTGGCCGGCGGGGCGATCCCAGAACCACCGGCCCGCTTTCGATAACGATTCAGTCGCCGTTACACATCGTTAACGAATGGCAACATTGATGAGACGCGCGCGCGGTTAGGTTAGGTGCACTGGGTCGGCCACCCGAGTCGTGCCCGTGTTCACACACAGCAAGGAGCAACATGAGCGTTCTCACACGTTCGCGCACGCGCACCGTTCTCGGCAGCATTGCGCTCGTCGGTGCCAGCGCACTCGTCCTCGCCGGCTGCGCCGGTGACGGAGGGACACCGGCAGAGTCGGACCCGCCGACGACGGAGACCCGCGACCTCACCCTCAAGATCGGCACCATCCTGCCGCAGACGGGTGGCCTGGCATTCCTCGGCCCGCCCGAGGAGGCCGGTGTCGGTCTCGCCGCCGCCCACGTCAACGAGTATGCGGAGACGACGGGCCTCGTGCTCGACGACATCGTCTGGGGCGACTCGGGCGACGCCGCGAACAACGCGTGGCAGACCACGAGCCCCCGCCTCATCTCGGAGGGCGTCTCGGCTGCCATCGGCGCTGCGTCGTCGGGTGTCACCAAGCTGTTCCTCGACGACCACGTCGGCGCGGGCATCATCACGTTCTCCCCCGCCAACACGTCGGTGGACTTCATCACGTGGGACGACAACGACCTGTACTGGCGCACCGCGCCGAACGACCTGCTCCAGGGCGAGGTCCTCGGCAACCTGGTCGCCGAAGACGGCCACTCGAATGTCGCGACGATCTTCCTCAACGACTCGTACGGCTCCGGCCTCAACGACGTCTTCAACGACGTCTTCGGCGGCGCGGGCGGCACGGTCGTCGAGTCGCAGTCGTTCAACGCCGGTGACACGACGTTCGACGCGCAGATCTCGGCGGTGCTCGCGCAGAACCCCGACGCGATCGTCCTCATCACCTTCGACGAGGTGTACACCATCGGCCCGGCGCTCCTCAACGCCGGCTACCCGGCGGAGAACCTGTACTTCGTCGACGGCAACCTGAAGAACTTCGGCACCGATGAGAACTGGCCCGCCGAGCTGAGCCTCGAGGGTGCCAAGGGCACGACGCCTGCCGGTCCCGCGGCCGACGCCGACTTCCAGGCTGCGGCGAACGACTGGTGGGTCGGCGACGGCAACCCGCCGCTGACCGACTTCTCGTACCTCAACGAGTCGTACGACGCGGTCATCCTGCTGGCGCTCGCATCGCTGGCTGCCAACTCGACCGACCCGGCCGACATCGCGAGCAAGCTGCGCGAGGTCTCCGGCGGCGAGGGCGACGGTCAGAAGTGCACGAGCTACGCCGAGTGCGCCGACATCATCCTCGCGGGTGACGTCGCCGACTACGACGGCTACTCGGGTCCCATCACGTTCGACGAGGTCGGCGACCCGACCGAGGCCGTGATCGGTATCTTCCAGTACGGCGCAGACAACCTGCACACCCGCATCGACCTCTAAGAGGTAGACGCAGCGAAGAGCCCCGGGGAGACCCGGGGCTCTTTCGCGCGCCCCTCCCCGCCGCCCATGCCCGGGGCAAGCTCGTGTGGAAGGGGGCAGCTCGCGTACAAGAGGGCAAGGTCGAGTGTGGGAGGAGGGCGAGGGCACAGCAAGAGAAGAGCGGGTGCCTCACTCGGCCTCCGCCCGTCGCATGCTGTTC
>Ga0307505_10000649_pt1 | contig 36317 bp, 31 predicted proteins | sample 23_S_MG_FD_202183 | JGI IMG/M metagenome (GOLD analysis project Ga0307505, IMG submission 202183) | Soil microbial communities from Populus trichocarpa stands in riparian zone in the Pacific Northwest, United States - 23_S | ecosystem: Environmental > Terrestrial > Soil > Riparian zone > Trees...
GCCTGCGCGTGCCGGCGTAGTCTCACGCGCTGCATGGATCCCCTGCCTCCCTCCCGCCGACTCGCCGCGGTGCTGATCGCCGACGTGGTCGGCTACACGCGGCTGATGGAGCACGACGAAACCGGCACCCATACGCGGCTGCGCGCCGTGCGCGCCGAGGTCACGGACCCGGTGATCAAGGCCAACCAGGGCCGCATCGTGCGCACCGTCGGCGATGGCCTGCTGGTCGAGTTCGGCAGCGCCACCGACGCGCTGCGCGCCGCCGTCACCATCCAGCGCGACATGCGCGCGCGCAACCGCGGAGTAAGGGCGCACGAGCGCATCGAGTACCGGATCGGCATCAATCTGGGCGACATCATCGTGACGCCCGACGATCTGGAAGGCGACGGCGTCAATCTCGCCGCGCGCCTGCAGACGCTGGCCACGCCGGGCGGCATCTGCGTGTCGCAGGCGGTACAGCAGCAACTGCACGAAGATCTGGGCATCGCCTTCGTCGACGCCGGCGAGCAGCGTGTGAAGAACATTGCGCGGCCGGTCCGCGTTTATCAGGTGGTGCTGCAGCCGCTCGCCGGCTGGGACGTCGCCCTCGCAAGCTGGCGGCGCTGGTGCCGGCACGCGGGCCTGCGCGGCGTGGCCGCCGGGTTGCTGGTGGTTGGCCTGGGACTGGCGGCCGCGTTGCTGTGGTGGCGGGAACGCAGCTTCGATCCGCCGCGCCTGTCCATCGGCGCCATGCCGTTCACGACCATTCCCGCCGACGCACAGAACAGCCAGCTTGCGAGCACACTGAACGCCGAGTTGCGCAACCATCTGAGCCGGCTCGGCGCAGGCGGGCTTTTCGCGGTGGCTAATCGGGAACTGACCGGTGTCGATCCGCGCGCCGTCGCGCGGGAACTCAACGTGCGGCACGTGCTGACCGGTACGCTGAGACGCGACGCCGACAGTCTCGACGTACAGGCGCAACTGATCGACGGCGAGACCGGCGCTCCCGCCTGGTCGGATCACTTCTCCTTCTCCCTGGACGAGATGAACCGCGCCGACCGGCTGGCGGCCGCGCGGTTGTCCGCGGCGCTGCGCCTGGAACTGCTGCGGCTGGAGGCGCGCCGCGCCGAAGCTAAGGTCCCGCAACAGCGCGACGCGACGGATCTCGCGGCGATGGCCTTCATGGTCATCTACGGGCCGTCTTTCCCCGAACGCGAGCGCATGAAGGACGCGGGCGAGTACCTGGTACGGGCGCTCGCGCTGGCGCCCGATCATGTGCTGGCGTTGATCACGCGAGTGGACTGGCTGATGTACGAGGCCGAGTACCTGCCGTCGTCGGCGGCCGCGCCCCTCAAGGTGGAAGCCCTGGCACTGGCCCGGCGCGCCACGGCCATCGCCCCCAACGACAGCGAGGTCTGGGCGTCCTACGCCAGCGCGCTGGAAACAACGCGAGACCATGGCCCGGCCCTGGAGGCGATCGACCGATCGCTGCGGCTGGACCCGGTGAACGTCAACTCGATGCTGTACCGGGGACGCCTGCTGATGCTGCAGCGGCGCTTCGACGAGGCGCTGGAACAGGTGCGGCAGGCGGCCGCACTGGCGCCGCAGGTGCAGGACGTGGCTGGCTCCGCTGCCTTCGTGGAATGCCAGATCCTGTACTTCCAGCGCCAGTACGGTCCGGCCCTCGCGGCCTGCGAGCGGGCCACGGGCCTGGGCGTGGACGGATACGCCACGGCGATGCTGCTGGCGGTGATGTATGCGCGCGAGAACAACGCCGCCAAGGCGGAGGTCGCCAAACAGCGCGTGCTGAAGGAGTTTCCGAACCTGCGCCTGTCGACGTTCTTCGAGGAAAGCGTGAACGGCCCGCTGGGGCCGCAGTATCGCGAGATGTCGGACGACCTGAAGAAGCTGGGATTCGCCGAGTAGCGTGCACTGCCCGGTGCACCGGGCAGTGCGGCGTCAGGCGAGCCGGATCGAGCGTGCCTGTCGCAGTTCTCGCCGGTGATAGCCCGTTACCTCGATGTGCAGCGGCCGGCCGCGTATCTTCATCTGACTGTTGCCCGCGCTGTCCGGCTTGAGCGAGTCCCGGGCACGGCCGTCGACCCTCACGTCGATCTGATCGAGGCCGCTGCTCGTGATGTTCAGGTCGCCGGTCTTCTTCCGGAATTCGCAGCGCAGGTCGCTGCGCGGCTCCTTGCGCAGCAGGTCTATGCACCGCGCAAGCAGATCGCGATTGGACTCCAGCAGGTCGGCGCGCGTCAGCTTGTATTTGTAGCGACCCGGCACGCCGACGTCTTCGATCGGCGTTCCCTGCGCCGGCCCGACCCGCGTGGCACGCATCCAGGAAAAGCCCATGCCCGCGCCTGCGGGCATGCGTGGCAGCTCGAGCGCCGTGCCGCGGAGTTCAGCTTCGATATCCTCGTACTCGCAGACGCAGGCGCCGCCTGCGCCGGTGGCATCCCCGACACAGAGCAACGGGCCTAGCGCGTTGTCCACGAATCCGGCCGCGAAAAGATCGCCCGACGAATACGTGGTCGCATCCGCCACCAGCACGACCGGGCCGCCGTAGACCTGGCTGACGATCGGGCTCTTCGCGGGGTCGGTGATGGCGACCGCGCTCGAGTAGGGTTCGCCGTTGCGTATCGTCGCCCGCAGCGACGGCAGCCATGGTTCCTGCAGCTCGAGATTGAAATCCAGTTCACAGTACTGCCGCGTGAAGTCCGTCGCGAGCCACGAGAAGCGCACCGGCTGGATCGGCCGGGGCGAGAAGAACTGCAGCGCCATTTCCGCGGCGACGACCACGCCGCCCGGGTTGTCGCGGATGTCGACGATCAGGCCCCGTTGCGGCAGTTCGCCAAGCAGCCGCGCCAGCTCCAGCAGGAAACCCCGGGTGCGCCGTACGTCGAACGTGAAGATGCGCAGATAGCCGTATTCCTCGCCGTCCACGCCGCGCACCTTCGCCGCGCGCAGCACGCCGCCCGAGAGCTTCGTGTCGATCACTGCCGACTGGGTGCCCTTGCCGGGCCGCGCGGCCCGCGCCTCCGGCGGCAACGCGCTCTCCTGCCGCAGCGCATCCGGCGCATGCATCAACAGCTTGGCCTTCTTGACGGCTGCCGTCACCCGGTTGATCGCCATCACGCGCGAGCCCGGCCCTGTCCGCCGCCGCGCACTGTCGCCCTGGGTACGATCGACCAGGCCGGTGTCGATGACCCGCCACTCGAAGCGCCGGTACAGGCGCTTGCCTGCGGCACGGTTCCGCCCGGCCAGTGGGCGGAAGCCGATCGTGACCGCCTCCTCATCGGGCAGGTCGTAGCGGAACAGCGGACGATGGGTCAGTGTGGAAAGCGCCATCGCGCGCTGCGAATCCGGCCGGCCGCCGCACTCGCGCTCACCGTAGCGCCGCACCAGGCGATCGATGGGCACGTCGTTCCACGTTTCGATGATCACGCCCGGCTCGAAGCCGCCGCCCAGTGCAGTGGGGCCCACCTTGGTCGCGAGGTAGCGTGGCCCGGCGGCCTCTTCATCTTCGTAGCACTCGACGATGAACGGCAGTACCGCGACCTTGATGCCGACGTGCGGCCGCCAGTAGCCGGTGTGCATGTCGCGCAGGCCGACGAGGATATCGTTGACTTCGGCATTGAAGGTCGCATCGTCCAGCGTCGCCTCGTAGGTGCGCAGGATGCGGATGCGCTGCACCGGGTCAAAGCCGTAGCGCGCCCGCTTCAGCGGCAGGTGCGCGTAAGTGCCTTCCAGGATGCGCTGGATGCCGTCGAGGATGCGCTTCCGATGGCGCGGCGGCAGCCTGCGGTGATCCTGGCTCGCGCGATACCGCGCAATGGTCACGCCCTGCTGTGCAGCCTTGATGGCTGCAGCGCTGGGACGCCCGCGGGCGTTCGCCGGAGCGCCGGTCTTCTTCGTGTTCATGGGCTGACAATCCCGAGCAGACGTCGGTCAGTCTGCCGCGCATCGATGCACTGCTGAAGCGGCAGGCGGCAGCAGTGCAGAATACGCTCCCGCGAAAAGATTGAGGAGACACGATGGGCAGCGGCCCAGCGGGGTTCAGCGCCGGCCGCCGTGAGCGGCTGCTGGCGCTTTACCGCACGATGGCGCGCATCCGCGCCTTCGAGGATGCAGCCGAGGTCGCGAGCCAGGGCGGCGTGCAGGCGTGGGGCCTCGAGGCCTCCGCCACGCCGGCGCTGGTGCGCGGGCCATTGCATCTTTCCACCGGCCAGGAAGCGGTGGCTGCCGGCGTGTGCGCCAATCTGCGTCAAACCGACCTGCTGACCTCCACGCATCGCGGCCACGGCCATACGCTGGCCAAGGGCGCGGACATGACCGCAATGATGTGCGAGCTCTACGGCCGCGCGACCGGCTGCAACGGCGGCAAGGGCGGCTCGATGCACATCGCCGATTTCTCGGTCGGCATGCTGGGCGCCAATGGCGTCGTTGCGGCAGGCATACCCATCGCCACGGGCGCCGCCCACGCGCTGAAGCTCATGCAGCGCGAAGCGATCGTCGCGTGCTTCTTCGGCGACGGCGCGATCAACCGCGGGCCGTTCCTCGAAGGGCTGAACTGGGCGCAGGTCTACGCGCTGCCGGTGCTGTTCGTCTGCGAGGACAACCGCATCGCCGCCACCACGCCCACCGCGACGATGACGGCCGGCGAAGGCGCCGCAGCCCGCGCGCAGGCGCTCGCGCTGCCGGTGCTGCAGGTCGACGGCAACGACGTCGAGGCGGTGGACCGCGCGGCCGCGGAACTCGTCGCGCGGGTGCGCGGCGGCACGCCGGCGCTGCTGCACGCGATCACGTATCGCTTCAAGGGCCACGTGTCGGTGGATCCAGGCGCGTACCGCGACGCGGCGGAAGTGGCGCGCGCCCGCGAGGGCGATCCGTTGCTGCGCGTGCGGACCGAACTCGCGGCGCTGGATGCCAACGGGGAACGAACGCGCATCGACGCCGACGTGCAGCAGGAGATCGCGCAGGCGCTCGCGGCCGCCGCCGCCGCGCCATGGCCGGAAGCCGGCGCCGCCTACGAGCAGGTGCTGGACGCAGGGGCGGGACAGTGGCGCTGATGGACGACGCCGACGTGCAGCGGCGCAGCAGCGGCGCGACCATGCCGGCGGCCCGGCGCATGACCTATGCCGTGGCGGCCGGCGAAGCACTGGCCGCGTGCATGCGCGCCGACGCGCGCGTGGTCGCGCTGGGCGAGGACCTGGGCCGCGGCGGCGTGTTCGGCCAGTACCGCAGCCGGGCGGCTGACGGCGCGCTCGTGCCGCTGCAGCGCGAGTTCGGCGCGACGCGCGTCATCGACACGCCGATCTCCGAAGCCAACATCATGGGTGCGGCCGTCGGCATGGCGCTGGCCGGCCTGCGGCCGGTGGCCGAGCTGCGCATCGTCGACTTCGCGCTGTGCGGCATGGACGAGCTGATCAACCAGGCCGCGAAGAACCGCTTCATGTTCGGCGGGCAGGGCCGCGTGCCGCTGGTGGTGCGCATGCCCATCGGCATCTGGTCGGCGTCGGCCGCGCAGCATTCGCAGAGCCTGGAGGCGTGGTTCGCGCACATTCCGGGACTGGTGGTCGTGTGTCCGGCCACGCCGCAGGACAACCACGCGCTGCTGCGCATGGCCATCGACAGCGACGACCCGGTCGTCTATCTGGAACACAAGGAGCTGTGGGGGCTGGAAGGCGACGTCGCCCCCGACGTCGTCGTGCCGCTGGGCCGCGCGCAGATCGCGCGCGCGGGCGCGGATCTCACCATCGTCACGTGGTCGCGCACGCTGCACGAGTCGCTGGCCGCGGCCGACGCGCTGGCGGCCGAAGGCGTCGGCTGCGAAGTCGTCGATCTGCGCACGCTATGGCCGTGGGACCGCGCAGCGGTGCTGGAATCCTGCACGAAGACGCGGCGCCTGCTGGTCGCGCACGAGGCGGTGCAGGCCGCCGGCTTCGGCGCGGAGATCGCCGCCAGCGTCGCCGAGGAACTCGGGCCGCAGTGCCGCATCGCGCGCATTGGCGCGCCGCGCATCCCCGTCGGCTACTCGGCGCCGCTGGAAGCCGAATCGCGCGTCGGCGCCGAGCGCATTGCCGCTGCCGCGCGCCGCCTGTTGCAACGCTGAAGCGCCAGCCATCCATGCCGCCCGAGCCTGTCACCGACGAAAGCGCCGAACCACGGCCCCGCGTGCCGCTGGCAGTCGAAGACATCTTCGCCGCCACCTGCATGGGCGTGCTGGCGGTCATCACCTTCGCCAACGTGGTGCTGCGCTACCTGACTGACCAATCGATCGCGTGGACCGAGGAGATCTCCATCGCGATCATGATCGTGATGACGCTGGCCGCGGCCGGCTCTGCGGTCGCGCGCGAGCGTCACGTGCGCATCGAGTACTTCATGGAGCGCGGCTCGCCGCAGCGGCAGCGGCTGTTCGCGCTGGTCGCCGCCGGCGCCGTCGTCGTGCTGTTCGGCGCGATGGCGATACTGGGCGCGCGCATGGCGTGGGACGAGTACCGCTTCGGCGAGACCTCGCCCGGCATCGGGGTGCCGAAGTGGTGGTACTCGATCTGGCTGCCCATCCTGTCGGCCACCATCATGCTGCGCGCGATCGGCGTGTTCATGCGCAAGTGGCGGGCCCGTGGGACGAAGGACGGTTCGTGATCGCGCTGCTGCTGGTCACGCTGTTCCTGGTGCTGATGCTGGTGGGCGCGCCCATCGGCGTGGCACTGGCGATCGGCGGCGCCACCGCCATCGCAATCGCCAACCTCGACGTGCAGTGGTTCTCGCTGCTCGCGGTGCCGCAGAACTTCTATGCGGGCATGGCGAAGTACCCGCTGCTGGCGATTCCGATGTTCGTGCTGGTGGGCGTGATCTTCGACCGCTCCGGCGTCGCGCTGCGGCTGGTGAACTTCGCGGTGGCCATCGTCGGCCGCGGGCCTGGCATGCTGCCGCTGGTGGCGATCGCGGTGGCGATGTTCCTCGGCGGCATCTCGGGCTCCGGCCCGGCCAACGCAGCGGCAGTGGGCAGCGTGATGATCGGCGCGATGTCGCGCGCGGGCTATCCCCCTGCGTATTCGGCGAGCGTGGTCGGCGCGGCCGCGGCCACCGACATCCTGATCCCGCCATCGATCGCGTTCATCGTGTATTCGGTGCTGGTGCCCGGCGCGTCGGTGCCGGCGCTGTTCGCCGCCGGCCTGATCCCGGGCGTGCTGTGCGGCCTCGCGCTGATCGTGCCGGCGGTGTGGCTGGCGCGCCGCCACGGCTTCGGTGCGGCCGAGGCATTGCTGCCGCGGCCGTCATTCTGGAAGAGCCTGCGCGAAGCGTCGTGGGGGCTGGCGGCGCCGTTCCTGATCCTGGGCGGCATGCGCGCGGGCTGGTTCACGCCGACCGAGGCTGCGGTGGTGGCGGTGTTCTACGGGCTGTTCGTCGGCTTCTTCGTGCACCGGACGATGCGGCTGAAACACCTGTATCCGATCCTGCGCGATGCGGCGGAGACTTCCGCGATCATCATGATCGTCGTCGCGCTGGCCGGTGTGTTCGCGTGGTCGCTGTCGACGCTGGGCATCATCGACCCGGTGGCGCGCGCGATCGTCAACTCGGGCCTGGGCGAAGGCGGCGTGCTGGCGCTGCTGATCGTGCTGCTGATGGTGACGGGCATGTTCCTGGACGGCATCTCGATCTTCCTGATCTTCGTGCCGCTGCTGGTGCCCATCGCGCAGGCCTACAACTGGGACCTGGTGTGGTTCGGCGTGATCCTGACGCTGAAGGTCGCGCTGGGCCAGTTCACGCCGCCGCTGGCCGTGAACCTGATGGTTTCGTGCAAAATCGCCGGCGTCGGCATGGAAGCCACTGTCCGCTGGGTCGTGTGGCTGCTGGCGGCGATGTTCTGCGTGATGCTCGCGGTGCTGGTGTATCCGCCGCTGGCGACGTGGCTGCCGCGGGCGCTGGGGTATTGAGAGAAAGGCAAACAAGAAATCAAGGTGGATTCCCGCTTCCGCGGGAATGACAGCAGTCTGCGGTGTCATTCCCGCGGAAGCGGGGATCCATTTTCACGGCCCCGCTGAATGACGCGGAGGCCGGAACTCACAGACCAACAAAGGAGACAACGATGAAACGACGCATGCTGCTGGTCACAATGGCCGGCGCGCTGGCCGCCACCCTCACGCTGCCGGCGTTCGCGCAGTCCAAGTACAAGGACGAATACAAGCTGTCCACCGTCGTGCCCGCTTCGTTCCCGTGGGGCAAGGGCGGCGAGATCTGGGCGGACCTGGTGCGCCAGCGCACCAATGGCCGCATCAACATCAAGATGTATCCGGGCGTGTCGCTGGTGCAGGGCGACCAGACACGCGAATTCACGGCCATCCGCCAGGGCATCATCGACATGGCCATCGGCTCGACCATCAACTGGTCGCCACAGGTCAAGGAACTGAACATCTTCTCGATGCCGTTCCTGATGCCCGACTACAAGGCCATCGATGCGCTGGTGCAGGGCGAGGTCGGCAAGGAAATCTTCGCGATCCTCGAGAAGCAGGGCGTGGTGCCGCTGGCGTGGGGCGAAAACGGCTTCCGCGAGCTGACGAACTCCAAGCGCGAGGTCCGCAAGCCCGATGACCTGAAGGGACTGAAGATCCGCGTCGTGGGCTCGCCGCTGTTTCTCGCGACTTTCCAGGCGCTGGGCGCCAATCCCACGCAGATGAGCTGGGCGGATGCACAACCCGCATTGGCGTCCGGCGCCGTCGACGGGCAGGAAAATCCCATGTCGATCTTCACGGCCGCGAAGCTGCAGAACGTCAGCCAGAAGAACCTGACGATGTGGGGCTACGTTGCCGACCCGCTGATCTTCGTGATCAACAAGGAAGTTTGGGAAAGCTGGACACCCGCCGACCGCGACATCGTGCGCCAGGCGGCCGTCGACGCCGGCAAGCAGCAGATCGGGATCGCGCGCAAGGGTCTGGACGAGCCTGGCCAGCCGCTGCTGAAGGAGATCGAAGGCCTGGGCGTGAAGGTCGTGCAGCTGACGCCGGCCGAGCGCGCGGAGTTCGTCAAGGCCACGCGCGGCGTGTACGGCCAGTGGAAGAACCAGATCGGCGCGGGCCTGGTGGACAAGGCGGAAGCGGCGGTCGCGGCGCGCAAGTAGCAGCCGTGCAGTCATCGACAGCCATCCCCGCGTCAGCCGGGGATGGCTGCTCTTGCGGGTCATCCCGCCTTTGCGGTGCGCGGTTATGAATATGCGGTAGCGATCGCCGCCCCGCATTGCCAATACTCCCGGCTGAGTCAGCTAACGCGCTGTCGAGCCGGTCAATCTCATCTCCTCTCCGGACCGTCCGCTGCGCAAACCGCCGGTCGCGCAGCGTCGCCGCCGGCATGCGGACTCGCGTCCACCGCAGCGCATCCCGCGAAGGAGATCTCATGCCAGAAACCGCCGAATCCATCGAGGCCGGCCGGCCCATCGCCGCAACAGCCACCGCCATCGAGCCCCGCACCGCAGTCATCAACCCCTATGCACTGGCCGAGGTGATCGCGGGGCGCCGCATCAACTGGGCGCTGGTCGAGGACAAGCGCCGGCTGCTCGAGGACATCCTGCAGACGCCGTACGAGGAACTGTTCGATCCCAAGTTTCAGGGGCCGCTTTACTTCGGATTCCGGCTGGACGAGCGGCGACAACTGGTACCCGAGCGCTCGCCGCTGCTCGATATCGAACTGACGCTCGAGCTCAGCGACCTCGAAGTGCCCTTCGACGCCATCTCCAGGATCGAGCGCCTGTCCGATCTCGGTCCGCGCTACAACGTAGCGCATGTCGGCACCATACCCGTCCAGCATGCGGAGATCGTGCGCAACAACATCGTACTGACGCTGCGGTTGCCGGAGCGCGATCGCCTGCAACGGCTGGCGCGCGTGTTCACGAAGGCGGTGCTGCAGACAGTCGCGCCCGATCCCAAGACGGTCGGCAAGTCCAGCGACTGGACACCGCCCGACGCCACGTGGGGCGACGCTGGACGCTTCTTCAACGAGACCACCGAATTCTTCGATCCCATCCAGGGTGCAGTGGCCAACTGCTACTACATTGCTGCGCTGTCGGCCGTCGCGTGGGCGATGCCGTACCGCATCCGCCACCTGACGCGCGCGACCGGGCAGGGGCAGGACCAGTTCGTCAACCTGATCCAGTTTTTCAAGCCGGACAGCGGCGGGCAGCTAGACAAGGACATCGAGGTCACCGACACGGTGCCGCTGAACGCCAGCAGCAACTTCCTGTACGCCCGCTCCAGCGAGGCCGGCGAGATCTGGCCCGCGGTCTACGAGAAGGCCTATGCGAAGCTCAAGACCGGCATTACCGGCGACCATCCGGACATCCTGGCCACTGCCTGGGGCGATTGCGTGTGGGCGACCGCGCAGCTCACCGGCGGCCGCCGCCACTACTACGACAACGCCGTCGAAACCGCAGACAAGCTGTGGGACCTGGTCCGCGCCAACTCGCTGGGCGGCCGCACCTTCAACCCGATGACGGCCTGGACCTACGGCTCAGGCGACGATGCGCCGAAGAAGGTGGTGTACGCCGATGCGAACGTCGTCGGCTCGCACTGCTACACCGTACTGGGCTGGGACTATCGCGATGGCCGCAAGTACATCATCCTGCGCAACCCCTGGGGCAACACCGAGGCGACCGTGCAGAACCTGAGCGGCACCACGTGGCTGTTCGACGTGAGCTGGTGGCGACCGATCAGCCTGGCCGTCGTGGACGGCACCTTCGCTGTCGAGGCTTCGGCCTTCAAGCAATACTGGGCCGGACTGGGCGTGGCGAAGTAGGCGGAGTGTGGTGGCGCGGGTCGCCGCGGCGACCGGCGTCCCCTATCATCAGCCGATGACCGGCATCGACGACCTGAGCCTGTTCCAGAGGATCCTGCTCGCCACCGACGGCACCGTCACCGACCTGCTTGCGCTGTACACCGGCGAAGCGATTCGCGTCACGAAGCTCGAGCAGTCGGTGATGACGGGGCGCGCGCGTGCGGAGCTGCAGCATCCGGAACCCGCACGGCTGCTGCAGCGGCGCATTCTTCTGAGCGGCGCGAAGCAGAACTACCTGTACGCCGACTCGCAGTTCCTGTTCGAGCGCTTCTCTGCGTGGATGCAGCAGCAGTTGCTGGAGACCGACCGGCCGATCGGGCTGCTGTGGAAGGAAGCGCGGCTGGAGACGTTCCGCGAAGTCATCGCGCAGGGTGTCGAGCCCGACGGTGCAATCGCGCAGCACTTCGGACTGCCGGCTACCGAGCCTTTCGTCGCGCGGACCTACCTGGTGCATCACGGCGGCAGGCCGCTGGGGGCGATCACCGAGAAGTGGCCGTCGAGCTGGTTTCGCTGAAACGCACAGCGGCGTCAGCGCACAAGACTTACCCGGAGAGTCGCTCAGCGGCCGGTTGAATCAGCCTCACCGCTTTTGATCTTTTCCGGGGCATCGAGCAACGGGTCTTCGTCCTTGGCGCGAGCCCGCCCGGCGTCCTCTGCCTGCTTGAGTTCCTTGGCTTCCGCATCGCTCCGCGGCCTGGCCGCATCGGCTTCCGCTTCCACGTCCGCGCGCTGCGCATGCTCCTGCGCCGCCTCGTTGTAGCGCCGCGCCGCCGTGATGTTTCCTTCGCCCAGCACTTCTTTAGCCTTCGTCTGGTTGGTCATCGCCTCCTCCTTCTCGAACCGCGCTGCGGTTCGGCATCCAGTTTCGTCCGCCATCACCCCGCCCCAAGCAGCGAGCGGCCGCTGCGTTTGTGCAAACGACGTGCCTGCCGCAGCCCCGGCATACACTCGGCAATCGCGCACGCGCGTGAAGTTCGGGAATGTCGGGGGCGAGGCGGCGCGGCGGCGGCGCTATTGTTCTGAAGACAGATTCTGAAGACAGGAGACCGCTCGACACACGTCGAAGGGAGTTGAGATGTCCAATGGTCCAGGGCGCTTCGCCAGGATGCACTGGGGGTTCGCCGCGCTGCTTTCCCTGGTTGCCCTCGCCAGCGGGGCAGCTAGCGATGCCACCGATTCCGCAGCCGTCCGTAGCGTTCTGGTGCTGCGGCTTGAAGGAATGATCGGCCCTGCGACGGCGGATTTCGTACGGCGCGGCCTGGTCAAGGCGCAGGCGGAGCGCGCCGAACTCGTGGTGCTGCAGCTCGACACGCCGGGCGGCCTCGACACCTCGATGCGCGCGATCATCAAGGACCTGCTTGCGTCGGAGGTCCCCGTCGCGACCTTCGTCGCTCCCGAGGGCGCACGCGCGGCGAGCGCTGGAACTTTCATTCTCTACGCCAGCCACATCGCCGCCATGGCGCCGGCCACCAACCTCGGCGCCGCGACACCGGTGGCTATCGGTGCGCCGGGAGGTAAGCCCGAACCTCCGGCGCCGACACCCAGGAAGTCGGTGCCCGCCGGGAAGGACCGCGAGGGCTCCGGAGCACAGACAAAGACCAAGGACGAAGAGGCCGGACCCGCCGATGCGATGTCCGCCAAAGCGATCAATGACGCCGCGGCCTACATCCGCAGCCTCGCTCAGTTGCGCGGTAGAAATGCGGATTTCGCAGAAACCGCCGTGCGCAAGGCGAGCAGCCTGTCCGCCGACGAGGCACTCGCCGGCGGCGTCATCGATGTCATCGCCGTCGACATCCCCCAGTTGCTGACGAAGATCGACGGCCGCGAGGTTCAGCTTCTGCATGGCCGCGTGAAAATGAATCTGGCCGGGGCAAAGGTCGAAACCCTCCAGCCGGGCTGGCAAAGCACGTTGCTGGCGCTGCTGTCGAATCCCACCGTCGCGCTGTTGCTGCTGAGCATCGGCATCTACGGCCTGTTCGTCGAGTTCACCAGTCCGGGATTCGGCGTGCCGGGCGTGGCCGGCGCGATAGCACTGCTGCTCGGGCTGTATGCGCTGCATCTGCTGCCTGTCAACTGGGTCGGCGTTGCGCTCCTGCTGCTCGGCGCTGCGCTGATGATCGCCGAGGTCTTCATGCCGAGCTTCGGTGCCCTGGGCGTCGGCGGCATCGTCGCGTTCGTGTTCGGTGGCCTGATGCTGATCGATCCTGAGGTGCCCGGCTACGGTATTTCGCGCACGGCCGTCATCGCCATCGCATTGACCAGCGCGGCCGCCATCATGGGCCTGGGCACGATTGCCGTGCGGGCGCGCCGGCGCAAGGTCGTCAGTGGAACCGAGGACATGATCGGTGCGATCGGCAGCGTGGAAACCATCGATGCCGGCGAAATCTACATACGGCTGCAGGGCGAGGTATGGCGCGCGCGCGGTGCCGAACCGGGAGCCGCGTTCGGCATCGGTGATCGCGTACGGGTGCGCAGCATCGATGGGTTGACCGCCGTCGTCGACCGCACCGGCAATTGAAGTTAGCCCGGATGACGGGCAGGAAGGGAGTACGCCATGTTCGAATATCAGATCGGAGTGAGTGTTCTGCTGGTTTTTGTCAGTGCGCTCATCGTTTGGTCGATCCGCATCCTGCGCGAGTACGAGCGTGGCGTGGTGTTCCTGCTCGGGCGCTTCTGGAAGGTGAAGGGGCCGGGCCTGGTGATCCTGGTTCCGGGCGTGATGCAGATGGTGAAAGTCGATCTGCGCGTGGTCACGATGGACGTGCCGCCGCAGGACGTGATCTCGCGCGACAACGTGTCGGTCAAGGTCAATGCGGTGGTGTTCTTTCGCGTGATCGATCCGCAGAAGGCCATCATCCAGGTGGAGAACTTCCTGATGGCGACCAGCCAGCTGGCGCAGACCACCTTGCGTGTGGTGCTCGGCAAGCACGAGCTGGACGAGATGCTGGCGGAACGGGAGCGGCTTAACCTCGACGTCCAGCGCATTCTCGATGCGCAGACGGATGGCTGGGGTATCAAGGTCACCAACGTCGAGATCAAGCACATCGATCTGAACGAATCGATGGTGCGGGCGATCGCGCGCCAGGCCGAGGCCGAGCGCGAACGCCGTGCCAAGGTGATCCATGCCGAAGGGGAGAAGCAGGCGTCGGCGTCACTGCTGGAGGCTGCCCGCATGCTGGCGCAGCAGCCCGAGGCCATGCAGTTGCGTTACCTGCAGACGATGACGCAGGTTGCCGGCGACCGCGGCTCGACCATCGTCTTTCCGCTACCGATGGATATTTTCAAGCATCTTCTTGGAGGCACTAAACCGGACGCGAGCTGAGCGGGCGATCCAACGCACGCGCCGGCTGAGAGCGGACTTCTCGAGCGGTTTCTGGCGACTAAGTTCGCCCGTCGCCAAGCTCGACCACGGGCATGAAGCCACCATAGATCATCCGCATGCCATCAAACGGCATCGGATTCTTTTCCGGATTCATGCGGTCGTCGGTCTTCACCAACTCGTCCATCCTGGCCATCGCAGCATCGCGCGTCGCCTTGTCGGGCCACTCGATCCAGGAAAATACGACTGTCTCATCGTCCTTCGCAGCAACGGCGCGCCGGAAGTCGGTCTGCTTACCAGCCTTGACGTCATCGCCCCAGCACTCAAGGATGCGGCTCGCTCCCAAATCCATGAAGACCGAATTGCCGAGCTTTGCGTGATCGATAAAGCGCTGCTTGTTGGCGGTCGGCACTGCAATTACGAAACCATCGATGTAGGCCATCCTTTGCCTCCTTGATGTAGCGCACCCGGAATACTGGTGCAGGGCACCTGCACGATCTTCAACTCTTGCGGGCAAGCACCATGCCGTTGTGAGCCCTGCTCACCCGCGACCATCAAACCAGCGCCTGCACGTCGGCGTCGACCCCGATCGCCTGTCCCGAGATGCGTGCGCCGGCGCGCGACGCGAGGAACACGATGGCGTGTGCAATGTCCTCGGGTTCGATCAGTTGGCCGAGCGACGTCTTGGCCAGCGCTTCCTGGCGGACCTGCTCCGGCGGAACGCCGCGCGCCCGCGCCTTGTCGGCGAAGACGGCATCGATGCGCGGTCCAGCGACCGACCCCGGGCAGATGGCGTTGACGCGAATCCCGTCGCCGCCGAGTTCGATCGACAGCGATCGGCTGAATCCAATGACGGCCCATTTGGATGCCGCATAGGGCGTACGCATCGGAAAGCCGAACCGGCCCGCCGCAGAGGACAGATTGGCGATGCTGGGATTACCGCTGCCGCGCAGCAGTGGAATCGCGCGGCGAGCGCACAGGAACTGGCCGGTCAGGTTGACGGCCAGCGTGCGCTCCCAGTCGGCCAGCGACACCTCCTCGCAGCGCGCCGTGGGTCCGGCGATGCCTGCATTGTTGACCAGGACATCGAGACCGCCGAGGGTCGCGGCAACCGTGTCGAACAGGCGGTCGACCGCATCGGTGTCCGCCACGTCGCACGACGAGCGACCAGCGTCGGGATGGTTGCGCGCCAGTGCTTCCAGCGCGGCCGCGTCCACGTCGCAGACATGCACCCGCGCGCCTTCCGCCAGAAAGGCCCGCGCCGTCGCCAGCCCGATGCCCGACGCGCCGGCCGTAACAAGCACGCGCGCTCCCTCGAGTCCGAGTTTCATCGATCTTCCTTCTCCGGAAGGCGGCCTAGCGACAGGATGTGCGCGGCCGCGGTTTCTATGTCGCCGACGAGTCCGCGCCGGGCGCCGCGGGAATCGCGGCGCGCGAGCGACGCCACCAGCAGCGCGTGATGTTCGTGCGCAGCGAGCTTGGCGAGTCGCTCCGAGCTCGATCGCAGGTCGAGGTTCAGCACCGGGCCGATCTGCAGCCACAGCCCCTCGATCAGGCTCAGCAAAGCGGGCATGCGTGCGCTGCGGTAGATCGCGAAGTGCAGCTGATGATTGCCGCGGATCACGGCGGCGGGGTCCGGCCGCCGGCGCCCCGCTGCGGCCTCCAGCCGGACCAGGTGCCGTTCGATCGTCGTGAGTTCCGCCTGCGAGGCGGCCCGCGCGGCGCGCTCCACCGCCATGCCTTCGAGCGCGATGCGAATCGTCGTCAGCTCGACGAAGCGGCCGCGCGTCATCAGCGGCACCCGTGCCCCGCTCTGCGGGCGCACCACCAGCGCGCCCTCGGCGGCCAGGCGCTGGACCGCTTCGCGCACCGGCATCGGACTCACCTGGAGCTGCGTCGCCAGTTCGCGTGGCGACACCTTGTCGCCGGGCGCAAGCTGTCCTGCGATCAGCAGCTCGCGCAGCCTTGCATACGCACTATCCCGGATGGGGACACGCGCGGAAATCGTGCGGCGCTGCGGCATGGCGGTGTGTGTTTACTGGACAGTGGCGGTGGTCGCGACTATAACTGCGATCGCAGTTAACAAGGCGAAGCCACCGCACGCGGTGGCGATCGATTCCGCGACGTGCTGCCTACGGTTGCACTCCGGCACCAATATATCGAGGAGACAACGCATGACTACACCGCTGTCGAATTCACGTCGCCGGTCGCTGCTGCAGGGTGCGGGAGCTGCCGCGGCGCTTGGCACGCTGGGCTTTCCGGCGATTGTCCGCAGCCAGCCCGATGCCGTCCGCCTGGGCCACCTGACGCCGCTGACGGGATTCCTGGGCCCGCTCGGCGAGTACGCCGTCATGGGCGTGAACCTCGCGATCGACGAGATCAATGCGGCCGGCGGCATCACCGGACGCAAGGTGCAGCTGATCGCCGAGGACAGCGTCAATCCGCAGACCGCGTCGACCAAGGCGGAGCGCCTGATCGAGCGCGACAAGGTGGTCGCGATCGTCGGCGAGATCAGTTCGGCATCCGCGCTGGCCATCGCGCAGGTCGCGCAGCGCAACCGGACGCTGTTCTTCAACACCGGCAGCAATTCGGACGAACTGCGCGGCAAGTCGTGCAACCGCTACATGTTCCACACCGAGGCGGCCAACAGCATGTACGTGAACGCGGCGGGCCAGGCGCTGCTGCGCGACGGGCTCGTCAAAGGCAAGAAGTGGTACAGCGTGACGGCCGACTATGCCTTCGGCCACGACCTGCTGCGCGTCGCCAAGCGCTTCATGCAGGCCAATGGCGGCACCTTCGCGGCGGACGAGCTCGTCGCGACCAATGTCACCGACTTCTCGCCGTACCTGCTGAAGATCCGCAATGCCAAACCCGACCTCGTGGTCTCCAATCTGGCCGGGGCGCAGATCACCAACTTCATGAAGCAGTACATGGAGTTCGGCCTGCCGTTCCCGCTGGCCGGCTTCGGCTTCGACACGGCCGTGGCGTGGGGTGCGGGCAAAGGCAACGTGGCCGGGATCTGGCCGCTGGTCTGGGACTTCCAGGTGAAATCGGAATCGGCGCAGAAGTTCACGGCGGCCTTCACCAAGAAATACGGCAAGCCGCCGGAGAACCAGGCCTGGGGCGACTACCTGTCGACCAAGCACCTGGCCCAGGCGATGAACGAGCTGAAGACCACCGACTCCACGAAGGTGGCCGAGCATCTGGAAAAAGGTGCCAGGTTCGACGTGCTGAAGTCGCGCGAAGGCTACTACCGCAACTGGGACCATCAGCTGATGCAGCAGATGTACACGGTGACCTTCAAGCCCGAGTCGCAGGTCAAGGACCGCTGGCAGCTGTTCGATCTGTCGGCGCCGGTGCCGGCCGACAGCCAGAGCCTCGAAATCATCGCGCCGACGCGCGAGGAGAACCCCTGCACGATGCCGGCCTGACAGTCGTACAAACGGGACATCGCGGCGCGCAATCCGGAAGGCCCGGGTCCGCGCCGCGATTCGCATCATGCTGACGCAGATTCTCGAGCAGATCCTGAACGGCCTGCTCGCCGGCGCCTACTACCTGCTGATCGCGCTGGGCCTGTCGCTGATCTTCTCGCTCGGCGGTCTGGTCAACCTCGCGCACGGCGCGTTCTATGCGCTGGGCGCGTACTTCGCCGTCATCGTCGCGGACCAGCTGGGACTCGGATTCGCGGGATCCGCGGTCGCTTCGCCGATCGCGGTGGCGCTGATCGGCCTGGTGATCGAGCGCTTCCTGTTCCGGCGCTTCTATCGTGAGGATCCGACGCTGGGGCTGCTGCTGACCTTTGGCCTGGCGATGATGGCCGAGCAGTCGCTGCGCTGGGTATTCGGCGCCGCACCGGTGCCGTTCGCGATTCCGACCGCGCTGCGCGGCCAGGTGTTCATCGGTGACTTCATCTACTCCCGATACCGGTTGCTGATGCTCGGCGTGGCCATCGCGGCGGTGGCGGGCCTGTGGTTCCTGCTGCAGCGAACACCGTTCGGGCGCGTGGTGCGCGCCGGCGTGCAGAAGCCCGACATGGTCGCGGCGCTCGGCATCTCGCTGAAGCCGTATATGGCCAGCATCGTTGCGCTCAGTGTCGGGCTGGCAGCGCTGGCGGGCGTGTTGCTGGCGCCGATCTCGGGCGTGCATCCGGCGATGGGTGCCGAGATCCTGACAGCGGCGTTCGTCGTCGTCGTCATCGGCGGACTCGGATCGTTCTGGGGCGTGGTCTGGGCTGCGCTGATCGTCGGCGTGGTGCGCGGCCTGACCGTCTACTTTCTGCCGGCGGCGGCGGACGCCTCGATGTACCTGCTGATGCTGCTGGTGCTGCTGGTGCGCCCGCGCGGGCTGACCGGCGAGCGCATCGAGCGCTTCGAGTAGGCGATGCGGGCGCTGCGCTCACCGGTCCTCATCGCGGCGGTAGCGCTGGCCGTGCTGCCGTTCGCACTGCTGGCCGGCGGGCTGACCATGACCAGCGCCACCGACGTGGTGATCTTCGCGATCGCCTGTATGGCGCTCAACATCCTGGTCGGACAGACCGGTCTGGTGTCGTTCGGACACGGTGCGTGGTTCGGCCTCGGCGCCTACGCGGCGGCACTGACGCAGCTGCACTGGTTTTCCGGCTCGATGCTTTGGCCGATGCTGTTCGCGCTGGTCTTCCTGCTGGTCACCTCCACCGTCGCCGGCTTTCTGGTCCTGCGCCGGCGCGGCGTCTACTTTTCGCTGCTGACGCTGGCGCTGTCGGCGCTGGTCTATTCCGTCACGTTTCGCTGGACCGCCTTCACCGGCGGCGAAAACGGCCTCGGCGGCCTGACGCGAGCGACCTGGCTGGGTGCGGATCTGGAACAGCGCTGGTGGTACTACGGTCTCGTCGCCGCGTGCGGGCTGGCGGTCGTCTACATCCTCGGGCGCTTCCATCGGTCGCCGATCGGCAGCGTGCTCAATGCGATCCGCGAGAACGAACAGCGTGCGCAGTTCATCGGCTACCCCACCGCCCGCTACAAGCTGGTGGCGTTCGTATCATCCGCCCTGCTGACGGGCTTCGCCGGCGTTCTGTTCGCGTTCCATCATCGCTTCGCCTCCGCCGATCCGACCGCGGTCAGCTTCTCCGGAGAACTGCTGGCGATGGTCATCATCGGCGGCATGCGAAGCCTGCTCGGCCCCGCGCTGGGCGCGCTGTTCTACATCCTGTTCCGCGAGTACCTGTCGATCTGGACGCCGCACTGGCTGTGGTTCTTCGGCCTGCTCTTCATCGGCTTCGTCGTGTTTTCACCGAGCGGACTGGTCGGCGTATGGCAACGCCTGACGGCGCCGCTGCGCAGGAAGACGGTCGAGGCCGCCGCTATGGCCGGTCGCGCGATCGAGCAGGGTGTGGCGTTGCCCGCGTTCCTGACGCCACGGTCGGTCGACGCCGGCACCGTGCTGACGGCCCGCGGGCTTGCGAAATCCTTCGGCGGCATTCATGCACTGCGCGACGCGAGCATCGCCGTATCGGCACGCTCGCTGCATGCGCTGATCGGCCCGAACGGGGCCGGCAAGACGACGCTGTTCAACCTGATCTCCGGCCTGTTCCCGCCCGACAAGGGACAGGTCACGCTGGCCGGTGCCGACCTGACCGGCGCTGCGCCGCATCGCATCGTCGTCGCCGGGCTGGCGCGTTCCTTCCAGATCACCAATCTGTTTCCTTCGCTCGACGTGCAGGAGAACCTGCGCCTGGCGGTCCAGGCGCGCCATCCGCGTCGCTTCGACGGATGGACCGCGACGCAGGCGGTGGCACCGGTCATGCGCGAGACCGCGGAGTTGATCCGCTTTCTCGGGCTTTCCGGCATCGAGCGCGCCGAGGCCGGCGCGCTGTCCTACGGCGGCCAGCGGCTGCTCGACATGGGTTTGGCTCTCGCCTCCGCGCCGCGAGTGCTGCTGCTCGACGAGCCGCTGGCGGGACTGGCCGCCGCCGAGCGCGAGCGTGTGGGCCAGCTGATCAAGCGCATTTCGGCGGACGTGCCGGTCCTGCTGGTCGAACACGACATCGATCGCGTCTTCGCACTGGCCGATCGCGTGACCGTCATGAACGACGGCGCGGTGCTGTTCGACGGCAGCGCCGTCGACGCGCGCGAAAGCAGCGCCGTGCGCGAGGTCTACATCGGTTCCGGAACGGCGGCGCTAACGTCGCGGGCGCGGGGCAGTGCGACCAGTGCGCAGGCGCCGGTGCTGCTCGGGCTCGATCGCGTCGATGCCTTCTATGGCAAGAGTCACATCGTCAAGGAGGTGTCGCTGGCCGTGCACGAGCGCGAGATCGTCGCACTGCTCGGGCGCAACGGCGCCGGCAAGTCGACGCTGCTGAAGACGATCATCGGCACGGTGCCCACTGCCGCGGGCGCGATCACGCTGGCCGGCGCACCGCTCGCGGGGCGCGAAGCGTGGCAGATCGCGCGCCAGGGCGTGGGCTACGTGCCGCAGGGCCGGGCGCTGTTCGCCGGCATGAGCGTGCGCGACAACCTGGCGCTGGGGCGGCTGAAGCGCGGCGGCGGCGAGGGCGTCGCGTGGCCCGACGAGAAGATCCTCGCCTTCTTTCCGAAGCTCGCCGCGCGCATCGACACGCCGGCCGACTTCCTGTCCGGCGGCGAACAGCAGATGGTCGCGGTCGCACGCGCGCTGGCCGGCCACGTGCGCGTGCTGCTGCTTGACGAGCCCTTCGAGGGCCTTGCACCCACGGTGGTCGAGGAACTGTTCGAGGCCTTCGACCGCCTGCGCGGCGAACTCGCGATCGTCATCGTCGAACACAATCTCGATCTCGTGCTGACGCTCGCCGATCGCGCCTACGTGCTGGAGCGCGGCAGCGTCGTGCACGAAGGCCCGGCGTCGGCGCTGCGCGATGATCTCGAACTGCGGAGGAAAGTGCTGTGGATGTGAAGCAGGGAAACAGTGCCGCGATCGTCGGCGCCGGCCTGATCGGCCGCGCCTGGGCCATCGTGTTCGCGCGCGCCGGATGGTCGGTGCGGATCACGGACTCCGTTCCCGCGCAGCTCGCCGCTGCAAGCGAACTGATCGCTGCGTCGCTGCAGGAGCAGGAACAGGCGGGCCTGGTCGACGATGCCAGGGCAGCGCTCGCGCGCGTCGAGGTCTGCCCGAGCCTGGGCGCCGCGGTCGCCGGCGCGGCGTGGGTGCAGGAGAACCTGCCGGAAGACGTCGACATCAAGCGCACGGTGTTCGTGGAGCTCGATCGCCTCGCGCCCGCCGATGCGTTGCTTGCCAGCAGCACCTCGGCGATCGTCGCCTCGCGCTTCACCGAAGCACTCGCGGGTCGCGCGCGCTGCCTGGTTGCGCATCCGGTGAACCCGCCGCACCTGGTGCCGATCGTCGAGCTTTGCGGAGCACCGTGGACCAGCGAGGCGGCCATAGCCACCGCCACGCGCATCATGGCCGCGGTGGGCCAGGTGCCGGTGCGGGTGCGGCGCGAGATCGACGGCTTCGTCCTCAATCGGTTGCAGGGTGCGTTGCTGTCCGAGGCGATGCGGCTGGTAGCTGACGGCGTCGTCACGCCGGATGATCTCGACAAGACCGTGCGCGACGGGCTTGGCCTGCGCTGGTCGTTCATGGGCCCGTTCGCGACGATCGAGCTCAACGCGCCGGGCGGCGTGGCGGACTACTGCGCACGCTACAGCGGGCTGTACCGGCGACTCGCCGCGGATCCAGCGGCACCGGGTGTCTGGGAAGGCGACAGCGCCGCGCGCGTAGTCGCGGCGCTGGGCCAGCCGGTCGCACCCGACGAGCGCGAACGACTGATGCAATGGCGCGACCGGCGGCTGCTCGCGTTGCGGCGACACAAGATGGACCGCGATGACATCGATCGCGAAGGAACGGACAACGTCTGATCGGGGGATTCATGGCAGCCAAGCGGAAAGTCATCATCACCTGCGCCGTCACCGGGGCGATCCACACGCCGTCGATGTCGCCGCACCTGCCGGTCACGCCGAAAGAGATCGAGGACGCCGCGGTCGCGGCGGCCGAAGCCGGCGCGGCGATCGTCCACCTGCACGCGCGCGATCCGGTCGACGGCCGACCGACGCAGGACCCGAAGTACTTCCTCGAGTTCGCGCCGGCCATCGCGCGCCGCAGCGACGTGGTGATCAACTTCACCACGGGCGGCGCGCCGACGATGCTGGTCGAGGAGCGCCTGCAGCCAGCGCTGCAGCTCAAGCCCGAGGTCGCATCGCTGAACATGGGCTCGATGAACTTCGGGCTCTACCCGATGCTCGATCGCTTCAAGGAATTCCGCTTCGACTGGGAGCGCCCGTATCTCGAAGGCTCGTTCGACCGCGTGTTCAAGAACACCTTCAAGGACATCAACTACATCCTGACCTCGTGTGCAGGCAACGCAACACGCTTCGAGATCGAGTGCTACGACATCGGGCACCTGTACACGGCCAGACATTTCTTCGACCGCGGCGTCGTCAAGCCGCCGCTGTTCATCCAGAGCGTGTTCGGCATCCTCGGCGGCATCGGCCCGCACCCCGACGACGTCGCGCACATGAAGCGCACGGCCGACCGCCTGTTCGGCGACCAGTACCTGTGGAGCGTGCTCGGCGCCGGCCGCAATCAGCTGCCGATCGCCGCGATGTCGGCAGCGATGGGCGGCAACGTCCGCGTGGGACTGGAAGACAGCCTGTGGCTGGGACCGGGCAGGCTCGCCGAGTCGAACGCGGCACAGGTGCGCGCCGTGCGCCAAATCATCGAAGGGCTGGGACTGGAGGTCGCGACCCCGGACGACGCGCGCAGGATGCTGGCGCTCAAGGGGAAGGCGGCGGTCGGTTTCTGATCCGGTCATCAGTCGTCGCAGCAGGCGTACGAGGTGTTCTGAAGGCGAGATTCAAAGCAGATAGCATCGGACGATGTACTCCATACGCCTTCGCATCGCGCTGCCCCTGCTAAGCGTCGTTTTCTCGGTTGCCTGCAGCCACACTCCTGTTCCGTCTGCGATGGTCCCGTCGCCCATTGTCATGCGTGACGAGCGGCTCGACTTCACGCGCGCCGTGCTGCCCGAGAACCGCAATAACGAAGTCAGCGTCCTCTTTGCGACGACGCGCGCGCCGGCGCCACCCGAGGCGCCCGAGCACTTCACGCGCAGCGCGGGTGATGCCGTACGACTCGGTGCCGCTCGGGTGCAACTCGGCGAGCCGGGCTGGTCCTTCGACGAACTCGCCAGGTCCGATCTCATGAGCCGTCCGGAGGAGCCGCGGCCGGCGCGGGTCGTGGCGGTCAAGGAGTTCGGCATCGCCGGCGCTGCGGGAAGCGAGGCTGAGCGCAAGTTCATCGCCGCGATCGATCGTCAGGTGGCGGCGTCGGCCAGCGGCTCCGTGGTGATCTATGTGCCCGGCTACCGGACCACGTTCAACCAGGTCATGGTGCTGATGGGCAGTTGGGCGCACTTTCTCGGGCACCACTCGCCGATGATCGCGTTTTCCTGGCCCACCGGCACGTCGTTCTGGAACTACCTGGTCGACTGTCCGCGTGCGCGCGCCTACGTCCCCGACATAGCGCGGCTGATCACGCTCGTTGCCGAGCGCAGCAAGGCGCGCCGGCTCAACCTGCTTGCCTTCAGCTGCGGCTCACCGCTGCTCGCCAAGGCGCTCGTGGAGTTGCGCGCGGCGCACCCGGAAGAGGACGCAGCGGCTTTGCAGCAACGCTTTCGCATCGCCAACGCGATCTTCGTCGCGGCCGACATCGATCTGCAGACCTTCGCCCGCTCGCAGTTGCCCGCCCTTTCCGACATTGCGCATCGCACCGAGGTCTACGTGTCCGAGAACGATGGCGCGCTGCGGTTTGCGGCGATGCTCGCCCGCGCCTCTCGTCTGGGCCGTCCTAATTTCGATGAGCTGACGCGCGAGGACCTGGAGACATTCGCCAGCAATGATCGCCTTGTCGGCGTCGATGTGACCGGTGTCGAGGGCGCGCATGAAATCACCGGCATGCGCGGTCACGGATACTGGATCGCGAATCAGCGCGTCTCCAGCGACATCCTGCTGTCAATGGTCTACCCCTTCGATCCGACGTGGCGCGGTCTGGTCCACGGCCCAGGACGCGGCATGTGGCTCTTCCCGGACGACTATCCGAAGCGTGTCGGCGATGCGGTGTACCAGGTGGCACCGGAGCTGCACCGCAAGGGGCCTTGACAGGCCGCGAGACACGGCAACGCGGTCACCGGGCGTCTGATGCCCGACTTCAAGACAATCGCCGACTTCCGGCTGGACGGCCGCGGCCGGTAGGGCCCGCCCTTCCATTGTCATTTCGGAAACATGAGCTGCACCTGTGCGCGTATCTGCCAGTTAGGCCCGAAATCGGGCTTGGCCACGTTGTAATACGCGGACAGTTGCGTATTCACCGGCAGCTTGCCCAGGTGGAAGATCTTGCCGACGCCCCCGCCCAACGGGACCGTCCATTTCTGGCCGCTCTCTGCCTTCCAATTCACGGTAAGGATTGGCGAGCTCGTCAGGTAAAGGCCGCCTTTGAAGTTGTAGTTGAGAAATGGCTGGATCAGCCCGTTGCTATAGGAGCCTCCTTGCTTGTTGCTGGTCAACGACCAGACATTGTTGACCAGGACGCCATAGACCCAAGGGCTGCCCTTTTCCAGGTGCAGCACGACGAACGTAGGCCCGAGGCCCCAGTTGTCGTTGCCGAGCTTTGCGTTGCTCTGCGTGGGCGCCTGCACGATGGCGCCCGCGCCCCATATCCATGTGCCCGGCTTGGCCGGCGACAGAAACGCGTTGAACTGCACGTCGCCGATGCCACTCACGCTGCTGTCGTCGGGTCCCAGCGCCGGCTGCCAGATCACCGGCAGTATGGTGCGGGTGATGACGTTCCAGTCCTCGTTGATCGAAATCGGGATCACCGGCTGGATGTTGAGGATGTTCTGCGTGCCCTTCTCGGGACCGTAATTCAGATTCGTGTTGTTCTGAAACGGCACGCTGATCAGATTGCCGACCGGATTCTGCGCGATCTTCGCCAGTTCCTCCGCGCTCATCTCGGCGCGCAGCGGGGTCGTGGTCAGTGCTGCAACGGCAAAGGTCGCCGCAGCCAATGAATTTGCCATTGCCCGCATCGCTTTTCCCTGTGGACGCGTCAGTAGAAGATCTGCCTACTTGGCCAATTCGATCTCGCCCGGCCGCCAGGTCTTGTCGAACCACGGCTCCAGCGGACCGTAGAGGCGCAGGAGCATGAACCAGCCCTTGCCCGGAATCGTCTGCACCCAGTTGTTCTCCATTCCCGCCGGGGCCTTGGGTCCGAAGTAGACATCCGTCGAACCATCCGCATTGACCTTGACGCCCTTGCTCTGGCTGCTGACGCTCGGGGCTTGCTGGTCGGTTTGCACCATCGAGCGGGTCTGGTTGTCGTAGACGATGACCGACCAGAAGTCCTTGGCCGGGATGTTTGGCGGCAGGCGCAGCTTGTAGTTCTTGCCGCCATCAAGGGGATCGCCCTTCGCATCCTGCACCGACCAGGGGTACTGCGATCCACGGCCCACCATCTTTTCCTCCATCGCCGGCGTCACGGCAATGGCAATGTAGTAAAAGAAGATGGCACCGTCCAAGTTGCTGACACCGGGCGCTGACTCGAACTTGTAGCCACCCAGAAACGGCAATCGCCAGGCACTGTCCGGATAGAAGTACGCATCCTTCGCGCGAATCTTGAAGGCGATCGTCCGCGCCGTCACGGCGCCGATGTTGGCGGCGTCGGTGAGAATCTTCTTCATCCGCTCATCGGGATTGAACGGCTGCCCCTTGACGATGCCGAGCGAGGCGAACAGGCCCAGGGTGGTGGGATCGGAACCGTCGGCCGGCTCTTCCTGGATAACCTGGTTCAACAGGCTCCAGAACGAATAGTCGCCCGGTGAAACGAAGTTCGATGGGATTCCGGAGACATTGACGAATTTCATCGGCGGCGGGTTGGCAGCCTCGGCCAGGCGATAGATCCGCAGGTTCTTCTTGACCGACTCAACCCCGGGTCGGGTGGAACCGTCCACAACGAAGGCGCGAAAGGCGAGGAAGCTGCCGAAGGTGCTCGGCCGCAGGACGTGATAGCCCGATGGTATGTTGCCCTTATATCCAGGCGGCAACAGCAGGTACTTGCCGCCCTCGCCCTTGTCGGCCCCGGTGATGCCGATGTCGGCTACCCACTTGTACCAGAAGTCGTCGACCATCCCCAGCACCTTGGGCGGAATCTCGGCCACCAGCGGTCCCTTGCTCGTGTCGACCCAAATGCAGTTGTAGATCGTGTTGTCGTTGAACGTCAGCCCGACGGTCTTCGAATCAGTCAGATTTTCCCAGATCACGTCGGTCTGGTTGTCAGGTCCAAACTTGCGCAGCGAGTCGCGCATGCCGGCCTGATTGACGATCGGAATCGCCAGCAGATAAGCCTGGAGCGCCCGCGAACGGTCGAGGTTGTCGTAGATCTTTTCAACGGTATCGGCCGACGGGTAGCCGTAATCGAGATTCAGCGTCCCGATCGAGGACTCGATCTTGTCCGGCACGGCGACGCCCGATGAGAAGGGCGTCGTCATCCTGTAGGTCTGTGCGGAAGCGGCGCCCAGGCCCATCAGTACCATCGCAACGGTGGCGCAAAGCAATCTCGTCGTGCGCATCACTGCTCTCTCCTCGTCGACAGTCACTGCAAGAGCAGCGCTGGCCAGTCTCGGTAGCGTTTCATGGTGTTTCATCCTTTGTTGCAGTCCGGGCTGCGCGGCGCCTGATCGGGCACCGCACATCAGCAGGTCGGGGACAACTATTGCGCCGCATGGATACCGGGCGGCTGCCACGCGCCCTTGCCGACCGGCAGAATTGAAGGCGCTTCTGTTTTCGGCCAGTAGAGCCGCATCACGAGGTAGATCGGACCGTCCGGCGCCGGCAGCCAGTTCGATTCCCTGTCCGCACCCGGCGATTTGTGCTGGATGTAGAGCGTCAGCGACCCGTCCGCGTTCTTCTTCAAGGACGGGAGCATCGGCGAATTGATCAGATAGCGGTTGATCGGATTCTCGATCAGCAACTGGGTCTTGCCGTCGTACATCGTCACCGACCAGAAGGCGTTGACCGGCGGCAATTGACCGGCCCGGAAGGTCAGCGTGTAGTTGTGCTGGCTGCCGTCGAGCGTCTTGCCGTCATTGTCGACGCGCGTGAACGGATAGACCGCCTCGACCGAATCGTTGCCGTAGATGCCCGCCTTGGCGAACGCGGCGCGTTTCAGCGAGTCGCCGTTGTAGGATGCGGGACTGCCATCGACGGAGTTGACCTGCCATCCGTTGAGCGATACGCCGCCCTTTGCGACGGCCTCGTCGACTTTTCGTTCGCCTTGCTTCATTCCGACGAGAATCTCCGCCTTGTGCTCGAGCGGGAGATCCTTGAAGCTGAAGGTCTTTCCAGCCCCGACACCGATGCGCGCAAGCTTTGCCCGGATATCCTTCTCGCTCTCGAGCGCCGGCGCGAACTGCAGGCAGAAATCGAGATACTCGAAGAAGTTCGTCTTCGCGAGTTCCTTGTCGATCTTCGGAAAATTCACGGCCGGCGAAGCGGGCGGCGCCGGCTGCTTCAGATAGGCGGAAAGCGGCTGCGCCTTATAGCCAGCCTGCACCTTCATCACATTGTCGATGTCGCCCGGATTGAAGAGCTGGGTGCGGAAGAGAACGAGCGAAAACTGCGTGGTCGACCGGAACACCTTCTTGACTCCGGCGGGAGTTGCTCCCTTCCACTCCGGTCCGACGACCAGGTAGTCGCCGGCCTCGCTTCCAGTGGCGCGGCTGCCGATATAGCCGTAGTTGAATGTGTTGCCGTCGATAAGCTGGACAGCGTAGTAGCGCTTCGGGTCCACCGACGGAACCGAAACCACCATCGGCTCCGCCCTCAGATCCACCCACAAAATCGAATAGGGTGTGTCGCTGTTCGGCGTAACGACGGCGGTATCCTTATAAGTAGAGACGTGGGATAAGTTCTTGATGTGGTTGAACGGCGCCTTGAACTGCCCCGAATTCCGATCAACGGCAAATTCGTACATGGTGCCGTAGTTCATCACGATCGGCAGGCCGTAGATGAATCCGGCTTCGGCGATGTCCTTGGCCTCGATGATGCCGGGATAGCTCTGCGCCATCAGGAGGCTTGGCCTGACGATCGCGGCGCCGGCGGCGATCGCCGCGGTGGAACGCAGAAAGTCTCGCTTCGTCAACATTTTTCCATTCTCCTCACTGCTTGATTGAGTTACAGGAATCGACCTGCGCAGGGCATTCTCCCGCATAAGGGGGCCTTGAACTGGGACGACGACTTGTCCACGGCGAACTCGTACATCGTCTTGTAGTTCGCGATCATCGGGAGGCCGTTAGCGCCAATACACCGCGCGCCGGTATGCCGTCCGACGCGCAACGCCCGCGTAGGAAAGCGGCGTCAGAGGCATCCCGATGATGTCGATAAAGAGCGAAACCGGACCGCCCTTGGCAGGCATGTCGCCTTCCAGGATCTTGACGTCGTAGGTCAGGTCTTCGCCCTTGAGCACCGGCTTGCGCAGCATGACGACGATATCGGCGACCGCCTTGTCCTTTTCGAGGATCGACAGGTTCGCGTTCGGGTTGTCCTTTGCAAAGCTGTCCTTGCCTTCGCTCCAGAACGGTACGAACACACTCGTCGGCATGTTGCCGGCGATGCGCTCTGGCCGGTCGGCGAAGAACACAGTCACCGGACTCACGCCCTGCAGCGTCAGCCTGCCGCTCGCTTTGTCATAAGTCATCGCTTTGGCGTTCTGCACGAACAGGAAATCGGCCTCTTTCGCGCCTTCGAACGCGCTGCAAGGGGAACTGCCGATGCGACGATCGCAGCGGAGGCAATGAAACTACGTCGGTTGGTCATGAATTTCCTCCGAGGGCTGTGAAACAAGGCTAGCTGGCCTTCTCGATCAGCGGCGGCTTCCGGCTGCCGTCAAGACTCGGCGTGTTTTCGAAGGCCAGTACATGCGCAACCTTGGCAAGAAGGCCCTCTTCGGCGAGTTGGTCAGATGGCGATCGATCAGGCCCGGCTACTGGATCAGCTCGTTCAGCAGCTTCTGCGAGTCGGTGTTGTACTGAGCCTGAGTAATCAGTCCCTGACTGAGCAGCGACTTCAGTTCCTTCAGCTTCTGCACCGTCGCCGCCTGTCCGCTTGACACTGCTGGTGGCTGCGTGACGTTGACAGTGACGGGCGGCGGGGGCAGCGATGCCGGCGCTACCTGGACGTGCACCACTTCCGGTGGTCGGGCGTAATACGCTGCCGCGGCCGTCGCAGCGGCCGCGCTCGTTGCGGCTGCACCCCACATCACATGGCGATAGGCCGTGCGTCGGGCGACGCCCGCGAACGAGAGCGGGGTGAACGGCATCCCGATGATGTCGATGAAGAGCGACACCGGCCCGACCGACGCCGGCAGCCTGCCCTCGATGATCTTCACGTCGTAGGTCAGCTCGTCACCGTTCAGTCGCGCGTTGCGCAGCGTCATCACGACGTCGACGAGTTCGGCCTTGCCGGGTACGAACGCCGACAGTGTCGCGTTCGGTGGGTCCTTGAGGAAGCTGTCCTTCCCGCCTTGCCAGAATTCGAGGTACTCCGAGTTGCGGTAATGGCCAGCGATGCGTGCCGGCCGGTCCGAGAAGTACAACGTCGTCGGGGCGATACCCTTGAGCGTCAGCCTCCCGTCCCCGTGCAAGGTCGCGGTCCTGGCGGACTGTACGAACAGCAGTTGCACGGTCTGCGGATTCGCTGCGGCCGGCGCCTGGGCGAGAACCCCGACGGGGAGAAGCATTAGCGCGACGAGCGTGCCCTTCGTTCCGAACGAGAATATGCTTCTCATACTCGATCTTCCTTTCTGGGGTCTTGACTACTGCAGCGTGATGCGCGCTTCCTCGCCGCTGCCCTGCACGTAGACACGCCGGCCGACGGCAAGGCCAGCCACCGTCGGTTGAGTCACCTGCACCAGGACTCCGCTGGTCAGACGTACGATGATCTGCTGGCCAGCGATCGGCTGATCGTGTTTCTTCTGCACTTCGTTGCCGATCACTGCGCCACCGATTGCGCCGACGACCATCGCCACATCACGTCCGGTGCCGGCACCGATCAGGCTGCCGATGCCCAGACCACCGAGACCACCGACGACGGCGCCGAGGCCCTGGTGATGGTTGGTTGGAATCTGCGCCGGAGTGATTTGCTCGATGACGCCGGTGCGAATTTCAATCGGAGCCGGTTGCGGTGTCGCGCACGCCGTCAACGCGAGTACTGCGACAAGCGCAATGAACCAACTGGCAATGCGTTTCATTTGCTCTCCTTGAGCGCAAGACTGCGCATCCTCAATGTTCAGTCGACTACTTCCTTGCTGGCGAAGCGGCACCAGGAACGACTTGCATAGCCAGCGAAGCCTTGTAGTCCAACTCGACCTGCGGGCGACTGACTATCGTCCCTGCTCTTGCGCATGCCTGGCCAGAGTAGGACCCAAGTCGCGGTCTGCCTACTGCCCTTTAGGGAAGGTCGACCGGTCCCGAGAATGCGCCCGCCTCCTGGACGAGGCGCGTCAGCTCAGCCACCGAGCGAACGTTGAGCTTGGTGGTGATGGCGGTGCGGTGAAGCTTCACCGTACGCTCGTTGATGTTCAGTTCCGCCGCGATCTGCTTGTTCAGCCTTCCATGCACGACCCGCTGCAGCACTTCGCGCTCGCGCGGCGTGAGGTCATCGAAGCGGGCACGCAATTCATTCCGTCGAAAGCGCTCGGCGCGCTGGCGAGCATCGCGGTGGAGCGCGCGCTTCACCGCTTCTAACAAATCGTCCTTTGGCGCGCGCTTGGTGAGAAAGTCTTCCGCACCCTGCCGCATCGCATGCACGGTCGTCGGGATGTCGCCGTGCCCTGTGAGAAAGATGACCGGAAGCGTATGCCCGGTCCGTGTCAACGCTTCCTGCAGTTCCAGGCCGCTCAACCCGGGCATCTGCAAGTCCGCGATCACGCAGCCTGGCGTATCCGAGAGACCAGAGAGAAACTCCTCGGCTCTCGAAAACGTCCGCACCGCGTAGCCTGCCGAGCGCAGCAGCCGCGACACCGCCGTCAGGAACGAAGCATCATCGTCGACGACGTACACCACGGACGCCTGCTCGCTCATGGGGAAGATGCGTCGACCGCCACCGGAAGCGTAAAGCGAATCGTCGCCCCTGCCTGCGGATTGTTCTCCGCCCAGATGCGTCCGCCGTGTGCTTCGATGATCGTGCGCGAGATGGACAGCCCGAGACCCAGGCCGTTCGGCTTCGTGGTAAAGAATGGCTCGAACAAGAACGCGAGCCGTTCCGGGGCAATCCCGTGCCCTGAGTCGCTCACGGCCATCTCGACAGTGCCCCCGCCGTCGCGCATCGCGCCCACCACGACGCGCCGTTGTCCGACTGGCGCGTCTTCGACAGCATCCATGGCATTGAGCACGAGATTGAGCAGCACTTGCCCCAGGTGCACTCGGTCGCCCAGCACGTTCGGAAGCGCGGGAACCGCTTCGATTTCAAGCCGGACTCGACGCGCAGCGGCATCCGCGCGCATGAGCGCCGCTACGTCGCCGAGCACCTCGCCCACCGCCAGGGCGCGCACCTCGATACTGCGTCGCTTCAGCAGCATCCGCAGCCGTTCGATCACAGCGCTGGCACGCTGGTCGTCCTTGCGAACATCGGCGAGTATGGCGCGCAGCTCGTCGAGGTCCGGTGACTCGTGCTGCAGAAAAAGCTCTGCCGCCTCCGCGTTGCGCAGTATCGCGCCCAGCGGCTGGTTCAACTCATGCGCGAGCGCCGACGCGAGTTGCCCCATCATGGACACGCGGCCGGTGTGCGCGATCTGCGCGCGCAGGCGTTGCAGCTCCAGTTCCGAGTGGCGTCGTGCCGAGATGTCGAGCATGACGCCGCGCACGAGAAGCGGCTTGCCTAAGGGATCGCGGTCAATTTGCCCGCGCGCGGCAATCCAGCGCGTCTGTCCTTCCGGCAGCGGCACGCGAAGCTCGCCTTCATAGTCGCGGTTGGTATCCGGTGCGCCGTCGATGCTGCGCCGCACGGCATCGCGGTCCGCGGGGTGCAGTGCGCTCATGAAGCGCGCCAAATTCAAGGGGTCCGCGTCCGGAACGCCGAGGAGCGACCGGGCCCTGCCAGTGGCCCAAATCTGGTCCCGGTGAGCGTCCCAGGTCCACATCCCGAGGCCGGCGGCGGCACTTGCAAGGTCCATGCGACGCTGCCCTTCCTCCAACCGTTCGGAGAGTTTCGCCGCAGCAAAGACATCGCGCGTCAACTCGTATGCCATTGCCAGCAGGATCGCCAGATAACTCCAACTGATCAAATAGGGCGTCCGCAGGACCCCGGTTTCCATCAGGCCGGTGTGCACGCCACCCACCAGGAGGAAGAAGGTGACGGAACCTCCGACAATGGCTGCGCGGCGCCGCGCACCGCGGCGCCACAGTCGCACCGACGCATCCAGCACGAACACGATGAACAGCAAGACTCCGACGTACGCGAGTGCATTCCATGGATTCGGGACACCGTCGATAACCTGGAAGGTCGCGCCGCCGAACGTCTGAACAGTTCGCAGTTCTATGATCTCCCGATAGATCACGCTCGGCCCTGGAACAAAGTCCATCACCAACGCCGCTGCAAACAGGACCGGGACCGAAAGTGCGAGCCACCTGTTGCCCGTGCCGAAGAAAACCCAGATGAACGCCGTGAGCGACACAACGAGCAGCGCCACCGCGACGTTTGCCCAATGGAGCAACCGCCAAGTGTCGGCCACGCTGTCCGCACGCATCAGCGCCAGTTCTGCACCGCAAAATAGCGCAGCCGATACGGCGCTGACGAAGAACAGTAGCCGGGCGGCTCGCGGAGGAGTGGCCAGCCCGATCGCCAGGTTGATGAACCCCAGCGTAAGACACGCGGCAGCCACCATCGGCCAGGCGATGCTGATCCAATTCATGACCGACCATCCGTTTCCCGCGCAGCGATACGACCTTCGTCGCTTCGGGAGTGTGACCGACTACCGCGGCTCCCGCGGAGCGAGGTCGAAGAATTTAACCGTAACACCGTAACCGGAGGGGGCAATACAGGCCATTTCGATTCCCCCGGCCTACAGAGGGTGCCTACGCCTACGAACTTCGGTACTCGGCCACAGGGGCGGATGCATCATCATCGATCCGAAGGCGGAGCGGCGACGCGACGGATAGTTTCCAGCACCTCGCTTCCGGAGTCGGTCTTGCGGAAGTAGCCTGCGCAGCCTGACGCGAAGGCTCGCGCGCGCGCTTGGGGATCGTCGTGCGCGGTGATGAAGACAATCGGAACTGCCCCCCCCGCGGCTGCGAGTTGCCTCTGCAGATCGAGCCCCGACATCCCTGTCAGCTGGATGTCGAGCACCAGGCAGTCGAAACGGGGATGTTTCGCATCCGCAAGGAACGCTTCGGCGGACGCATACGTGATCGGCTGCATGCCGGCCGCGCGCAATAGCCGCGCATATGACCGACAAAGCGTCTCGTCGTCATCGACCACGGCCACATAGATGGGGGAGTCGTCTGCCTGCATACTCAGCAGCGTGGCGGATTCGTGGCATTGCGACTACTGCCCTTTGGGGAAGGACTGACCCCCGCGGATTTCGGTGGCCGTTGCGCATCGCCAAAGTTACTGCAACGCTTCAGCCGAGGAGCGACGATAGCTTGGCCATAAGCTGATCACAAGCCAAATCGGCCGGGTCGTCAGAGTTAGCGAAGCGTTCGCTTACATGGGCTACCGAGCAGGCGAACTAAGTTAATCAAGCCAGCTTGGCCGGATGCTCGATCGCCCTCTTCTTCGCCTTCGCCGGATGGGCATGCCAGAAAAGTGCTGATCATCCGGGCCGCAGCGCCAGCAGGCCAGTGCGCAGACGATGCAGCACCTGTTCAGCGGTATTGCCCAGCAGCTTGCCGGCCACGCCAGTGCGGCCCACGGTGCCCATGACCACGAGGTCGGCCTTGAGCCTGGCGGCGATGCTGGGCAGCACGCGATCCGGCTGCCCCAGCTTGATGACGACGTTCTTCGCCGGTATCCCGTATTCGCCGGCCATGCTGGCGAGCAACGGGCTCACCCGCGCGCGCTGGTCGCGTTCCAGGGCGACGGCATCGATCAGATCGAGATCCCTTGCCACCGCGGACACCGCGATGACGTAGACCGGGTGGATCTGCGCGTTCAGCGGCGCGCCGAGCTGGGCCGCGGCGGCGAGCACCTTCCTATTCAGGTCGATCTGGACCGGGTGGGTGGAGCCGGCATCGATCGCTGCGAGAATGCGCCGGACTTTCCCGCGCGGCCTATTGCCGGTGATCAGGACAGGCGCCGGACAGCGGCGCAGCAACTGCCAGTCGACGGGGGTGTAGAGCAGGCTTTCGCTGCGATGGCCGGTCTTGACCACGAGATCGACGGCGCCCCGCGACACCGCCTCGACGGTCCAATCCACGATGTCTGCCGTCCACGCGGCCTCGAACTGCAGCCGACCGGCGCCGCACGGTAGCGCGGCGAGGCTCTGCTTGAGCCAGCGCCGCTTGGCGGCGAGGAGCGCCTCCTTCAGCGTCGCCGCCGCCGTGTCCGACAGTACGCCCGGTTCCGCCGCAGCGTGCTCGTAGACGAATCCCACGACGCGCAGGCGTCCCGTGGCGGCCGGGAGCAGATCGAGCGCGGCGCGCACGGCCGGTTGCTTGGGGTCGTCGCGATCGGCGATCACCAGGATGGTGTCGAGCTTCATGGGCGCGGGCGGCGTCTTCGCGCGTCGCCGGCGCGGTGACGGTGGAGCGGCGACAAGTGCCCAAGTCTACGGGACGACCTTGCTGGACATCGATCTAGGGAAGCCTGTACGGGAGACAGGAAAAATGAGTATTCCATCGAACGCTTTGACTTCGGCGCCGCGTTGGGCAAGATGACGCCGTCCTTGTCGAGGGGAGTTCATGAGTCAGCAGACCTTGGCCCAGGCGTTCCTGCAGAACTTCCTGGGCCATTCTCCGCGGTGGTACAAGCACACGATCATCGGTTTCCTCGTGCTGAACCCGCTGCTGTTCGCCGTCAATCCATACGTCGCGGGTTGGGTGCTGCTGTTCGAGTTCATCTTCACGCTGGCCATGTCGATGCGGTGTTACCCGCTGCAGCCCGGCGGGCTGCTGGCTATCCAGGCGGTGGCGATCGGGATGACGACGCCGCTCACCGTGTACCAGGAAGTGGTCAGGGGGTTCGACGTGATCCTGCTGCTGATCTTCATGGTGGCGGGCATCTTCTTCCTGAAGGACCTGCTGCTGTACATGGTCACCAAGCTGGTGATCAAGATCCGCTCGAAAATGGCGCTGATGCTGTCGTTCACCTCGGTCACGCTGGCCCTGTCCGCGTTCCTGGACGCGCTGACGGGGATCGCGATCATCATCACGGTGGCGATGGGCTTTTACGACGTGTACCACAAGGTCGCCTCCCGCAAGCAAATCGATCGCCCCGACCACGACGCGTCGGCCGACGGTCAGGTGCAGGCGCCGCAGCATGAGGACCTCGAGCTGTCTCCCGCGTTCCTGAGGGCGACGCGCGTCGAGTGGGAACTCATGCAGCTCGAGGATCTCGAGCAGTTCCGTGCGTTCCTGAGGAGCCTGGTCATGCACGGCGCGGTCGCGACCGCGCTGGGTGGCGTCATGACCCTGGTCGGCGAGCCGCAGAACCTCCTGATCGGGACCCTCGCGGGCTGGGACTTCAGGGAGTTCTTCGTCCGCATGGCGCCGGTGTCGATCCCGGTCGTCGTCGCCGGCCTGGTTACCTGCGCAGTGCTCGAGCGCTTCCGCCTGTTCGGGTATGGGGCGGAGCTGCCGGAGCGGGTGCGGGCGGTGCTCGTCGCCTTCGACGAGGCCGAGAACAGGCGGCGCACCGTGCGCGACAGGGCGACGCTCATCGCCGAGGCCGCGGTGCTCGCGCTCCTGATCCTCGGGCTCGCGCTGCACCTGACCTCGGTCGGCATGATCGGCGTGTCGGTGATCGTACTGGCGACGGCGTTCCTCGGCGTTGTCGAGGAGCGTCGCATCGGCCACGCGTTCCAGGAGGCGCTGCCCTTCACCGCGCTGCTGGTCGTGTTCTTCGCCATCGTGGCCGTGATCCACGACCAGCACCTGCTGGGGCCGATCTTCAGCCGCGTGCTCGAGCTGCCCCGC
>Ga0307505_10000650_pt1 | contig 36225 bp, 34 predicted proteins | sample 23_S_MG_FD_202183 | JGI IMG/M metagenome (GOLD analysis project Ga0307505, IMG submission 202183) | Soil microbial communities from Populus trichocarpa stands in riparian zone in the Pacific Northwest, United States - 23_S | ecosystem: Environmental > Terrestrial > Soil > Riparian zone > Trees...
GCCTGCCCGTTCGATCCCACCGCCATCGCCATCGGCGCCTCGATCGCTTGCGCGGGCGTGTGCCTGACCGTGGTTGATCGTGGGGGTTCGCCCGGCGAGGCCTGGTTCGCGGTCGATGTCTCGGCGGAGACCGCCAGCCGCACCGCCAAGGGCATGTGGCGCGAGGGGCGGCGGATCAACCTCGAACAATCGCTCAAGCTCGGCGACGAGATGGGCGGGCACATCGTCTCGGGCCACGTCGACGCGGTCGGCAAGGTCGCCGACTGGCAGCTCGAAGGCGATTCCACCCGGCTCACGGTCCGCGCGCCTGCCGAACTGGCCCCGTTCATCGCCCCCAAGGGCTCGATCACGCTCGACGGCGTCTCGCTGACGGTCAACCTCGTCGCCGACCGTGCCGACGGCGCGGTCGATTTCGGCCTCAACCTGATCCCCCACACCAGCGAAGTCACCACGCTGGGCGAATTGGCCCAGGGCGCCGAGGTCAACCTCGAGATCGATACCGTCGCGCGCTACCTCAAGCGGCTGGAGAGCCTGCGGGTTGGTTAGTACCGCGCAGCGGCACAGCTACGGGCTTTCTCCTAGCATCGCTGCATCCTCCCGGTGACATTACAATGAGATACGCATGGGATGGGTGCAAACAGGCCGCGCGAGGAGCGCCGCACGATCTTGCTGCAGGCAAGGCTTCGCGGCGACGACGGGTGGCGCGATGCCGAGATCGCCAATGTCTCGTCGAAGGGCCTGATGATCAGGTGCCTCGCGCCGCCGCCGCGCGCCACTTTCGTCGAAATCAGACATCGCGGAGTGTGCATCATCGGCCGCGTGATGTGGTCTCGCGGCACGCACTGCGGCGTCCGGGCGCAAGACGAAATCGACATCGGTTCGCTGGCCGCGAACTCTCCTCGCAAGACGACCAAGCCCATGGTCGAGTTGCGCGCCGTCTCCGCGAAGGTCGCCACGGCCGCGCGAACGTCCCTGGCCGTGCAGGCAGACGCCAGCCGGCGCACCGCCCGGCTGATGCACTGGATCACCATCGCCGCCGCTGGCGCAGTGGCCGCGACCATAGTGGCAAGCACTGTAACGTCGGCGCTTCAGGCCTCTCTGGAAGAGGCGCACGATGCCCTCTCCGCACAGCCCAGGCTACCTGGCCGATAGGCGGCGAAACGGGCCTCTGAACGGCCCGGCTACTCCCCAACGACATTCCCCGCGTGCGCCGCACCAGGATCAAACCGTCTGCTGGAAGCACACCGTGTAGCCGTCCGGATCGCGTAGATAGAGCTGCCTCATCCCATACGGCGCGGTCTTGGGCGGCTCTGTCGCCAGGCCTCTGGCTTTCAGGTCTGCAAAGATCGCGTCGAGTTCGCGGCAATTGAGGTAGAGCGCCGTGTCGTCATGCGCCCGCTGGCGCGTTTCATCACGGCGCGGCGGGCGCTCGCCTTCCTCGTAAGCCGCGTTGAGCATGAGATTGGCGGAGCCCAGCCGCAGCCAAGCCCAATAGAAGTAACGGCCTTCCGGGGCGTCGATCTCTTCCGAATGGCTGACCACTTCGAAGCCAAGCCCGTCGCAATAGAACAGGAGCGCTTCCGGCATGTTGAAGACCTGAACCAGCGGGCAGAGACTAGTGACATTGTCTGGCACGGCCGTCAGCCTCCTACTCGCCGTAGACATTCCCCGCGGTCGCCTCGATGGCGATCGGCCCGACCAGCGAGGCGACGATGCCGGGGCCGGTCTGGTCGGGGCGGCGGGCGTCCATGCGCATCTCGTTCATGGCGATGTGGGCGACGACGTGGCGAGCGAACGGGATGACGGTGCCATCCCCCCAGTCCTGATGGACGATGTCGAATTCGAGCATGTCGCCTTCGATGCGGAAGTTCTCCAGCGCGCCGTGGGTGTAGGGGTTGTCGCACCGCCCGCAGGCGAGGCCGAACAGCGTGTCGCCGTCCTTGCGGATGATGAAATACTGCTTTTCCACGCCGACACCGAAGCCGAGCCAGACGCCGACCACGTCGTCGGCGGTGATCTGGCGCCATGGCGCCGGCTGCACATAGGGAGCGGGCGGTCCACCGCCTCCGCCAGCCCGGAACGGCAGCACCGGCACCGGCGGCGCATCGGGCGGCAGGATCGACTGCACGTAAGGCCCCGGGGTCGGCCCGCGCGGGTCCTTGATCGTGACCAGCTCGCCGCCCGCACCGGTCACCACCAGCTTGCCCTCGACCAGCCGCGCGCGCGCCTGTTCGGCCGACTTGAGCGAACCGTCGAGATTGAGATGCCGGACGGTGAAGGCGATGCCCTCGTCCTCGTCGAAGGTGCCCTCCAGTGGCGCCAGCGTGGTGCCGTCGGCGCACTGGGTGCAGTAGTAGCCGGTGACCTCGGCGCCCTCGATCACGAACTGGTAGACGTGCGGCTCGGCGCCGTCCGTGCGCCAGCCGCCGCGATACCAGTCGGCATCCTGCGCAAAAGCGGGGGCCGCGGCGGCAAGCGCAAGGCCCGCCGCCGCCAGGGCGACCGGTCGCAAACTCACCGGCCGAGCGAGGCTCTGATGTCGGCGACCGAAGTCAGCCGGTCGGGGTTGAGCGAGTGGATCGACATGATCCGGTCGGGCTGCAAGCCAAGCCGCTCTATATTGGCCAGAAACACGCCCGTGCCGACGACCGGCGGGCTCGGCACCGGATTGGCCGCCGGCGGCAGGTTGAACATGTCGGCGTAGACCAGGATGCGCTCGGCCGGAAGGTAGCCGACCACCAGGCCATCGGCGTGCGGCAGGCCCTTGATGACGTGGATTTCGAAGGTCCGCGTGGCGTCCTGGAACACGCGCTTGTCGCCCATGAAGCCTTCGACCACCGGCTGGCGGCCGCTCGCCGGGATGGCGTCGGGAGCAAGCGTGCGCGGCGCGCTCAGCGCGTTCTGCAGGAAGCGCGCGTTGACCTGCGGGGTGACGATGGTGATGCCCTCGGCGACCACCGCGGCGAGCCCACCGGTGTGGTCGGCATGGTGATGCGAGATCACCCCGTAGCGGATCGGCTTGTTCGGGATCACCCGCTTGGTCTCGGCGATGATCGCCTGCGCGCGCGCCTCGTTCTGCGGACCGGGCTCGAACAGCACGACGTAGTCGGCGAACTCGACCGCCAGCGCATTGTAGGCCCCGCGGATGCGCCACACGCCCGGCGCGAGCAGTTCGGATGCCGGCGGCGGCGGGGCCGGAGCTGCGCCCGCGACCGCCGGCGGCGGTGCCGGCGGGACGAACGGCGGCGGGGCGACGGCGCGTTCGGCGATGTCGGCCGGGTTGGCCTGGACGCCGAGCAGCTGCGCCTCGAAAGTCGGGAAGCCGCCGCGCTTCTGGGTGATGCTGGTCGGGAACTTGAGCCCGTTGAGGTCGCGATAGTTCTCGAACGCTGTCTCGACGCGCATGTCCCCGAAGATCGGTGTGTCGACCCAGGTCTCGACGCCGTGCACCAGGCTATCGGGGCCGATGTAGCCGACCACGCGGTAGCTCTGCCCGCCGGGCGATTTCTGCGGCGGGCTCCAGGTCACGACGCGGAACTCGACGCCCTCGATCTGCCGAGTCTCGACCGACGCGCCATTGGCTTGAGCGCCCTTGAGGAAGCCCCAAGGCGTGGTCCAGATTTCGAGATTTTGCCCCCACGGCGAGCTGGGTCCGGCATACTGGTTGAACGGACCGGCGGCCGCCGCGCCGCCCTGCACCGGCACCGCCCAGGTCGTCGCGGTGGCGCGGGTGGCGGGCTGGGTGAAGTCGATCCAGCGGGTGAAATCGTTGAGGTTGGTGCGCGGCCAGGGGCCCTCGGCATTGTTGTTCTGCCCGACGGTGAAATTGGCGCCCGAGCCATAGATGCGGATCGAGTTGAGCCCCTCGATGCCCATCGCCCGGGCCGATTCGGCGACTACCGCCTCGGCGGTTTGAGCCATCGCGCCCTGGGTGAAACCGAGAGCAAGGAACAGGGCCAAGGCAGCCATGCGCACGAACCGGGATACCATCGTCACTCTCCCTGAGCTTTCTGTTTGCGGGGGAGTGTATGCGACGATTTGCTATCGCGCCAGCGGTCCCGTGGCGAAGCTTTCGCGGGTGATTTCGTAGATGACGTGGAGCATCGCCTGCCCGGCCCGTTCGGCGATGAAAGTCTCGCCGGTCAGCCGCCCGCCGATGTTGGCCATCGCCCCGCGCGAGATCACGTTCTCCGCCCCGACTCGGAAGACCACTCGCGCCACGCTGGCGAAAGCATGTTCGAGCATCAGGCGTTTCATCTCGGCGTTGTAGCCGCCGCCCCAAAAGCTGCGTGCAAGGAAGCTCCATCCGATCTCGACCACGCCGCCATCGGCAGGATCGTAGGCCTGGAAGCGCGACGAGCCGATCACCGCGCCGCTGGCCCCCTCGACGCCGCTCGGGGCATGCTTGTCGATGATTGCCAGCGCCCCGCCCCCGGCCAGTGCATCGTCGAAGAACGCGCGAAACACCGGCTCCTGCCAGCGGTCGTGCGAGGGATGCCGCGCCCACAGCTCGCGGTCCGAGGCGACCGCGTAGAGCGCCGGCCAGTCGGCTTCGGTCAGCGGCCTCAGATACAGCCGCTCCCCTTCGAGGACCGGCTGGCGGTCCATCTTACGCGGTGACCGCAGCGAGCGCGGCGACGAACTTGGGCAGGTTGGCCATGGTCAGCCCGGCAATGTTGATGCGGCCCGAGCCGGCCATGTACACGCCGTGGTCGTCGCGAAGCCGCTCGATCTGCTCCTTGCCGAGTGCCAGCATGGCGAACATCCCCTGTCCGCGCGCCAGCGGCGTCAGATCGACCGTGCCGGCTCGGCCCGCCTCGCCCAGCGCGGCGCGAACCTGGCGGATGCGGACGCGCATCTGGTCGAGCTCGTCGAGCCACAACGCGGTCGTGACTACGTCCTCGAGCACCAGCCGCACCGCGGCGGCGCCGTGATCGGGCGGCATCGACCAGGCGGCGCGCGCCAGCGCGTGGCCGTTCGACAGCGTCCGCGCGAGCTGCTCGGCGTCCCTGGCATAGACGTAAAGCGCGCCGACCCGGTCGCGGTAGAGGCCGAAGTTCTTGTCGCAGCTGTAGGCGACCAGCGCCTCGGGCACCGCAGCGAGCACCGCATTGGCGCCGTAGGCATCCTCCGCCAGCCCCTCGCCGAGCCCCTGGTAGGCGAGGTCGACGATGGCCAGCGCCGGACTCGATCCCAGCAGACCGGCGATCTCGTCCCATTCGGCGCGGGTGTAGTCGATACCGGTGGGGTTGTGGCAGCAGCCGTGCAGCAGCACCGCGTCTGCCCCAGAACCATTGGCGCCCGCGCCGGCCAGCACGGCCTTGAGCGCATCGAGGTTCGCCGCCCCGTCCGCCGTCGCGTGCGGAAAGGCTACCAGTTCCAAATCGAGGTCGGCAAGGATCTGCGCGTGGTTGGGCCAGCTCGGCGTGCCCATCAGCACTCGGGTAATGCCGGCCTTCTTGGCCAACCCGAGTGCCAGCCGCACCGCGCCGGTGCCGCCGGGGGCCTGCATGCCCTCGATCCTGCCGCCGCGCGACGGATTGTCCCCGAACACATAAGGCATCAGCGCGTGGACGAAGCCCATGTCGCCTTCGGGGCCGAGGTAGGACTTGGATGTCTGCTCGGCGACCAGCCTGGCCTCGGCCACCTTGATCGCGCCGAACACCGGTGTCGCGCCCTGTCCGGTGCGATAGACGCCGACGCCGAGGTCGATCTTGTCGGGGCGCGGATCGGCGTCGTGAAGCTTGATCAGCGCGAGCAGCGCATCGGGCGGTTGCTGGGTGAGATTGTCGAGCATGGCGGCGGCTCCATGCCGCTCACGCTGCGCTGCCGCAAGCCCCTCGCGAGATTTGCTCGCTTCGCGTCAGAACGGCAGCCAGCGTTGGCGCTTCGAGAACCGCATATAGCCGGCGTTGACCCCAAGCCGCAGGCCCGCGCCGACGCGGATCGGGATCAGCACCACGTCGCCCTTGCGCAGGTAGGCGGCGTTGAACCCGCCGACCAAGTAGGCCGCGCCCTCGCCGGCCGGGAAGCGGTCATAGAGCTCCTCGCTGTCGTGCAGGTTGTAGACCAGCACGAAGGTGTTGCTGGCATTGGCGCCGATGTCGAAGCCTATCGAAGGCCCGGTCCAGTAGACCGGCTGCTGGCCTTCGATCTTGTGGAACAGCGTGCCCGAGCCGTAGCGCGCGCCGATCATGAACGCGCCGCCGGCCTCGCGCCCGACGATGTAGCCGTTGGGTTCGCCCTGCTTGGAGAGCACGTCCTCGATCAGCCGCGCGAGGCCCTCGGCGCCTTCGCCGAATACGCCTTCGGCGGCGCCGATCAGGTCGTCCTGCCGGTAGGTATCGCTGCGCGCTGCGGCGCCCGCCGCGCCGGCCGGGGCCTGGCTGGTCGCGGCCGACGGGACGGGACTGGGCGCCACCGGATCGGCATAGATCAGGGCCGGCCCGGTGTCGTACTGGGCCGGCTCGGCGGGAAGGTCGTATTCGATCGGCGGCGGCGATGACACCAGGTCGCCGTCGATCGCACTGTTGGGATCGATCGTCTGCACACCCTGGGCCGCGAGCGGCGCGCTGGCACAGGCGAGGCCGAGCGCAACGACGACGCCGAGCGAACGGCGACGGCAAAAGGCGGCAAGCTCGATCATCATGGTCGTTCCCCCAAAACCCGTCCGGGCAGACGTCTCCGCGCGCAGAAGAGTCGCAAGTGGCTGAAGCGGCAATGAATGCGCGGCGAGGCGAGTCGGTTTTGCGGTGAGTCGAATCCGCCGAAAACGCGCCCGGTGGCCCCCTTGCCGCCGCAGCGCGCCCCCGTTATAGCCCGCCGCGCGCCGGCCCGGAGACGTGGGTGAGTGGCTGAAACCAACGGTTTGCTAAACCGTCATACTGGTAAATCCGGTATCGAGGGTTCGAATCCCTCCGTCTCCGCCAAGCCGTGCCCGATGCCCCTCAGGGCTCCATCGCATAGCCAGCCGAGCGGACGGTGCGGATGGGATCCTTGCCGGCCTTGACCGCGATCGCCTGGCGCAGGCGGCGGATATGCACGTCGACGGTGCGCTCGCCGATCTCGCTGTCGTTGCCCCATACGGCGTCGAGCAGCTGGCCGCGCGAGAACACCCGCCGCGGGTGTTCCATCAGGAACTTGAGCAGGCGGTATTCGGTCGGTCCCAGGCGCAGGGCCTGGCCCTGGCGCTCGACGCGATGGGCGACGGGATCGAGCGACAGGTCGCCCACCTCGAGCGTCTTGCCGGCCAGCGCGGGCCGCATCCGCCGCAGCACGGCCGCCACCCGGGCGAGCAGTTCGCGCGGGCTGAACGGCTTGGTCAGGTAGTCGTCGGCGCCGGTGTCGAGCCCGCGGATCCGGTCGTCCTCGGCATCGCGCGCGGTCAGCATGATGATCGGCACGTGCGCGGTGGCCTTGTCGCGGCGCAGGCGGCGGCACACCTCGATCCCGCTGGTGCCTTCGATCATCCAGTCGAGAATGACCAGGTCGGGCGTGTCCTCGGTGGCGCAGATCAGGGCTTCGTCGCCGTCGGCGGTGACGCGCACCTCGTAGCCTTCGTTGACGAAGCGGAATTCGAGCAGCTCGGCGAGCGCGAGGTCGTCTTCGACGAGGAGCAGTTTGGGCGCTGGCACGGTGCAACCCTAGACTACGGCATTGTTACGCGCGTGTGACGCCGGGGCGCTCACCGGTCGGGCGGCAGGGTGCCGAGCGCGGCGAAATGCACCATTTCGGCGACATTGGTGGCATGATCGCCGATCCGTTCGAGATTGCGCGCCACGAACAGCAATTGCGCCGCGCTGCTGATCGTCGCCGGGTTCTCGACCATGTAGCTGACCAGGTTGCGGAAGATGCTGTCGTAGAACGCGTCGACCTTTTCGTCGCGCTCGATCACCTCGCGGGCGAGGACCGGGTCGCGCGCGGCGAAAGCGGTCAGCACGTCGTGGACCATTTCGGCGGCGACGTCGGCCATCGCCGGAATCAGCGTCAGCGGCTCGAACCGCTTGCGCCCCTCGATGCTGCCGACGCGCTTGGCGATGTTCTTGGCATAGTCGCCGATCCGCTCGACCACGCCGCCGATCTTGAGCGCGGCGATGATCTCACGCAGGTCGTCGGCCATCGGCGCGCGCAAGGCGATGATGCGGATCGCCAGGGCGTCGACTTCGGCTTCGAGCACGTCGAGCTTCTTGTCGCGCTCGACAACGCTCGCGGCGAGGTCCTCGTCGCCGCTGACCAGCGCGCGCATCGCTTCCTCGATGGCGACTTCGGCGAGGCCGCCCATCTCGGCGATCAGCCCGCGCAGGCGGGTGATGTCCTCGTCGAACGCCTTGACGGTATGTTCCTGCATCAGCCGTACCTCCCGGTGATGTAGTCCTTGGTCCGGACTTCGCGCGGATTGGTGAAGATGTCGGACGTATGGCCGTATTCGACCATCTTGCCGAGGTGGAAGAACGCGGTGCGTTGCGAGACGCGCGCCGCCTGCTGCATCGAGTGAGTGACGATGACGATCGCATAGCGCCCGCGCAGCTCGTCGATCAGCTCCTCGATCTTGGCGGTGGCGATCGGGTCGAGCGCCGAGCACGGCTCGTCCATCAGGATGACCTCGGGCTGCACGGCGATGGCCCGGGCGATGCACAGGCGCTGCTGCTGGCCGCCCGAAAGCGTGGTGCCCGAATCGGCCAGGCGATCCTTGACCTCGTCCCACAACCCGGCGCGGCGCAGCGACTTCTCGACGATCGTGTCGAGCTCGGCCTTGCCTTCCGCAAGCCCGTGGATGCGCGGGCCATAGGCGACGTTCTCGAAGATCGACTTGGGGAACGGGTTGGGCTTCTGGAACACCATCCCGACCCGGGCGCGCAGCTGCACCACGTCCATCTTCGAGCGGTAGATATCCTCGCCGTCGAGCTCGATATGTCCCTGGAAGCGCGCCGTCGGGATGGTGTCGTTCATCCGGTTGAGCGCGCGCAGGAAGGTCGACTTGCCGCAGCCCGACGGGCCGATGAAAGACGTGACGTATTCGCTCGGGATGTCGATCGAGACCGAATCGACCGCGACCTTGTCGCCGTAGGAAACGGTGACGTCGCGGGTGCGCATCTTGGGTTGGGTTTCGGTCACCATTTCTTCTCGAAGCGGTTGCGCAGGTAGATGGCAAGGCCATTCATGACGAGCAGGAACGCCAGCAGCACGATGATTGCCGCGCTGGTCCGCTCGACGAAGCCGCGGTCGATCTCGTCCGACCACAGGAATATCTGCACGGGGAGCACGGTGGCGGGATCGGTGAACCCGTCGGGCGGGGTGGCGACGAAGGCGCGCATCCCGATCATCAGCAGCGGCGCGGTCTCGCCCAGGGCGCGGGCCATGCCGATGATCGTGCCGGTGAGAATGCCGGGCAAGGCGAGCGGCAGCACATGGTGGAACACCACCTGGATCGGTGAGGCACCAAGCGCCATCGCCCCGTCGCGGATCGACGGCGGCACCGCCTTGATCGCGTTGCGGCCGGCAATGACGATCACCGGCATGGTCATCAGCGCCAGGGTCATGCCGCCGATCAGGGGGGCCGAGCGCATGTTCGGAAAAATCGTCAGGAAAACCGCGAGCCCGAGCAGGCCGAAGATGATCGAGGGCACCGCCGCCAGGTTGTTGATCGATACCTCGATCAGCTCGGTCCAGCGGTTCCGCGGGGCGTATTCCTCGAGGTAGAGCGCCGCCAGCACGCCGATCGGGAAGGCCAGCGACAGCGTCACCAGCATGGTCAGCATCGAGCCCTTGAGCGCGCCCCAAATGCCCACCTGCTGCTGATCGGTGGCGTCCGAGCGTACCATGAAGCCGGGATCGAAGTCCTGCGACAGCTTGCCGTCGGCCGCCAGCGAGCGGGCCAGCAGCGCCAGCTCCGACTGCCCGCCGGCGTCGTAGGCGGCGGCAAGCTTGTCGTTGACCGGCAAGGCGAACTCGCTCTCCCCCTGCAGCAGCCCCGGATCGCCGGCCGCCTGTTCGGCGACGATTCGCCAGGCATCGGGGCCGATTTGCCCGGCCGCTTGTTCGCCGAGCGCGCGCTCGGCGCTGAACGCGACCAGTTCGGGCAGGCCCTGGTCCTGCAGCGAGCGCACTATCGTGGCCTGGTCGGTCACGCCGGCGGGCACCGTCAGGCCGACTGCACGGAAATCGACCGGCACTTGCGCGGTCACCCGCTGGAAGCCGCCCACGCCGTTGAAGCTCATCGTCGCCAGCAGGAACACCAGCACCGCCACCGAGAACAGGATCGCGCCGAGGCCGAGCGCGCGGAACCGCTTCTCGGCGGCGTAGCGCTTGCGCAGCCGCGCCTCGAAGGCGGCGGTGCGGGTTGGGGAGAGCGCCTCAGTCATAGGCTTCGCGGAACCGCTTGACGACGCGCAGGGCGATAAAATTGAGCGTCAGCGTCACCAGGAACAGCACGAAGCCGAGCGCGAAGGCGCTCAACGTCGCCGGATGGTCGAAGCTGCCTTCTCCGGTCAGCATGGCGACGATCTGGAAGGTGACTGTGGTCATCGCCTCGAGCGGATTGGCGGTGAGGTTGGCCGCGGCGCCCGCCGCCATGACCACGATCATGGTTTCGCCGATGGCGCGGCTGATCGCCAGCATGACCCCGGCGACGATACCGGGCAGCGCAGCGGGAATCAGCACGCGGCGGATGGTCTCGTTGGTGGTCGCGCCCATGGCGAGGCTGCCGTCGCGCATCGCCTGCGGCACCGCGGCGATCGAATCGTCGGCCATCGAGGAAACGAACGGGATGATCATTACTCCCATCACCAGCCCGGCGGCGAGCGCGCTTTCGCTCGAGGCGTTGGCCACGCCCACGCCCTGCGCCAGGTCGCGCACCACCGGCGCCACGGTCAGCGCGGCGAAATAGCCGTAAACCACGGTCGGTACGCCGGCGAGGATCTCGAGCGAGGGCTTGAGCCACTTGCGCCACGCCGGGCTGGCATATTGCGTCAGGTAGATCGCGCTCATCAGGCCGAGCGGAATGGCGACGACCATCGCGATCACCGCGCCGATATAGACCGTGCCCCAGAACAGCGGCAGCGCGCCATAGCGGGTCGGGTCGGGGTTCTCGGCGCTGCTCATCGGGTCCGGCCCCCAATGCGTGCCAAACAGGAAATCGACCGGGCTGACCATGCCGAAGAAGCGCACGGTCTCGAACACCAGGCTGACGAAGATCCCGAGCGTGGTCAGGACCGCCACCAGCGAAGCCAGCAGCAGCCCGGCCATCACCCCGCGCTCGACCTTGGTGCGGGCGGCGAAATCGGGCCTGAGCCGCAGGAACGACCAGGCGCCCGCGGCGAAGGCGATCAGCAGCGTCACCGCCAGCCCGATGGCGTTGAAGCGGCCCATTGCGGCGCGGAACGGCGCGACCAGGTCGGCGGCGGCTGGGTTGAACACCGTCGGCGCGGCGCCGCTGGCCACGGCGCGCGCTTCGCCCAGCAGGGTGTCGCGCTGCATGCCGAACGGCGGCAGGTCGGCGGCGGCGGGATCGGCCAGGACCGCCTGCGCGATCAGCTCGGGCGAAATGACGTTCCAGGCCAGCGCGAAGATTCCGGCCGGCACGATCACCCACAGGGCGACATACCACGCGTGGTAAGTCGGCAGGGCGGCGAGCCGGGCCTCGGGTTGGGCGCGCCGGAAGCTCCACGCGCGCGCCCGTGCCGCCAGCCACCCAACCAGTCCGAGGCCCAGGGCCAGGAGAAGCAGGAGGGCCGGCGACATCGAGCGATGGGCGTCCTACTCTAGGTCGGCCGCGGCGAGTGTCGGGAACTCGGTCGCCGCCGCCTGGCTTCGCGCCGCGACATCGTCGGGGCTGGCGACCAGGCCAATCCTGGTCAAGGGTCCGTCCCTGCCCCACGACTTGGCCCATTCGGCGACGAATTCGCGCAGGCCTCGGATGGCGTCGAGATGCGGCTTCTTGATATAGATGAACATCCGGCGGGCGCCGGGATATTGGCCGCCGGCGATGTTCTCGTAGGTGGGCTCGACGCCGTTCATGCTTAGGCCCTGCACCTTGTCGATGTTTTCCTCAAGATAGGAGTAGCCGAACACCCCGACCGCGTCGCGATTGCCCTCGATCTTTTGCACGATCAGGTTGTCCTGCTCGCCCTGATCGACATAAGCGCCATCGTTGCGCAGCTCGGTACACAGCTGCTCATGACGGTCCTCGTCGCTGTCCTTGAGCGCCTTCATCGCGGCATTGGTCTCGCAGCCGGGGATCAGCACCAGTTCCTTGAACGAGTCGCGCGTGCCCGAGGTCGACGGCGGCCCGTAGACCAGGATCGGCTTGTCCGGCAGCGACGGATCGACATCGCGCCAGGTCCTGGCGGTCTGCTCCGCGCCGTACGGGCGGGCGGCCAGCGCGCGATAGACGATCTCGGGCGTCAGGTTCATGTCGATGCCGCCCTGGGCAGAAGCAAAGGCGAGGCCGTCGAGGCCGATCTCGATCTCGGTGATCTCGGTCACGCCGTTGGCCTGGCAGTCCTCGAACTCGCTCGCCTTCATCCGGCGCGAGGCGTTGGCGATGTCGGGGTGCTGTGCCCCAACGCCTTTGCAAAACAGACTAATGCCGGCACCGGTGCCGGTCGCTTCGACAACCGGCGAAGGGAAATCTGGATTGGTGCGGGCGAAATTCTCCGACACCAGCTTGGCGAACGGATAGACCGTGGACGAGCCGACGGCGCTGACGCCGCGGGATCCATCGCCGCCGCTGCCGCAAGCGGCCAGCGAAGCCGCGCACAGCGCGACGAGCGAGAAACGCAGAGACATTTTCATGGCAGAAATCTCCGTTGAGATGCCGTTCGCTAGGCACGGCGTGTTGCGGATTGATGACATGTCGGTGACGCGCCGGTGTGACATCGCGTGACGCTCAAAAATCGATCTGCGCGCGCATGCCGAAGGTATCGACCTGGTAGTCCGGATCGGCCCCCGCGAGCACCGCCGCATCGTCGATCCACAGGTGCCCGTAGTTGAGCAGAAAACGGACATATTCGGTCGGAATCCAGATCGCCGACAGCAGCGCCGCCTGCTGCGTCCCGCCGACGATGGCGCCGTCGGTCAGGTCGATCCGATCATAGCGAGCATTGAGCTGGATCGCGCCGATGCCGCCGGCGGTGACCGGCTTGACGGGGCGAATGCGGTCGTAGGCGCCGTTGCGATAGGCGGCCTTGTCGCCCGGCGTCAGCAGCAGGCCGACCTCGGCATAACCGCCCCAGAAATCGGGATCGGGCAGGCCCGGGCGGCGCGCCGTCAGCCGGTGCCCCTCGATGGTCATGTGGAACGGCCCCTGGATGTAGGCCAGCTCGAGACCGAAGCTGCGCTCGCCGGTGGCCGAGAATGCGCGGGTGTCGACCAGCCGCAGGTCGGTGGTGTGGGCGAACGGCCGCGTGCGGTAACGCACGGTGGCCGCGGCGTCGTTGAGGTCGCGGATGTGCGCCGAGCCGGCGATATGCAGCCGGCCCTCGCCCAGTTCCGGGCTGAACACCAGGCGCCCGTCGAGGCTGTAGCTGTTATTGGTGTCGGCGTTGAGATCGGCGGCGTTGTCGGCGAACACGCCCAGCTGCACGATCACGTCCTTGCCGGCGTAGTTGCCGCTCACGCCGACCCGGCGCTCGAAGCCGAACGCGGAACCGAACGCGGCGCGTTCCATGAACGGGGTGAACACGTCGCTGGTCAGCTCGTCGAGGCCCCAGAATGGCTTGTGCTGGCCGACCGTCAGGGTCAGTTCGCGCGACGCCTTGTAGGTCAGGTAGACGTCGGTCAGCTCGACCGACGAATTGGCGAGGTCGGCTTCCATGCGATAGCCGAAGCCGCCGGGGACTGTCCCTTCGAAGCCGATGTAGGCGCGGCGGAACTCGGTTCCGTGGCCGAGGCTGTTGCCGGCGATGCTGCTCGGTGCATCGACCACCGCGGTATCGATCTGCAGCCGCCCGCGCGGCTTGAACGACCAGCCGCCCTCTTGCGCGATTTCGGGCGCTCCCCTGAAGGTCACGGTCGGGCTCGGAGCCGGGGCCGGCGCCACGACGGCTACCGGAACCGGTGCGGGCGTCGCTTCGCGCGCTTGCAGCTCGGCGACTTGCGCGGTCAGCCGGGAGATCTCTGCCTGCATCGCCGCGAGCTGTTCCTGCACGGCGCTGAGGTCGATCGATTGCGCCAGCGCGGGAACCGGCGCCAGCGCGGCAGTCCCGGCAAGGGCAAGGGCTAGGAATGATCGCATTGGCCGGGGCCTCCCCGTTTCGGCTGGCAAGCGCTATGACCCGCTTGTTACACTCATGTGACAGCGAGGTCGGTTTTCCACAGCTTCCGAAGCGCTTGCCTAGTGGGCCAGCGGTAACCGCACTGTCACAGTCGTGCCTTCGCCGGTGCGGCTGGCGATCTCGAGACGCCCGCGGTGGCGCTCGACGATATGCTTGACGATGGCCAGGCCCAGGCCTGTTCCGCCGGCCGCGCGGCTGCGCCCCGGATCGACGCGATAGAACCGCCGGGTCAGATGGGGGATGTGCTGGGCGGGAATCCCCTCGCCGTGATCGCGCACCGTCAGCACCGCCATGGCCGGCTTCCCGCGCTTGATCTCGACATCGACCTTTGAACCCGGCGCGCCATACTTGAGCGCATTGTCGACGAGGTTGCGGACCAGCTGTTCCAGCTGGCTGCGATCGCCGCGCACCAGCAGCCTGGCCGCCCGCTCCGGCAGGTTCAGGCGGTCCAGCCGCTCGGCCCCGGCACTGTCGCGCGCTGCCTGATGGGCCAGCGCGGCGAAATCGAGCTGCTCGCGCGGCTGGTCGTGCTTCTCCGCCTCGACTTGCGACAGCGACAGCAGGTCGGCGACCAGGTTCTGCAGCCGCTGCGCCTCGCGCAGCACGGTGGCATGGAACTTGGCCGCCTGCTCGGGCGCAATCCCGGTGCCTCCGTCGGCCAGGGTTTCCATATAGCCGATGATCGAGGCCAGCGGCGTGCGCAGTTCGTGGCTGGCGTTGGCGACGAAATCGGTGTGCGCCTTGCCGATGTCCGCCTCGGTCGTGCGGTTGACCAGCTCGATCATCGAGTAGCGCTCGTCGATCGGCTGGCGCGTCATCTGCCACAGGCTGCCCGGCCCGGTCAGGCCCGGGATCGTCGCGCTCCCCCCGTCGGGGCTGGCCAGCAGCTCGACGGCCACCGGATGGCGAAAAGCCACGCGCGCGTCCTGGCCTTCAACGTGCCCGCCCATCGCCTCGCGCGCCGCGGCGTTGGCGATGCTGATGCGATCGCGATCGAGCATCAGCATCGTCACGCCCGAATGCTCGATCAGGTCGCGCATGGCCGCGGGCCCCAGGCGCAGGCCTTCGTCGGTATCGGCGGCGATGGCGGGTGGCGGCGGGTCCGCCAACCAGAACGAGGCGATCCACACCACCAGCGCCGCCAGCGCAAGCAAGGGGCTGCTGCCGGTAGCGGCCAGCACCGCCGCGGTCAGGATCGCGAGCACGATGCCTGCGTAGGGAATGGGCCGGCCGGATATCATCGCGCGCGGCTTTATCCGCCGCAGCCTGCGCGCTCCAGCCCGAAAGCCTCTATTTCAGCAATGAGTCCCCGAGGCTCGTCTTCGAACAGACTCAATTCTGTGGGCAAGCTGTCACATTTTTCGGGCAGGAACGCGAAGCCAGGAAACCAGCAGAGGGAATTCCGATGCTTCTTGGTTACGCTGACGGGCCGGTCGGCAACAGCGAATTCGGCTCGCTCTTTCCGTGCATTACCGACCCCGGACCGAGCGTCCCGGAACGCCGTGGCGCCCGGCGGCGGCGGTATCGGACCATCTGGATCAGCGACGTCCACCTTGGCACCAAGGGCTGCAACGCCCGCCTGCTGATCGACTTCCTCGATTCGACCGACAGCGAGACGATGTACCTGGTCGGCGACATCATCGATGGCTGGCGGCTCAAGAAACGCCCCTACTGGCCGACCTCGCACAACGATGTCGTCTGGCGGATCCTCAAGCGCGCCAAGCGCGGCACGCGGATCATTTATATCCCGGGCAATCACGACGAGATGTTTCGCCAGTTCTCGGGCATGAACTTCGGCGGGGTCGAGATCGCGCGGGCGGCCATTCACACCACCGCCGACGGCCGCCGCCTGCTGGTGCTGCACGGCGACGAGTTCGATGCGATCATGCTCGCCCACCGCTGGCTCGCCTTCGTCGGCGATGCGCTTTACCACTTGCTGTTGGGCGCCAACCACTGGGTCAACGCGTTCCGCCATCGGCTCGGCCTGCCCTACTGGTCGCTGTCGAAAGTGGCCAAGCACAAGGTCAAGAACGCGGTCGAGTTCATTTCGGCCTACGAGGAAGTGGTCGCCCGTGCCGCGGCCGAGCGCGGGGTCGACGGAGTCGTGTGCGGGCACATTCACACCGCCGAGATGCGCGATCTCGACGGCGTCACTTACTACAACGACGGCGACTGGGTCGAAGGCTGCACGGCGCTGGTCGAGCACTTCGACGGGCGGATGGAAATTCTCCACTGGCCCGAGGAGATGGCTCGCCGCGCCCAGACCGCGGCGGCCGCCGAATTCCTGCAAGAGGCGAAGGCAGCATGAAGATCGCCATCGTCACCGACGCCTGGGCGCCGCAAGTGAACGGCGTGGTTCGCACGCTGACCGCCTTGCGCGATGAACTAGTGCGGCGTGGGCACGAGGTTGCCGTCATTTCGCCCGACCTGTTCCGCTCGATCCCCTGCCCGAGCTATCCGGAAATCCAGCTCGCCTTCGCCCGGTCGCGAGCCATAGCCCAGATACTGGCGGAATTTTGCCCGGATGCAGTGCATATCTCCACCGAAGGCCCGCTCGGCCTCGCCACGCGGCGCCACTGCATCGCCGCCGGTCGCCCTTTCACCACCGCCTATCACACGCATTTCCCCGACTACCTGGCCAAGCGCACGCGGTTGCCGAGCAGCGTGTTCTGGCCGCTGATCCGCCGGTTCCATCGGCCTTCGGCGGGCATCCTGGTGGCGACCGAGACCGTCGCGCGCCAGTTGCGCGCGCAAGGCCTGCCGCAAACCAGGCCGTGGAGCCGCGGGGTCGATCTCGCCCAGTTCCGTCCCGATGCCGCGCCGCCGGAGCAATTCCTTACCCTCGAGCGGCCGATCCAGCTCTATGTCGGCCGGGTTGCGGTCGAGAAGAATATCGAGGCCTTCCTCGCCGCCGATCTACCCGGCTCGAAAGTCGTGGTCGGCGACGGACCGGCGCTCGCCGACCTGCGGGCGCAGTTCCCGCACGCGCATTTCCTCGGGCGCAAGTCGGGCGAGGCCCTGGCCGCCTGCTATGCCGGCGCGGACGTGATGGTCTTTCCCAGCCACACCGACACTTTCGGCCTGGTGATGATCGAGGCGCTGGCCTGCGGCACGCCGGTCGCCGCCTTCCCGGTGCCGGGGCCGCTCGATGTGCTCGACGAGACTTCGGGTGCCATGCACGCCAACCTTGCCGGCGCGATCGGACGCGCGCTCTTGCTCGATCGCGGCGATTGCCTGGCGCGCGGCCGCAGCTTTGGCTGGGCGCACAGCACCGATCAGTTCCTCGCCGCGCTGGTCCCCGAGCCGGTCGAACAAGCCCGCGAAATGGCCTGAGGCCGAAAGGCGGCGGTGCGGGCGACTCCATTGAAGGCTTGTCTTCGAGCGACCATTTGGTGTCACAAGAATGCAACCGAGCCGGTGCATCGGTTGCGTCTCGCGGATTGCCCAGGAGCCCAATGGACACGCTCGTGCAGAACCCGGAAACTCCGCTCGAGCTCGCGCCCGAGGAGCGTTACTTCAATCGCGAGCTGAGCTGGCTCACCTTCAACGAACGCGTGCTCGCGGAAGCCTGCAACGAAGACTACCCATTGCTCGAGCGGCTGCGGTTCCTGTCGATTTCCGGTAGCAACCTCGACGAGTTCCTGATGATCCGCGTCGCCGGGCTGGCCGGGCAGGTGCGGACCAATGTCGAACGCATCTCGATCGACGGCAAGACGCCCAGCCAGGAACTTGCCGCGATCGTCAACCGGGTTCGCGAACTGGAGCAGGCACAGCAGAAGACGCTGTCCGACCTGCAGGCGCTGCTGGCCAGGCAGGCCATCCACATCGCCGCCGAGCAGCCGCTCGCCGCGGCAGCCGAGCGGTGGCTCCAACAGTACTTTCTCGACCACATCCTGCCGGTTATCACGCCGCAGGCGATCGACCCCGCGCATCCGTTTCCGTTCGTCGCCAACCAGGGCGTCGGGGCGCTGTTCAACCTTATCCGGGTCGCCGATGGCAGCCGGTTGCTCGAGATGGTCCTGATCCCCAGCGCCATTCCCCGCTTCGTGCGGATTCCCGGCGAGGAAGCATGCTACATCTCGGTCGAGCGGGTCGTTTCGCGGTTTGCGCCCCTGCTGTTCCCCGGGTTCAAGGTGGAAGGGGACGGCACCTTTCGCGTGCTGCGCGACAGCGACATCGAGATCGAGGAAGAGGCCGAGGACCTGGTCCGATATTACCGCAGCGCGATCCAGCGGCGGCGGCGCGGCAAAGTCATCCTGCTCGAGCTGGACGACCAGTTCGACGCCGAGGCGGAGGATCTGCTGCGCGAGCAACTGGGCCTCGACGAGGCGCTGGTGACCAAGACCGGCGGCCTGCTCGGGATCAGCTCGCTGGCGGAGATCGTCGGCGGCGAGGACCGGCCCGATCTCAAGTTCGCGCCTTACATGCCCCGCTATCCCGAGCGCATCCGCGAACACGACGGCGATTGTTTCGCGGCAATCCGCGAGAAGGACATTCTCATCCACCACCCCTACGAGAGCTTCGAGGTGGTGGTGGACTTTCTGCGCCAGGCCGCCGCCGACCCCGCCGTGGTCTCGATCAAGCAGACGCTGTACCGCGCCGGCAACCAGTCGCCGGTGGTCGCGGCGCTGATAGCGGCGGCCGAAGCGGGCAAATCCGTGACCGCGGTGGTCGAGCTCAAGGCCCGCTTCGACGAGGAGCAGAACCTGCTGTGGGCGAGCGCGCTGGAACAGGCCGGCGTGCAGGTGATCTATGGCTTCGTCGACTGGAAGACCCACGCCAAAGTGTCGATGGTGGTCCGCCGCGAAGGCGAAGGTTATCGCACATACTGCCACTTCGGCACCGGCAACTATCACCCGGTCACGGCGCGGATCTACACCGACCTCAGCTTCTTCACCGCCGATCCTGGCCTGGCTCGCGATGCCGGCAAGCTGTTCAACTTCGTCACCGGCTATGTCGATCCGCAGGAGCCGGAGCAGCTCGCCATCTCGCCGCTGAACATGCGTTCGACGCTGTACGAGTTGATCGATCGCGAGATCGAGAATGTCCGCGCCGGCAGGCCCGGGGCGATCTGGGCCAAGCTCAACGCGCTTACCGAAAAGGGCGTGATCGACCGGCTCTACGACGCGGGCCGGGCGGGGGTCCAGATCGTGCTGGTGGTTCGCGGCATCTGCTGCCTGCGGCCCGGGGTGCCCGGCCTGTCCGAGACAATCACCGTCAAGTCGATCATCGGGCGTTTCCTCGAGCACAGCCGCATCTGGGCCTTCGGCAACGGCAAGGCGCTGCCGAACGCGCAGGCGCAGCTGTTCATTTCCAGTGCCGACGCGATGAGCCGCAGCCTCAACCGCCGGGTCGAGGTGCTGGTGCCGATCCGCAATCGCACCGTTCACGCGCAGATCCTGGAACAGGTTCTGCTCGCCAACCTTTTGGATACCGAACAGAGCTGGCTGCTCGATGGAGAAACCGGTGACTACGAACGTGTCGAGGCTGACGGCGACGGTTTCAATTGCCATGAGTATTTCATGACCAACCCTTCGCTTTCCGGCCGCGGCGGCGCCCTGGCGGCGAGCCGCGTGCCCAAGCTGGCCCTGCGCAAGGGCGGCGTGTGAGCCAAAGGGCCGAGCCCCGCTCTGATCAGCGCCCCGATTACGGCCGCGAGTTCCGTCCCGATCGGGCCGTCATCGACATCGGCTCCAACACCGTCCGCCTGGTGGTCTATTCGGGATCCGAGCGCGCGCCGCAGATCTGGCTCAACGAGAAAGTCAGCGCCCGCCTCGGCCGCGACTTGTCCGCGACCGGGCAACTGCCCGAAAAGGCAGTCGACCAGGCGCTCGGCGCGCTCGCCCGCTATGCCACCATCCTCGTCGATCTCGGCATCGAGGACGTCCAGACCGTGGCCACCGCGGCGGTGCGCGAAGCCGGCAACGGCCGCGATTTCCTCGCCCGGGTTCGCGCTCTCGGGCTCCGGCCTCGCATGCTGTCCGGCGAGGAAGAGGCACAAGGCGCCGCATTCGGCGTGATCGGGGCCTTCCCTGGCGCACAAGGCACGGTCGCCGACCTCGGCGGCGGCAGCCTGGAGCTGGTCATGGTCGAGCACGGCGATTGCCACGACGGCGTCAGCCTGCCGCTCGGCACCCTGCGCCTGCCGGCACTGCGCGAAAGCGACCCCGATGGCTTCCGCAAGGCGATCGAGAAGGAAATGGCCAAGGCCGGATGGGCGGCGGCGCACCCGGGCCCGTTGTACATGGTCGGGGGCACCTGGCGGGCGCTAGCCGCGGTGGCCATGCGCCATGCCGACCATCCGCTGACCGATCCTCACGCCTTCGCGCTCGAGGCTGAAAGCGCCGATCGTGTCGCCAAGGAAGTGGCCAGGACGGACCCGGCCGAGCTGGCGCAGATTCGCGGCATTTCCTCGTCGCGCGCGGCCGGCCTGCCCGACGCCGCGGCGATGCTGCGGGTCATGCTCGCCGAACTGCAGCCCGATGGGCTGGTGTTCTCGTCATGGGGCCTGCGCGAAGGGCTGCTGTTCCAGCGCCTCGATAGCGCCACGCGAGCGCTCGACCCGTTGCTCGCGGGAACCGCCGAATTTGCCGAGCCGCGCGGGGGCTCGTCGGTCGTGGCGCAAGCGCTGGTGGCGTGGACAGCGGGCTTGTTCGCCGGCGAGGACGCAGATTCCGCGCGGCTGCGGCTCGCGGCAACGACCCTGGCCCTGGCGGCCGTCCATATCGAGCCGCACTTGCGAACTCCGCATGCCTACGCCTGGGCGATGGAAAAGCGCTGGGTCGGCCTCGATCCGGCAGGACGCGCGCGCGTAGCCGCGGCGCTGCTTGCGGCCGGCGGCAAGGTCGCGCCCCCGCCCGAGCTCGAGCGCCTGACGAGCGCGGAACTGCTGCACCAGGCCATCGGCTGGGGTCTGGCGATTCGACTCGGACGGCGACTCGCGGTGGGCTCGAGCGCGGCCTTGCTGGCCAGCTCGCTGGCGCGGGACGGAGACCGGCTGGTCCTCACCATGTCCCCCGAACGTGCGCATCTGGTATCGGACAAGGTCCTGGGCGAACTGAAGAATCTTGCCCAGTGGCGCGGACTCGAAAGCGAGGTGCGAACGGCTCCGGCGGCCGAGTTGAACCGGCTTCGCACGGCCAATTTGACGAGCGTGTGACAGCGAGCGCGCCACCCTTCAATTTCGCCGGACCCAAGCGCAGACCATAACCTGGATTAGGCAGCGGGACTGGCGATTCGGTCATGGCAGCGCGCAGCGGCAAGACACCTCCCGACCAGGCTCCGCCGGCAGCGGCACCGGCACCGGCACCGCGCATCGACACCGCCGGCCTCGACCTGAAAGCGCTGGCCGCGGCCATTCTCGCGCGCGAGGTTCGCCCTCGGGTCGCCGACGTGCGTCGCCTCGCGGAAGCGGTCCTCAAGAAGAAAAAGAAGGGCAAGAAGGCAGGCGGCAAGAACCGCAAGCTCAGCAAGATCCCGGCCCGCAAGAGCGCCAGGTGACTTCCGATTCGCTCCTCGCCATCCGGCCTTCGGCCCAAGTGAACGGGCTGATGGAACCCGACGAGGACGATCGATTGCTCCTGCTCGAGCTGGCCTCCGACCTGCAATCATGGTCGGCGCACAACGTGGTTTTCAGGCGGGCGCTGGACCGGGCCGCCGCGCAGCTGATCGAACTCGCGAACCAGACCGAGCCCGCCTGAGCGTTAACGCCCGGCCGTCATGAGACCGTCACATGACAGTGCCAATGTTTGCCTCTCGAGGCGGATTGGCGGCGCATGCAACGGATCACCATCCTGACGACACATTCGAGCGCGGACGCGTTCGAGCCGTTCGTCAACGGCGAGACCACCTTCGCGTTCGAGACGCTCTCCGCCGCGGGCCCGCGCAAGCCGATCGAAGGCGGCGGCTGGGCCTTCATCGACTGGATCATTCCGGAACTTTCGGGCCTCGAAATGTGCCGCCGGCTGCGCGCCGATCCGCGCACCGCCCGCATCCATGTCACCATGGTGCTCGAGCTCGACGACCTCGACGACCGCCGCCGCGCGATGCAGGCCGGGGCGGACGATTACATGGTCGGGCCAGCCACTCGCAAGGCGATCCTCGACCGGATCCTGGCGCTGCACAGCGGCGGCAGGCCGCGCAATTCGAGCGAGCTGGTGCAGCTGGGCGAGCTGCAGCTCGATCTCGGCGCGGTCCACGCCCGCTGGGGACGCCGCACGATCCCGGTCAGCGACAAGGGCTTCCGGCTGCTGCGCTTCATGGTCGAGAACCCCAACCGGCTGGTCAGCCGCGAGGAAATCATGGCGGCGCTGGGCACCAGCGGCGACCCCGACTACCTGCGCACCGTCGATGTCTGGATCAAGCGCCTGCGCACCGGATTGCGCGAGGCCGGAGCCGGCAACCTGCTGCGCACGGTCAAGGGCAAGGGCTACGTTCTCGACGAGCAGTGAATCAGAAGTCGATCGACAGCGATAGGCTGACCGAACGCCCGATATCGTAGTTGTTCACCCGCACCAGGAAGTCAGGATAATCCTGGAACTCCTTGTGCGGGGTCCCCAGCAGGTTGCGCCCTTCGATCTTGAGCTCCATCGGCGGCAAACCGGCGATCTCGAGCGCCTCGCGGGCGACGATGTCGAGATTGAAGCCGGGCTCCTCGACAATGTCGGGATCGATCACGCCGCCGGTGTTGGCGCCGCGCGAAGTGACGCGGTCGCTGGCGTAGGTCAGCAGCACGGTAAGCTGCGAGAGCTTGTCGGTGTCCTCGATGCCGATCTGCAGGTTGGCGAGATGCTCTGACTGGCCGGTCAGGGGGCTGCCGTCGACGAACACCTGCGAGGCCGGCGCGATCAGCGGGCTGTTGATGTTGCCCGGGAACAGCGTGGTGGTATCGTCGGCCGTCACGGTCAGCTGCGACTTGCTGTAGGTGTAGTTGGCCGAGACGTAGAGCCGCCGGCTGGCGAAGAATTCGCCGCCGAGATCCGCCAGGTCGAAATACTTCACCACCTCGGCCTCGACGCCGTAGAGATCGGCTTCGGGCGCGTTGGCGTTGGTAACCTGCAGCGAGCCTGCGACCACGGTCGCGAGCGATTCGATCGGGCTCTTGATGCGCTTGAAGAAGCCGGCGAGCGACATGCGCTCGTTTCGTGCCGGATAGAATTCGACCCGAGCCTCGGCATTGTAGAGCTGGCTGTCGGTCAGGAACGGGTTGCCGCTGAGAATGCGGTCGGATTCGACATCGAGCACCGGGATGGTGCCGAGCTCGCGGAACTGCGGCCGCGCGATCGTCTTCGAGCCGTGCAGGCGGGCCTGGAAATCCTCGGCGAAGTTCCAGGTCAGCGTCGCTGCCGGCAGCCAGTAATCGTTCTCCTTGACGATCACCGCCGGCGTGCCGGCGCCGGCCGGGTTGTTGCCGTAGATGTCCGGCAGCGTCAGCGTCTGTTCGGCCGTCTCGTAGCGCACGCCCGCCTCGAGGCGCACGCCTCGCATCAGCTCCAGATCGGCGCGGAGGTAGCCGGCGTGCGTGGTCAGAGCAGCGAGATACTGCGCCTGGCCGAACGCCCGGTTGGCTTGACGCAGGGTAATATCTTCAAAGTCGACGAAGCCGGGACTGAGTATCTGATAGATCGGCAGATAGGCGTTGGGATCGTTGATGCCGAGCGGCGTACCGCCATCGTCGTAGACAAAGTTGAGGCTCTCGAAGAGACGCGACGTGTCGGTATAGGCATAACCAGCCGAAATCGTGGCGACGAAGTCGGTCGGCAGTTCATAGGCGATGTCCGCACCGCCGGCCCAGACGTCCTCGTTAAGGTCGCTGAAGACCACGCCGGTCGGGAATGCAAGGCGCACCGCATAGCCGCCGGTTGCGGGCACGTTGCGGTATTGCGCGCTGCGTTCATAAGGCGAGTTGCGCTGCGAATTGGAGTAACTGCCGCGCAGATCGATCTCGAAGGCGCCGAACTCAAACTCGCCGACCAGCTGGGTGGTGATCAGCTGGCGCTGCACGTAGCTCGATTCGAAGTTGAGCGAATCATACGGCCCGGTCAGGCGATCGTCCGCGAGATCCTCGAATGCGGTCTGAATCTCCTGGAAGGCGCCGCGGAAACGCGTCACTTTCGAGGTGTCGTGGATGTAGACGTTGGTCCAGCGTAGCTCGTGCCCCTGCGGTAAGTCGAGCCCGAGGCTGAGCAGGCCGTTGGCCTGGATGCGGTTCTCGGTCCGCACGCCGTAGCTGTGCGTGACCAGCGAGCCGGCCAGCGCGGTCTGCTGGGTCGCGCCGCGGGTCCGCCAGCCGTTGGAGAAGCCGAGGCTGGCGAGCACGCCGAAGCGGGTCTCGCCGAAATCGTGGCCGTAGCCGGCGCTGGCGGCGGCGCTGAAGTTGGCGGGTACATCGGTGTTGCGCTGCAGGATCAGCGTGTCCTCGTTCTCGAGGACGTTGGCGCTGATCAACTGGCCGTCGTTGTTGCGCAGCACGGCGGGAAGGTCGCGCGTGCCGTCGTCATATCCGGCAATGTCGTAATCGCTGCCGTAATGCGTATAGCCGAGCGTGGCGGTGGTCTCGCCGTCGATCCCGATGCTGGTGCCGAGCGTGAGATAGCTGTCGCGCGGCAGTGCGGCGGTGGTCAGGTTGATCACCCCGCCGCCGTATTCGCCCGGGTAATTGACCGAATAGCTCTTCTGGACGACCGCGCTCGAAACGATGCTGGTCGGGAAGATGTCGAGCGGGACTACGCGCCTGAGCGGCTCGGGCGATGGCAGCGCCAGGCCGTTGAGCAGGGCCAGCGAATAGCGGTCGCCGAGGCCGCGGACATAGACGAAGCCGCTTGTGCTGACCGAGAGCCCGGTCACGCGCTGCAGCGCGCCGGAAATCTCGCCGTCGCCGGTACGGGCGATTTCCGCCGACGAAAGGACGCTGACGACTTGCGCCGTGTTGCGGACCGGCTCGGGAATGAAACGCCCGGTGACGACGATCGTGGCGCCCTCGGAACCCGGCGCGGAGACCTCGACTTCCTCCTCGACGGGCTCGTCCGGGTCGGGTTCGGCGACATCTTCGCTCGGCGGCGGCGTGGCCACCGGCTGGTCCTGAGCCAGGACGGGCCGGCCGGCGAGGCCAGTGCCCGCCAGCAGCACTGCAACAAACAAGCGCGAACGGCTCATCTAACAATTCCCCCGCAAAGAGACTTTCTGGGGGAGCGGCCGCCGCACGGTTTCCCCCCGTCGTACTGGCCAGCTCAGAAAACGCGGATGTCGATGCAGGCGAGGGCGCCGCGCAGGTTCGCGACGTCGGAATTGCACGTCCAGTCGCGGGTCCAGGTGTCGTCGGGCCCGCTCAGCGCGCCGATGTAGCTGACCTGCTGGAAGAAGGGGCTGATCGCGGCGAGGCCCGCCGCAGCGGCGACGCCAGTCTCGTTCGCCCCGTTGGCCACGCGGCCGACCGTCGAGCCGGTGAGGAACTGGAGCATGTTGGTGAAGGCCTGGTTGACCCCCGAGTTCAACGGATTGTTCAGCGCCGTCGCCTCGAAGGCGTCCGCATCGCTGTCGATCAGGAGGCTGCAGTCGAACACGACCGAGAGGAATATCGGCGGCCCCGCTTCATCGGGGGCGGCACCCGCCGCCTGCACCGTCTGGGCGTTATCGACATCGAGGCAGCCGACAGTGCCGCCGCTACGCGCGACGATAATCCCGTTGGCCATTGTCACATCGGCACCGCCGCGCATGCGGATCGCCGGCTCGTTGGCCGTGTTCTGGATGAAGGTGAAATTGGCTAGCTTCAGCTTCTGCCGGGGCGTGGCGTCTTCAGCGCCGCTGCTGTCGATCTCGAACATGGTTTGCGCGCCGGCCACGTCGCCGACCGTGCCGGCGGCGCGGCGCACCGCGAGAACGAACTGGATCGCGCCGATGTAGCCGTTGTCGGTATCGAGCGAATCGTCGGCGATGCCGGTCAGCACCAGGTGGTCCATGTTCTGCGTGCCGCCGAACGATTCGATGCCGTCGTCGAGGCTGTTGTGGATCTGCAGGTACGACATCACAGTGCCCGACCCGACGCCGCCGGTGGTGATGCCCTGGATTTCGCTACCGTTGGCGCCGACCCCGGTGAAGTTGACCTGGACGTAGCGCAGGGTACCCGAGCTGTCGTTCGCCACCGCGCCGCCGAACAGCGTGTCGACCGAAGTGCCTTCGGCCTTGCGCCAGCAGCCCGCGGTGCCGCCGACCAGCGAACTCGAGACCGAGGCGTCGCAATCGGAAATCGGCGCGCGGCCGTTGATGATCAGGCCACCCCACAGGTTGTCGGTCGCTTCGGTGATGCCCGATCCGGTCAGGTTGGCGAGCGCGGTGAAGATGATCGGCTGCGCGGCGGTTCCGTCGGCGACCAGCCGCGAGCCGCGGTTGACGATCAGCGAGGTCTCGCGGGTGGCGGCGAACACGGTCACGCCCGGGAGCACGTTGAGCGTGGCGGTCGCGCCGCCGGCCAGGTCGATATCGCGGCCGACGTCGGTGCGGCCGCTGAGCGAATACATGACGCCGTCGGCGCGGCGCGCGCCCAGTGTCAGCGAGCCGGCAATGACGTTGGGCACCATGCAGTTGCGGATCGTGCCGCGCGCGCCTTGCAGCACGATCGTACCACCGTCGGTGGTGCCGGCGGTGCAGCCCGCGGCGGCGGTCACCGAGCCGCCGGCAACGGGGGCCGGAGCGGGCGCCGGGGCCGGGCCGGGATTGACGATAATCGCGCCGCCCGGGGCGACAACATCGTCGGCGCCGCAGGCAGTGAGCGCCAGGACACTGCAGCCGAGAACGAGCGAGCGAGAAAGATTGGTCACAGTGAACAGCCCCTCATGACTGGATGATCGGTGCGATTTCGTTGATCGCGAATCATCCACTAGTGGCTGCGCGTGACAGTTTTTTTGCAGTAGTGTGATATGACTTAAGTGACGCTAACATTACATAGATGTGACGTTTGTTACATGGCCGCTAGCAGCGTTCTATTTCACTTTAATGACAAGTTGCCGTTTTTTGTTGTGGGGTTTCGCTCGGACAGGCATTCTCGTGTTCGATAAGTGTTCTGGGAGACCCACCATGAGTTTCGGGATGATCCTGTCCATACTGTTCCTCGCGCCGGCGCCGCCGCTGGTCATTGCCGAGCGCGAGCCCGCCGTCGGACAGGCCGATGCCGCCTATGAGGAGATGGCTTCGCTGCGAACCGATCAAGCCATCGTCCGGCTCGAGGCGGCGCTGGAGCGCAGTCCCCACGATCCTTCGCTGCTGATCAACCTGGGCACCGCCTATTTCCGCGCCAACCGGCTCGACGAGGCGCGCGAGGCGTTCCGTCTGGCGCTCGCTTCGGACGAGCGCTACCGGGTCGAGCTGGCCGACGGGTCGTGGGAAGACTCGCGAAAAGTCGCCCGGATGGCGCTCGATTCACTCGATCGGAGCGTGCTCGCGTCAAAGTAGGCTCTTGCGGCCGGGCGTAGCCGTCCGGAGTAAGAAAACGCCCACCTGTCATCGAACTGTCATGTCCCTGCCGCACGTAGCGCGGCGGAGGCATGATGATTCTCGGTCGTTTCATAACTTGCGCACTCGGCGTCGTGCTGGCTGGCCTCGCCACCCCGTCGCTTGCCGCGGCGCCCGATCGACCGGCCCCGACGAGAGAGGTTGCGCCGGCTGAGCGCCCGGGTCCGCAGGCGAGCCATTCGCGCCGCGTCGAGCTGCCCTTCCTGCTTGAGTCCCCCTCCACGGACCGCGCCCCGCCGGCCCCGGCCCCACAACGCGACTCCGGCCCGCATCCCTACCGTGAGACATTGCTGAAGAAAGCCGCCTTCGAGAATAGCGGCGGCCGTCTGTCGCGCCCAGCCGAATTCAGCTAAGCTCTCGGGACTCGGGAGGCTTGCATGATTCTGCGTGGTGCCAAGGCGATTGCTATCCTGGCCCTGGCATCGCTCGCGCCGCTTCCCGCTTACGCCGATGTGCTCGAAATTGCAGCTGACGGCGAGGCGCGGTGGGTCGCCGGACCGGGCGCCGCCGAGCCATCCGCAGGTCAGCGGTCGGACCACGCCTCCTTGGCCGAAGTTCCCGCCGAAGCGGCGCTCGTCGCCGATCGCGCCGCGGCCCTGCCGATGCGCGCGAGCCGGCAAGTGCCCGCCGCCTATGCCGCCAAGGTCGCCGAGCTGGCGGCGCGGTTCGACTTGAGTCCGGCGCTGATCGAGGCGCTGGTGTGGCAGGAGAGCCGGTGGCAGGCGCATGCCGTGTCGCCGGCCGGCGCGCGCGGCCTGGCCCAGCTGATGCCGGGTACGGCGCGCTATCTCGGCGTCGATTCCGACGATCCGTTCGCCAACCTCGAAGGCGGCGCGCGCTACTTGCGCGAGCAGCTCGACCGCTTCGACGGCGATGTCGAGAAGGCGCTTGCCGCCTACAACGCCGGGCCCGGACGGGTCGTGGCCGCGGGCGGCATTCCCCGCATTCGCGAAACTCAGACCTATGTCGCCGCGGTCATGGGCCGCCTGTCAGACCCTTCCCGGAGTACAGACTAGATGCGCATCCTTGCCCGCAGCTTTGCCTTTGCCGTCTTGTTCCTCCCCGCCGCCGCGCACGCGCAGGGCGCCGATCCCGCCGGGTCGGGGCCTATCGTCGCCGCGCTCGCCTGGCTGCAGGGCACGCTGCTCGGCAACGTCGCCACCGCGGTGGCGGTGATGGCGGTCGCCGCGGTCGGTTTCATGATGCTGACCGGGCGGATGAACTGGCGCTTCGGCGCGACGGTGATCATCGGCTGCTTCATCCTGTTCGGCGCGAGTGCGATCGTCGCCGGCATCCAGTCCGCCGCGGCGGTCGGTTGAACCGATGGAGCTCGTTCGCCATTCCGTGCATCGCGCGCTGACGCGGCCGCAGATGTTCGCCGGTGTGACCTACAACTTCTTCATCATCAACGCCGCGGTGACCACCGAGCTGTTTCTCATCACCGGCAGCTTCCTCGCGCTCCCCGGGGCGCTGGTGCTGCACGGCGTCGGCTATTTCGCCTGCCTGCGCGAACCGCGGGTGTTCGACTTGTGGATCACCAAAGTCTCGAAGTGCCCGCGCGTCCGCAACTGGAAGCGCTGGGGCTGCAACAGCTACGCCGCGTGAGGAACGAGACATGACGACCAAGTGGCTCGGAGCCGCTGCCTGGAGCGCCAAGGAAGCCCACGCCGGCGACCGCCTGCCCTATGCGCGCCTGGTCGACGAGCACACGCTGCTGTTGCGCGACGGCTCGCTGATGAGCGCGTTGCAGGTGCCCGGCCTGCTGTTCGAGACCGAAGACACCCAGGCGCTCAACCAGCACGCGATGACCCGCGAGGTGGTGCTGCGCTCCAACCTCGATGCGCGTTTCGTGATGTACCACCACGTGGTCCGGCGCCGCGTGTCGGTGGAGCTGGAGGCGAGCTTCGACGACCCCCTGACCGCGCACATCGACCGGCGCTGGCGCGAGAAGCTCGCCGGCGGCTCGCTCTACGTCAACGACCAGTTCGTCACCCTCGTGCGCCGCCCGGCGCGCGGCAAGGCCGGCCTCGCCGAACGCGCCGGCAAGTGGCTGTCGCGCCGCCGCGACCGGGTCGAGGCCGACCCGAAGGAGCTGCGCTCGCTGCGTTCGGCAGTGCAGGCGCTGGCCGCCTCGCTCGGCGACTACGGCGCGCAGCCGCTCGGCGATTACCAGGGGCCGAGCGGGCTGACCAACAACGAGCTGCTCGAGCTGCTTTCGGCGCTCTACAACGGCGAGATGCGGCCCGTGCGCCGGCCCGACGACGAGACGGATGTGGGCCGCATGTTGCCCTATCGCCGGGCCAGCTTCGGGCTCGACGCGATGGAGCTGCGCGGGGCGGCCGGCAGCGACTTCGCGGCGCTGCTGAGCCTCAAGGACTATCCCGACGCCACTTCGCCCGGCCTGCTCGACGCCCTGCTGCGGCTGCCATTCGAGATGGTGGTGAGCGAAAGCTTCGCCCCGCATGACCGCCAGATCACCCGCGAGCGGATCGACCTGGCGCTGCGCAAGCTCAAGTCGGCCGACGAGGAGGCGATGGCCGAGCGCGCCGAGATGATGGCCGCGCGCGATGGCCTGGGCAGCGGTTCGGTCGGGTTCGGCGACCATCACCTGACCGTGCTGGTGCGCGAGGCTGATCTGGCCCGGCTCGACGAAGCCTGCGCCGCGGCTGCGGCCACGCTGGCCGATACCGGCGCCATCGTGGTGCGCGAGGACACCAACCTCGAGCCCGGGTTCTGGGGCCAGTTCCCCGGCAACGAGGACTACCTGGTGCGCCGGGCGATGATCTCGACCGCCAACATGGCGAGCTTCGGGTCCTTACATGGCTTCGCGCTCGGCCAGGCCGAGGGCAATCACTGGGGCGACGCGGTGGCGCTCCTTGAAACCACCAGCGCGACGCCGTTCTTCTTCAATTTCCACCACGGCGACCTCGGCAACTTCTCGGTCATCGGCCCGTCGGGCTCGGGCAAGACGGTAGTGATGAACTTCCTCGCCGCGCAGGCGCAGAAGTTCAGCCCCCGCACGATCCTGTTCGACAAGGACCGCGGGGCGGAGCTGTTCGTGCGCGGCATCGGTGGGCGCTACGATCGCATTCGCGCCGGCGAGCCGACCGGGTTCAACCCGCTTGCGCTGGGCGATAGTGCGCTCAATCGCGCGTTCCTGCGCGACTGGCTGGCGGTGCTGCTCAAGGCCGACGGGCCCGAGGAACTGGCGACGATCGCCGGCGCGGTCGACGCGGCTTACGCCAACGATGCCTCGCTGCGCCGCCTGCGCCATTTCCGCGAGCTGCTGTCCGGAGCGAAACGCCCCAAGCCGGGCGACCTCGCCGATCGTCTCGCCCCGTGGATCGAGGGGGGCGAGCACGCCTGGCTGTTCGACAACGCCGACGACAAGCTCGACTTGTCGGCGCGCGTGCTCGGCTTCGACATGACCGCGCTGCTCGACAGCCCGCGGCTGCGCACGCCGACGATGATGTACCTGTTCCACCGCATCGAGGAGCGGCTCGACGGCCAGCCGACGATGATCCTGATCGACGAGGGCTGGAAGGCGCTCGACGACGAGGTGTTCGCCGCGCGCATCCGCGACTGGCTGAAGACGCTGCGCAAGCGCAACGCGCTGGTCGGCTTCGCCACCCAGAGCGCGCGCGATGCGCTCGACAGCCGCATCGCCACCGCGCTGGTCGAGCAGACCGCGACCATGCTGTTCATGCCCAACGCCCGCGCCAAGGCCGAGGACTATTGCGACGGCTTCGGGCTGACCGCGCACGAGCTGTTGCTGATCCGTTCGCTCCCGGCGCACAGCCGCGCGTTCCTGGTGCGCCAGCCCGACGCCAGCGTGGTGGTGCGGCTCGACCTGTCGGGCGCGCCCGAGGTCCTGACCATCCTGTCCGGCCGCGAGAGCGCGGTGCGGCGGCTCGACCTGTTGCGCGAGGCGGTCGGCGACGCGCCGGCCGACTGGTACCCGGTGCTGACCGGACGCGCCTGGCCCGGCACGCAAGCCGACGATCGCGAAGGCGAGGATGCGTTCGAATCCGGCAGCATCATGGCCTGGGAAGCGGCGCAATGAACACCGCCGTCTGCCAGCAGGCGCTCGAAGGCGTCGGCAGCGGCGTTGCCGCCAGCCTGCGCGCGGTCGATTGCGCCGCCAACGCCACCGCCCAGGCGGCATTCGGCCGGCTGTTCGGCACAGACGGCGCGCTGATCCCGGCGCTGACCATCCTGCTCACGCTCTATGTCGCGTTCTTCGCCTTTACGCTGATCACCGGGCGCAGCCGGCTCGGCGTCTCGGCGCTGACCCCGCGGATGATCACCGTCGGCCTGGTGCTGACATTCGCCACCAGCTGGATCGCCTACCAGGGCGTGGTCTGGAACCTGGCCGTCGGCGCTCCCGATCAGCTCGCCGGGATCCTGACCGGTGTAAAAGGCCAGGCGACGCAAGTCTTCGCCGACAAGATCGACGTGGTGTTCGCCGCGCTGGTCGACAGTTCGGCCGGACAGACGAACGAAAGCGTCAACACCTTCTCGCCGCCCGGCTTGCTGTGGCTGGGCGCGACGCTGCTGCTGCTCGGCACCGTCGGAGTGCTCGCCACCGCCAAGATCGCGCTGGCGATCCTGCTCGCGCTCGGCCCGGTGTTCGTGGTCCTGGCGCTGTTTCCGGCCACCAGGGGCCTGTTCACCGGCTGGCTCAAGGGCGTGGTCATGCTGGCGCTGGCGCCGCTGTTCGCGGTGCTCGGCGGCTCGCTGATGCTCGAGCTGGCGGTGCCGGTGCTGCGCACGCTGACCCAGACGCCCGGGCAGATCGACGCCCGCGCGGCAATGGCCTTCTTCATGATCGGCGCGGTCCACGTTGCGCTGATGGTGATGATTTTCAAGGTCGCCGGCACGATGGTCGCGGGCTGGGACGTGTTCGGCCTGGCCGGGCGGCGCGTGGCGGAAGTCGAGGCCCGGCAAGCGCCCGCGCCCGTGCTCGTCGCCGCCGCGACCGGTTCGGTCGCCGCCGCCGAAGCCTCGCGCACAGCCCAGCCTTCGCCTTCGCGCGAGATCAGGCTCGCCAACACGCCCGCCGCCGCCAATGACGGCGGGGGCGCAGCAACGCCGGGCCGCCGCGAGACGCGCGTGTTCGGCGGCGGCGTGGTCGCGCCCGGCCAGCCCGTGGCATCCTCTATTTCACGCGCGCGCGGCATCGGCAGCCGCTTCCGCGCACCCCAGCATCGTTCGATGGAGAAGTTCAAATGACCCGCGTCCTGCTGGCCGCAGTGCTGCTCGCTACCGCTTCTCCGGCCCTCGCCGACGACGTGCGGCTGGTCGAAAAGCTCTACGATCCGGCCGAAGTGGTCCGCATCGAGGGCCGCACCAACGTCCAGGCAATGATCCGGTTCGCCGAGGACGAGCATATCGAGAACGTCGCGATCGGCGATTCGCAGGCCTGGCAGGTCACTCCGAACCGGCGCGCCAACCTGCTGTTCGTCAAGCCGCTGGCCGCCCACGCGACGACCAACATGACCGTGGTGACCGACCGCCACACTTATCTGTTCGACCTCGTCGCCAGCCCCACGCACCGCAACCCGCTCTACGTGCTGGCCTTCAGCTATCCGGAGGAGCCCGAAGCCGAGCAGCTCGCCGAAGTCGAAGCGCCCAACGCGCTCGAAGTCGCCGCCGCCAGCGATCCTTACGCGGTGGTCGATCCGGCCCAGCTCAATTTCGCCTGGGCCACCCGGGGCGAGGCCAGGCTGCTCCCGGCGCAAGTCTATGACGACGGCACGGCGACCTTCCTGACCTGGGCGCCCGGCGCGACCCTGCCGGCGATCCTGGTCAAGGACCACGAGGGGACCGAGGGCCCGGTCAATTTCGCCGTGCGCGGAGACATGATCGTGGTCGACGGGGTGCCGCGCGAACTCGTGCTGCGCGCGGGCCAGGACCGCGCGACCCTGACCAACAACGGCCCGGTGCGTGCGGCCCAGCCGCGCGCGCTCGCCCGAGCCGGTTCCAACGACGCGGAGGTGAAGTAATGAAGCTCGCGATGCGCCTGCCCGAAAAAGGCCACCGCCGCGCGGCGTCCGACAGCGACCCGCGCGAGGAAGCCACCGCCGAGGTGATCGATCTCGCCAGCCGCACCGCCTACCCGGTGGTCGCGCAGCGCAAGGGCCGCTCCGACGCGCTCGGCCTCGCGGCCGGCGTCGGTTTCGTCGCGGTGCTCGGCGCGGCCACGCTGTGGGGCCTCGATGCCGCGCGGATGAGTCCCGACCAGCCCGCCCAGCCGCCGGCCCAGGCCGCCGCGCCGGCCGCCGCACCCGCCGTCCCCCCGCCCACCCCCGAACAGCAGGCCGCGATCGCCGCCGCGCAGGCCGATCCCGCGCCGACGCCGGTCTATGCCGCGCAGCCGGGGCAGTTTGCGGTCGCGCCGGTGAGCAACCCTTATGCCTCGCCGACCATGGTGTTCGATGCCGGCACGCTGCCGATGCCGGTGGCGGTGGCCGCCGCGCCGGGCGGGACCACCGCTCCGGCCACGCCCGCCAGCGACGGCTCGGCCAACGACTTCGCCAGCCGCATCGGCGGGGTCGGCGGCGGCACCGCCAGCGCCTCGAGCAACTTCGATCCCAAGACCACGATTACCCAGGGCACGATGATCCCGGCGGTGCTCGAAACCGCGATCAACACCGACGTCCCCGGCTATGTCCGCGCGGTCGTCAGCCAGGACGTGCGCAGCTTCGACGGCACCCGCATGCTGGTGCCGCGCGGCAGCCGCCTGATCGGCCAGTACCAGTCGGGGCTCCAGCAAGGCCAGAAACGCGCCTATGTGATCTGGACCACGCTGATCCGGCCCGATGGGGTCTCGGTCTCGCTGGCATCGCCGGGCACGGCCTTCGATGGCAGCGGCGGCTTGCCCGGCAACGTCAACACGCACTTCTTCCAGCGCTTCGGCTCGGCGATGCTGCTGTCGGTGATCGGCGGCCTCGGCACCATCGCCAGCGGCGGTACTTCGGTGATCCTCGGCGGCGGCCAGAACGCAGCGGCGACGGCGCTGCAGCAGAACGGCACCATCGCGCCGACGGTGCGCGTCCGCATGGGCGAGCCGATCCGCGTGTTCACCGCGCGCAACCTCGATTTCTCGACCGCGCCCCGGCTCTAGTGAGCGCCGAGATACATCAGCTTTTGGGCGACGAGCCCGACGAGGCGCCGCTCGCACCGGGCGGCAGCGTCTATCTCGACGCCTACCTGGCACCCTTCCGCCAGTGGCTTGAGCGCGACACGGTGACCGAGATCATCGTCAACCGGCCGGGCGAAGTGTGGATCGAGGATTCCGGGCAGCCGGGGATGCAGCGGATCGAGGCGGGCGCGATCGACGACAAGCTGGTCCAGCGGCTCGCGGAGCAAGTGGCACGGGTCAGCCATCAGGGCATCAACCGCGAGCACCCGCTGCTCGGCGCCACCCTGCCCGATGGTGCGCGGATTCAGTTTTGCGGCCCGCCCGCCACACGCCAGCACTGGGCCATGGCGGTGCGCCGCCACCGCCGGCTCGACCTGCCGCTCGACGCTTATGATGCGGGTCCGCTCAAGCCGCCGCAGGACGCGCTGCTGCCCGACCCGGCGGCCGAGCCGATCGCCTTCCTTCGCGCCGCCATCCGCGCCCGCAAGACCATCCTGATCTCGGGCGGCACCTCGAGCGGCAAGACCACCTTCCTCAACTCGATGCTCGGCGAAATCCCGCCGGAAGAACGCGTGATCCTGGTCGAGGACACGCCCGAGCTCAAGCTGCCCGGCGCCAACGGGGTCGGCCTGGTCGCGGTCAAGGGCGAGCTCGGCGAAGCCAAGGTCACCGCCAACGAACTGTTGCAATCGGCGCTGCGGCTGCGCCCCGACCGGATCGTGCTCGGCGAGCTGCGCGGCGCGGAAAGCGTCAGCTTCCTGCGCGCGATCAACACCGGCCACCCCGGCAGCTTCTCGACCATCCACGCCAATAGCCTGCGCGGTGCGCTCGACCAGCTGGCGCTGATGGTGATGCAGACCGGCATCGGCCTCAGCCATGCCGACACCATCGCCTATGCCGCCTCGGTGATCGACCTGGTGGTCCAGCTCGAACGGACCGGCGGCAAGCGCGGCGTCAGCGCCATCGCCTGGAGCCGGGAGCTCCTCTAGCTACCAGCCATCCCCGGTCTGCTCGTCGAACGGCCGGGTGTCGGCGGGCTCGGGCTTGTAGGGCGGGCGCAGCGGCAGCGTGCGTTCGCCTTTCCACGGGATCTGATCGACCCCGGTCCAGGCGTTGACGTGGAGGCGGTAAAACTTCCACCGCCCGCCTCGCTTGACCAGCCGGTCGTCGCGGGTGCCGATGCCGAACACGAAGTTGGTGTTATAGTCGGCGTTCCACTGGATGATCTGGAAGAAGCAGCGCACCCGCGCGCCTTCGGGCAGCGGGTCCATGATGAAGTGGTTCATCAGGTGCTGGCGGCCG
>Ga0307505_10000651_pt1 | contig 36206 bp, 29 predicted proteins | sample 23_S_MG_FD_202183 | JGI IMG/M metagenome (GOLD analysis project Ga0307505, IMG submission 202183) | Soil microbial communities from Populus trichocarpa stands in riparian zone in the Pacific Northwest, United States - 23_S | ecosystem: Environmental > Terrestrial > Soil > Riparian zone > Trees...
AACAGAAGGCTGCGTACCTGCCACGAGAGCGACCCCTCATCCGCCTTCGGCACCTTCTCCCCTCTGCGGAGGGGAGAAGGCTCTCGGTGTGTGCGCATCGCGAGCTGGGTTCATCATTCGTTGAACTGGTGCATCGCGAGGGTGTGTAATCGAGAGCCTTCTCCCCTCTGCGGAGGGGAGAAGGCTCTCGATGGACACCCTCGCGATCCCTTGATCGGGTGGTCAGTCAATGCACCCAATCGCATCACGGATGGTGCACCACGAACGGACAACCGGCAACGGACAACGCGAGAGAATCGAGCAAGGCAGTTAAGATGCGCGCGATGCCAGTGCTGACCGACCTCTTCGCCAACAACCGGGCCTGGGCGGCCGAGATGGTTCGGGAAGATCCCGAATTCTTCGAACGCCTCTCGCAACAGCAGGCCCCGCGGTACCTCTGGATCGGTTGCTCCGACAGCCGCGTCCCCGCCAACCAGATCGTGGGCTTACTTCCCGGTGAGATGTTCGTACACCGCAACGTCGCCAACGTCGTCGTACACACAGACCTGAACTGCCTCTCCACCATCCAGTTCGCCGTGGAAGTCCTGCGAGTCCGCCACATCATCGTCTGTGGTCACTACGGTTGCGGCGGCGTGCTGGCCGCGCTGCGCGACGAGAAACTGGGCCTCATCGACAACTGGCTTCGCAACGTGCAGGACGTCCGTTGGAAACACCGCGAAGAGATCTACGCCCTGGAATCCGAGGAACAGCGGCACCGCCGCCTTTGCGAGTGGAACGTCATCGAACAAGTCGTCAACGTCAGCAGAACCACCGTCGTGCGTGACGCCTGGGCGCGCGGGCAGGAGCTCTCCGTCCACGGCTGGGTCTACGCGCTCCAGGACGGCCTCCTCCGCGACCTCGGCACCTGCGTCTCCGCCGTCGAAGAGCTGCCCGCCCTCATCGACCGCGTCTGAACCTCAGCCGCGCGACACCGCTCCGTCCGCATCCTCCGCGTTCGCCGGAGCCTTCAGCAGGAAGAGCTCCTCCACCGTGACGCCCAACGCGCGGGCGATCCGGAGCGCGAGGAGCACCGAGGGGACCATCCGGCCCGTCTCGATGGCATTGATCGAGCGGCGCGTCACGCCGGCCAACGCCGCGAGATCCGCCTGCGTGAGATCGCGCTTCGCGCGTTCCACCTTCATCGTCGTGCGTAGCGTCTCCTCGTTCATCCCGTCACTCACGATCGAAATAGAGAAACAGCGTGATGAGCGTGAGCAGGCCCAGCGTGATCGAGGCCGCGGCCATGGCCATGGCCGTGCGATGGCCGGGCAGACCGCTCACGAAACCGATGAGCAGCCCCAGCGGCCACTGCGCAGCGACCAGCACGATCAGCGCGATCCGGGAAGCGCGGTCCATGCTCGCGCGCCGCAGCTCATCCTCGAGAATCACCCGCACCTCCGGAGAATCCGGCTTCCACCGGCGCCCCCGCAGCGAGCCCTGCACCACCGCCGCCACGATCACGATCGCCACCGGCAACAGCCAGGCCGCCCGCGCCGCCGACCGCCCCACCGCCCCCTCGGGAGAAAGAATCAAAGCCAACCCCGTCCCCCCCAGCGCCGCCACCACAAACAGCAAAGCCACCATGCTCCGCCGGCTAAACCGCTGAAGAACATCCACCGAACCCTCATTCGACTGAATCATCGCATCTCCTTCGTTCATGAGCGCATGGTACACGATCATTCGCTAAATGAGAAGTACCGATCTCTTTTTAGGAAGGATGCCTCGCTGATGGCGGCTTCGATTCGCCCGTCGAGTTTCCGCCCCGCAAGGAAACGACTACCGCGGACGAACTCGATTGCCGGGCGCAGCGACGATGTGGGACGCTTCAACTGGGCCGCTCCTTGCGGGGAGCGGAAACGGAACGGTACAGCGACGACAACGACGCCGACACCCGGCTTCAATTGGGCCGCGCCTTCCGGAAGCGAAACCGGCGAGCATCACGGGATTGGCGTCCTGGCATTCGTCGCTTCAATCGGGCCGCTCCCTTGCGGGAGCAGAAACTGCAAGCGCGTCCTCAAGCTCTGCCCCGCTTCGCCGGCTTCAATTGGGCCGCTCCCTTGCGGGAGCGGAAACACTGACAAGATAGACCTGACCTACGACGTCCGGCTTGCGCTTCAATTGGGCCGCTCCCTTGCGGGAGCGGAAACGCTGAGGAGCGCGAAATGAGGCGCCGCGTCACCGTCGCTTCAATTGGGCCGCTCCCTTGCGGGAGCGGAAACGAATTGCGCGGCAATGTCCTTCACCATCATTCCCGATTCCCGCTTCAATTGGGCCGCTCCCTTGCGGGAGCGGAAACTCAGACTCCTGACGAGTGGTACCACAACAGGGCTCGCGTGCGGGCTTCAATTGGGCCGCTCCCTTGCGGGAGCGGAAACCTCAACCTGCCGGGACATCGTGGGCACAACGGCGCGATGGCTTCAATTGGGCCGCTCCCTTGCGGGAGCGGAAACAGTCCCGTTGATGCGGACGTTCTTACCCTCGACGGTTGGGGCGCTTCAATTGGGCCGCTCCCTTGCGGGAGCGGAAACGGCGGGCTGCAGCACGTGACCGGAGTCGCCGCGATCACGACAATGCTTCAATTGGGCCGCTCCCTTGCGGGAGCGGAAACGTCGCCTCTACACTCTCGGCGTCAATCTGGCCAATGGCTTCAATTGGGCCGCTCCCTTGCGGGAGCGGAAACTTGCGCGCTCGACGGAGTCGCCAGCAGCCAGGCGTGTCACGCTTCAATTGGGCCGCTCCCTTGCGGGAGCGGAAACCGATCAAGCGCCTGCGTAGCCAGGCGGGCGTGCTGAAGCTTCAATTGGGCCGCTCCCTTGCGGGAGCGGAAACTCCCGCGCCTCAGGTCACTCACCAGCGTCCACGCCGCGCAAGCGCTTCAATTGGGCCGCTCCCTTGCGGGAGCGGAAACCGGCATAAACAGGAGCACCTTCCCCATCGAATGTCACCGCTGGCTTCAATTGGGCCGCTCCCTTGCGGGAGCGGAAACTTGGCCTGCGAGACGTACGCCACCAATCACGCTTTCGCTTCAATTGGGCCGCTCCCTTGCGGGAGCGGAAACACGGCCCGCTCCACGACGTTCGCCAAGTCCGGCGCGATCAGCGTGGCTTCACTTGGGCCGCTCCCTTGCGGGAGCGGAAACACGGCGGGGATGGGTTCGGGAAGATCGCCGCGAGTCGATTGCTTCAATTGGGCCGCTCCCTTGCGGGAGCGGAAACATCAGTAGCTCGCGCGTCTCCGGTGCCATGTGTTGGTCGGGATCGACGCGGCTTCAATTGGGCCGCTCCCTTGCGGGAGCGGAAACCTCACGCTGCAATGACGACGCTTGACAGGCCGGGCACGGGGCTTCAATTGGGCCGCTCCCTTGCGGGAGCGGAAACATCCTCCATCATTGTCGACCGTTTTGGTTGCGTGAGAGCAGACTCGCTTCAATTGGGCCGCTCCCTTGCGGGAGCGGAAACGATCGCCGGACCGCTATCGCCTACTGTCATGGCCAAGCTTCAATTGGGCCGCTCCCTTGCGGGAGCGGAAACCGAAACGAACCAGGCGAACTTCGACGGCGTGCAGCTCTACCTGCTTCAATTGGGCCGCTCCCTTGCGGGAGCGGAAACCCGCTGGTCGCGAACGAGCCGGTCTTCCTGCGTGCGTTGGCTTCAATTGGGCCGCTCCCTTGCGGGAGCGGAAACAGCATCGAGAACTTCACGCGCTGGTTGCGATGCGCCGTGCCGCTTCAATTGGGCCGCTCCCTTGCGGGAGCGGAAACCGAAAGGAAACGGAGACAACATGCCAATCAGTTTTCGGCTTCAATTGGGCCGCTCCCTTGCGGGAGCGGAAACACTCCAGGGCGCCCGTCGCATCGTAGAGCACGATGCCTACACGCTTCAATTGGGCCGCTCCCTTGCGGGAGCGGAAACAGGCGTGAGCACAACCGACGGGCGCAAGCGCGACTGCTTCAATTGGGCCGCTCCCTTGCGGGAGCGGAAACAGAACGCCCGCACAACGCAGCCCCGCACCTTCTCGTAATGCTTCAATTGGGCCGCTCCCTTGCGGGAGCGGAAACCGAAACGGGAGGTGATGCGAAGGCGCAGAAGTCCGCGCCGCTTCAATTGGGCCGCTCCCTTGCGGGAGCGGAAACCGTGCGAACGGTGGCCAGGATCGCACTGGAGCGCGCCCTGCTTCAATTGGGCCGCTCCCTTGCGGGAGCGGAAACCTCGAGGAGGTCACGAGTTCCGTCATCGAAACCGAGTATCGCTTCAATTGGGCCGCTCCCTTGCGGGAGCGGAAACCAGGGACACGAGGCGCATGTAGCGGAACTGCCACTCAGGCTTCAATTGGGCCGCTCCCTTGCGGGAGCGGAAACTGGCGATCGTGGCCAACGCGGCAACTATCACCATCGTCGAGCCGCTGCTTCAATTGGGCCGCTCCCTTGCGGGAGCGGAAACCCGCGCGGCGGCGCCAGCAGCGACGCTCTCTCCCGCATCCCTTTCGCGCTTCAATTGGGCCGCTCCCTTGCGGGAGCGGAAACCGGCTCAGCCCATCGGTGATCTCACACCCGACGAGCAAGAGCTTCAATTGGGCCGCTCCCTTGCGGGAGCGGAAACCCGGCTTGCCCGGCGCCTCGTCGCGGGCCCTTCTACGGCGTACTGCTTCAATTGGGCCGCTCCCTTGCGGGAGCGGAAACTTGTTGCGGAGGTCGTCGAGACTCACGCCGACCGTCTCGCTTCAATTGGGCCGCTCCCTTGCGGGAGCGGAAACTGGAGTCGGTACTGTGTGGCGGTTAGTGCAGTTAATCATGGCTTCAATTGGGCCGCTCCCTTGCGGGAGCGGAAACCCACTACCACCATGCGTTCTGTGCTGGCCGTGCTCAGTGCTTCAATTGGGCCGCTCCCTTGCGGGAGCGGAAACCTGCCAGTACCAATTGAACTCGACGTGTTCATCGCCGCATCGCTTCAATTGGGCCGCTCCCTTGCGGGAGCGGAAACCGAGGGGACTTTGTGGCCCTGCTCGTCGAGGAGATCGCTTCAATTGGGCCGCTCCCTTGCGGGAGCGGAAACCCTCCTTCGGACGCCAGAGCCTTAGGTAGCCCAATTGGTGCTTCAATTGGGCCGCTCCCTTGCGGGAGCGGAAACGACGTCGCCATCGAGGTTGACCTGAGTGGACGCGAAGTCGCTTCAATTGGGCCGCTCCCTTGCGGGAGCGGAAACTTCGCGCGGGAGAGCAAGGTCGAACCGGCAATGGCGCGGCTTCAATTGGGCCGCTCCCTTGCGGGAGCGGAAACCGACCGGGCGCGCTCGGACATCCCTGCCAGCCGACGCGCTTCAATTGGGCCGCTCCCTTGCGGGAGCGGAAACTCAATCGTTGCGCATGGTGCGGGAGCGTGTCCGTCTGCTTCAATTGGGCCGCTCCCTTGCGGGAGCGGAAACGTTACCCCGCACCATGAAAACCGGCGATCACATCCTGCTTCAATTGGGCCGCTCCCTTGCGGGAGCGGAAACTGCCCTTCCGCAAGTCCTTTCCCTTCGGTGGCTTGCGGCGGCATTTGCGAGAGGTGCTCTCGCGGAATGGTTGAAAAGAGTCTTCATGTCCTGTTCAGTTGTCAAAGATCCCGGATTCCCGGCGCGAGCGGTTCCTGCTCCAAACTTCATCACCTCACCGCTCGCTGCGACTCCCCTGCCGGACCTCCGTCTTCGTGCCATGAATGTTAACGCACTATGGGATGGGTAACGCAGGCGATCCGCGTGGCGCGAACGATCCTGGACGATCCCGCCGCCCGCGGCCTACACCACCTTGGCTTTCGGGAGCTGCATGAGCTGAGGCCGGCCGAGGACCTCGATTCCTTCGATCACCCTCGGACCGGCGCGCCCGAGGTCGATCACCAGCACCTGATCCTCGTGGTGATGAATGAGGCCCTCCAGTCGCGACTTGAGCACGGCGTGCTGCAACGGGTTCAGCTCGCACCGGAACACGCTCAACTGGATGTGCTCCCCGAACCCATTCATCGTTCGGAACACCTTTCGCCACCGCTTCGGCGACGAGATGTCGTACGTGACGATGTAGGAGCGCACTTCCATCATCGAATCCGAAAGACAATCAGCTCCGCCAGCTCGCCGAGGAGATGACGCCCGAGAAGACGCGCCTCCAGCTCGAAGATGCGGCGGTAGGTGCACTTGTAACCGAACGTCGGGTGCGTGATCGCCGTCGCCATCCTGCGCTCGTAGGCCTCCACGAATCGAACCCGGGCAGGCGGCTTGAGGAACACGCCACCCTCGCGCGAGAAGAAGTCGGACTCCTGCACTTCGCCGTTGTTGATCGCACCGCACACCACGCTGTCGGCGATGACGGGACGGAACGACTCCATCAGGTCCAGAGCCAGGGCCGGCTTCCCGTAGCGCGTCCGATGATAGAACCCCATCAGCGGATCCAGGCCCACTCCGTGGAGCGCGGCCACCCAGTCCTTCACGAGCAGCGCATAGGCCAGCGACAACAATGCATTGACCGGGTCGCGCGGCGGCCTCCGGTTTCGCCCGGCCATGTCGAAGGCTCGGCGTGCCTCCTCGCCCTTGAGCATCGTCGCGAACTGCGACCAATACAGCCGTGCGGCCGAGCCCTCGATGCCGAGCAACTCCTCCAGCGTATCGGCGCGCAGCGCGGCTTCGGAGAACCCACGGAGAATCTCCAGCTCGCGCTCTCCGGCCTCCCCATTGCGACGAAGGAGAACACGCGCATTGTGAATCTTCGCGGCCACGAGCGGCCGGGCGATGCACAGCCGCCGGCTCTCATCCCTCGCCGCCGCGAACTGCTCGGCGCGCAGCTCGATGTTCTTGTGCGTGGCGCCGGTCGTCACGCCGTTCAACCAGGCGCCGCCGCTCATGTGCAGAATGGTCACGCCGGCGCGAAGGCATTCGCGGAACACCGCGGAGGAAGCGTGCGCTCCGGCCATGAGCACGAGTTGGGACAGTCCGATCATCGGAACGCTGGCCAGCTCCTCGGCGTCTTTCATGACCCGCAAACGCGAGCCACAAAGGCGGACATAGCTCCCGGGCTCCTGCACCACCAGCGGATGAGTGCCGCGATCCGTCACCCCGATCGGCCGGACCTTGCCGCCGGTGCGGAGGAAATTCACTTCGTCGGGAAGGCAGATGGAGACGAGCGAGCAGCGCGGGCACTTCGGACTGTCCTCGAGCGGAGGAGGAATCTCCCCCGTACGGAGGCTCGCACGCATGGCGGCGAGGAGCTCGAGGGTCCGCTCGACCAGCCCCTCGGTGAAACGGACGCGGACACGCTCACGCGAGCCGGCGAAGTAGAGCACGCCCTCGTGACACTCATAGCCGGCCTCGCGGAGGAGCAGCCCTTGTGCGCAAAGCTGCACCCTCTCCGGCTCCCACGCGCCGCCGGCGACCTGCGGCTTCTTCCCGCGCTTGTAGTCGATCGGACGCAAGCGTTTCCCGTCGGCCTCGATGAGATCGATGACGGCGGTGAGTCCGAGTCTCTCACTGGAGAGTGCCACGGACCGGTGATGAAACTTGGCCCGCGGCCCCTCGGGCGTGTCGACGCGACGATGGACCCGCGAGCCATCGACCGTATCAGCACTCTCCTCCCACTCCCCCTGCGACCACTCGAGATAGGCGAGGCGCGGGCAATACGCAAATTCATTGAGCATGCGCGCCGGAACGAGCGCCGGAACGGCGTGCGCGCTGCTCACCACAGTGTTCCCTGGTTCAGTCGTCATGGGCTCACCTCCGCGGCGAGCTTAGGACGAGGGAGTGTCAGTTCCTGTCAGTGTGCGGGGAGAGATCACGATTGGCAGCTCGGAACATCAGAGAACACGCGCAGGAGCGAATGATCCGTAGCCTCCCTGATCAGAGCGCATGATCGTCGACGAAAACACAACACCGATCCCGCGACCCCGCCGCTCCGCCGCCGATAGCTTGGCAGGTTGTCTTGCGGTCAGCACCGACCGGATGACTGAGGTGTTCAACGCGCCGTGCCAAAGCGCCCACGTGAAGGTGCTGTTCTTCCAGCCACCTCTGACGCCGGCTGTGATCAATTCGCCGCCGACGGGCGTCACAAGAAACAACCCGAGCGACACAAAGGCTAGCCAATCAGCTCCCGGCGTGCTTCCGCGTTTCTCACCGGACGGGTCCGACGCTCGAAGCGCGTAATTGCGGAAAACGGTGGCGTCCCATGACATGCTCGGAAGTCTGCTCTGTCCCTTCCAGGGCCCGAGAAGCGCCTCCTTTACGTCATCCTCGTGGAGTCCGTCGCGCAGCTTGGCTGCTGCGTCGAGAAACGTTTGCTTACCCGCCAGGAAGTGAAGCGCAAGCGGCTTGGTGTTGCCTTTTGTACGATCCTGAATGAGCTCGCTTCCGTAGGCAGCGGCGGTGTCCATGGAACGATGTGTTGCGGCCGCTGCTTCGCAGCTCTGTGTTGGCATCTCCGCGCCGGCCGCAACTCGATTCAAAAACTGTCGCATCACCGCCGGTTTTGGCTTCAGGTCACGAACGGCGCCGGGATCGGATACATCGACGATGTGCTGGCCGGATTCGTCATAAGCAAACGTGAACGCAGGATCGTGCGCCCATGTAGCTTTGTCCTCCATGACAGCGCGAACGATGGCGTCGAGATCGCCAGTCCCGCGTATCTCGGGTTGCCAGTATCCATCATCGACCCAACGTAGACGCGGCCGTGGACGCCCTTCGAGGCGCGCTTGATGGTCAAGAATTCGGAGAAGTCCTAGAGCAGCAAGAAATCCCAACGGGTTCGAGCCGTCAAGGCCAGGAAGCCGAACCATATCGATCGCGCTCACGATTTGCCTCCGTCGGATGGGGCACTTCGGTCAATCTCCGCTGACTGGCAGTCCTGAATTGCCGGTTCGCTCACTGCGTGGCGGGCTGCCTCGCTGGCTCGGTGATCAGCAAGCCGCATGATGGCTTCGAGCCAAGCCAGTCCCCACCACCCATATCGATCTACCAGCCTGAAGAAGCGGTCGGCAACGCTCGAGTCGAAACGCGCAAGACTGTGGGCGGTGTCTCCGTGCAAGAGTAACCCATCGAGATCGAAACTGACGGGGATCGACGGACCCGGATCGACCCCGGGAACAAACGGACGACACCATCCGTGATGGCTTCCGACAAGATGGAGGACAAGATCCGGATCGTGGGCGGCGACCAAAGCACCCTCTGTCTGCTCGAGCATCACCACCGATAACACCTCGTGGCGATAGTATGCTGGGTATCCGGAACGTTGACGCGCACGTGCGCGCGCCACTGCATCCAGCGACTCACCCGCCGACTTCGCCAAAGGCTCGAGTTGCAGAGCAAGACGGAACTCGCTCCCTCCCACGAGAATCTGCTGGAAGCGGCGGTCTGCTTTTCCCACGTCATGGAGCCATGCAGCAAGCGCTACATCGGCGATGAGATCGTCCGCGATGCCAAGACTGCGCGCGAACACTTCGGTCTGCGCGCGAACGTCCGAAAGATGTTTCCGAAGCCCCAATTCAGTTCCGATGAAAGAACTGGAGTCGTCATCCTCGGTGAGAATCTCCCCGGTCGGACTCTCCGCGAGGGCACTGAGCTTCGCCGGATCGACTCGGCGCCTTCCGATGACTGCGAAGTGACCTCGAGCAAGGTTGACGACGCCATACCGAGGTTTGCGATCGTGCGCGGGGGCGACAGCGTCGATCAGAACTCTCAATCTACTGTGGCTATCTGTTCGAGCCAGATTGATCCACGACGCGACCTCGGCAGCGACGTCGAAATCCAGGTCATCGCTTCCGCTTTTCCGCGGCACTCGTCTCGCCAACTCCGTTGATCCATCCAAGGGGGAAGGACCCGAAACAACAGTCCCTGCTTGCGTCGCCGAGGCGTTGCCAATGACTTCAGGAACAAGTCGGAGAACGGGCCGGCCTCTGTGAATCAACTGCGCCCAGTCTCCGACGTCCGGAACGAAGTCTCCGGACCGAGAGCCAGGATCCCACGTCCCGTGGACAACACCGCCATACGAAGACGGAACGATCAACGTATCTCCTGGTCGGATTCTGCCGGGTTCGATAATCGTCGCGGAATTTCGTCCCAGTCGAACGCATCGGCGGGCAACCGATTTCACATCCTTCGGGCGACGATCGCGATCCGCCGCCCGCGAACCCTCGACATCACCAAACGACCCGCTCTCCTGGTTCGTAAGCCACGAACGCGCAGCAACCAAGGGAATCGAGATGCTTTCCAGGCTACTCGGAGGGGCGACCGCGAACTGTGGCAGCAACTCGTCCGACTGGAGTTGCCCATCCGTCAGGATGCTCGTTTTCAGGAGATCTTCGGAAAGATCTGCACGCCACACAATCCGAACTTCGGCAACGTCACGACCAGGGCCATGAAGCCAGAGAGCTACTTCAGGGTCGGGCTCCGGGCGAGGGTTGGTCTGCGCCCACGCATCGATGTGAGCGGGCATCAGAACCGGTGAATGAATGACGGCCGAAAACAGGCTTTCGCGTTCAGGCAGCTCGCCCGGAAGTGAAGGGAAGCCGGTCATCCCGAAGTCGATCTCCCCCGCAGAACTGACCACCGACGACAGCCACTTCCATGTTGCGGCGAGCGCGCCGCCGTAGATGGCATCCTCTTCCTTCCCGTCGACCTGGTCATGCCGAGCGACGATGGTCGCCCGACACTCTCCGAGCTCACCTCGCCGGTCCAGCCGGCCGAATCGCTGACGCAGCGCATCAAGGCTCGCGCATTCCGTCACAAGGGCGTCGAAGTCGAAATCGGCACCGGCCTCGATGCACTGTGTCGCAACGACAATGATCGGGCGCACTAACGCGGATCGATTGCGTCCAGCGATCACTCGCCCCGCCACGCTCGATGGATCGGCCACGCTCCCCATCAGATCAATGCGATCCAGAGGACGCATGCGGCCGGTAAGGAGAGCGAGATCAAACTGGCGATCGCCGCTCTCATGAAAAAGCCTGTTGATTCTCCTTGCGGTGTCCACGCGATTGACCACGATGGCGATCGTTCGCGAACCTGCGTCGAGATGACCCTTGGCTGCATTCGCACAAGCCGCCGCGAACAGCTCGACACGATCGTGCTCCTCTCTGGAAACCTTGACGGGCTCGAGCTTCGCGATCTTGCGAGACCCCAAACGTTGCGCCAGAACAGGATGCGTGTGGTCCTCCTGGTCGAGCTGGAAAGGCGGCGTGTCTTCCGGATCGCCGATCGGCGTTGCCGACATGCGCACAGCAGCCCAGCGGTCCGGCAGTGTCGCGCCGCCACTTCGGGCGTGCCACGTCCGCCAGCGGCTCTCGAGCGCGCGAAGAGTCTCGGAGAACGCCGTCGAAAGCTGAACCTCGTCCAGAAGAAAAAGAGTGTCATTGCCGAGGAGACCGGCATGGATCGGCGCCATGCGCGGAGAAACGCCATAACCGCGAAAGAGCAGACGTGATCCCACCTGGTCCACGGTAGAGAGAGCGACCACCGCACGGTCCGGGCGGTCCGCCCAGCTCTCGTCCCGCGGCATTCCACCGCGCATGACAGAGACAAGGAATGGCACGTCGTCCCGGCCGCCACCAAAAAGTGAGCGCAGTGCGTCGGCGACTTCCAGAGCGGCGCCACCCTTCGCGGAGGTCATGGCCGCCAGGATCGTCCGTGCATGGTCGGCTCCCTGATCCACGACTACCCGTCGGTCCACTACGAGAACGATTCTCCTGGGAAAGATCTCGGGTCGCCGCGCCAAGGCAAACAGCGCAACGTCGATCGCGGATGTCTTGCCCGTGCCGGTGGGAAGGTCGAGCAAACGCGGCCAGCGACCCTCTTCCACGACGGTCTGCGCCAACCGACGCTGCCAGGGGAAGGGAGCATAGCCGTGGATCGCCTCAAAGAAGGCACTGAACGTCAGCTTTCCCGACGCCATCACGCTTCCTCCCTATTGTCCGTCAGAGGTCTGAAGAGACCAAGTCCGTAATAACGACCTGCCCCGAGGACGACCGGGCCGCGGACCGGGACTTCAAACTCGAGATACGCATGAACCTTCACTCGGCGCGTTCGTTGAGGGGCTGAGGGGAAGGGTCCGAATGCCCGCGCTTTCGCGACTCCCGACATCGTCACGGAGGGCAGAACCTCTACCCTTGCCGGTTGAAGCCCAATACGCTGGCATGCCGTTGCGATGATGCGCCCAGCGCTTTCCCACGCCTCAGCCGCGGTCCGCGGATCAGCAGCGTAGAGATTGCCAGGGTTTCGATCGAGTGCGACCGGTGTCACCGAGATCCAACGCCGCGCCGCCCCGCACCATGTCTCCGAACGCAGATTGACTAAGGGTGAGGCTCCCCACACCACCCGTTCCAACTCGAGCACGCCACGTGCGCCCAGGCGGATCTCCAATGGCGGCGCTTCAATATCGTGCTCGTCTAGGCGCTTTCGCACGTTCTGCTCCCACGTTCCCAGTGCGCGCAGGATCGCCATTCGCTCTTCCTCGGTCGCCGCTCGCGGCGGCACGACCGCAATACCCAGAATCGAGCCCGTCGCGTGCACACTGCCAACGAACGGCAGAGCCAAGACCGCCATGTGCGGTGTCACCGATCGATCCCCATTCTCCTGATGACCTGAGAGAACCTCTGCCGGCGGTTGATCGGCATAGGACATCAGTGCATCATGAAACGCACTCGCAACGGCGACCGTCAATGTCGTCGAAAGTTTCGGCCCGGAGATCTGCCGAAAGACTGTCCATTCATCACTGAAAGTGGACGCCACGGACTCCGGCTCAACGGTCGCGACGGGAATCCCGTAACGCTGAAAACGGCTGGGCAGAACGCGCGGCTCAACCTCTCGATGCCGTGCGTACGCATCGATCAGACGAGTAACGTGACCAGGGCCGCCAACCCGAAGAACGTCAGGCCCGTCACTTCGTGGCACCAGTGTGGGCTCGGGTGCATCATCGACAAACCGGCAGGCAACCAGGCTCGATGAATGCCCAATTCGCACCACTCGCGAAGCGATGGAGTCCAGCGCCGTCCTCAAATTCAACGCAGGAGGCGACCCCCAAACCAAGTACGCAACGGGGTCGAGTGGCGTGACCGACGGAAAGGTCCGAGGCTGTCGGGCTCGACGTTCGGGAAGCATCGTGGAGGACTTTGCAACTTCGACAGGAGAGGGGTTGTCGGTTGGGGCGAGGTCCAGTTTCTGCCGCTGTCGCAGGGATTGGCGTTGCTTCTCGATCTGTCCACGAAGTTTGTCGACTGATCGCTTCGTGGCCGATTGCAACTTCTTGTCCCCGCCGGAACCGCGAGAATGCTCCGCCTCGGCGGCGGTCAAGGCAACCACCAAGTCGTCGATCCTCCTCTCGGCGGAACCGAAATCTGAAAGAACGGTCGTGTCATTCACCGGCACGAAGTGCGGAACGATCTGCCTACGCGTGGCATCGCTGACTACGAGCGATGGCGCCTGCTGTTCGGCGAGCCAGTCAATTGCAGAACGTTCTTCTTCGTCAGGCTGGTCCGAGTCTGCCCACGTTGCGATCAAAGCGGAGAGTATGCGAGCGGGATGAGGTGGCCACTCAGCAGTCCTCCGGTCGTTGTAGCTCGTGGCGACGCACCGTCCCGTGAGGTACTCGATGCGCAGAGCGAACATTAAATGGCACCTTCAGTGCTGTCGGGCTCGCCAGCAGCCGCGCGCTTCCGGCTCTCGCGAATGAGAGCAGAGAGCTTTGGAGCGGGCTTCAGCGTCAGCGGCTCGCGCTCCCACGGGAGTCCGGCCTCGCCAGCCAGCCGGCTCGATTCAGCTACCAGCTTCGCTGCTTGAGCCGATGAAAGCGAGTACGGGACCGAATCTCCGCCATCGGCGGGGATCAATTCGAGCACCAGCGGGCCTCCCGGCTCAGGGATGAGCAAGGAGCGGGAGCGAAGGTCGTAGCCGCTATTGCGCAACTCCGTCAAAGCAGCGAGTGCGAGCGCGGCAAGCGCGGTGCGCGCTCGAAGCTCCGCCGAAATGCGGCGATCACCGCTGAGCCGCTCCCCATTTCCGGCCACTGGAAAACGCAGCCTGCGTAATGCCGGCAACGAAAGGACCGTGGTCTGCGTCGCATAGTCGATGGTCACTCCGCCGGCCGTCACATCAATGGTCGGCGGGATGTTGCTGTGATTGATCGCGGAAGCTTTTCCTTTCCCTTCAGCACCCTTTCGACTGAATGCTACGGGTTTGCCCTTCTCGACCAGTGCTTCGCTCTCTTCAGCCGTCCAGTCATCGCGGTCGTCCTTCCTGTGGTAAACCGGCACATTCGCTTGAATACCAGCCGGATCGAGCCGGCTCGAGGTCTTGGCTCCCGCGATAGCGCCAACTCCGACGATCTCGGAAACCAACGCTCGCTGAATCTTGTTGCCGAGTCCGCCGCGCGGGCCAGTCGAGTCCCACACGCCGAAGATCAACGCCGTCGGGCACGACCGATAGATCGCGGCGGCGTTCCGCACGTTCGCTTCCGTGTATGCCCGCCCTTGCTCCGTGTCGCGAAAACGTCGGCCCTCGGCGTCGACGCTATCCCGCAACAACGCGTCGGCAATCCGGTGAGGGGCATGAAGGGTGGTGATGCGATCGAGATCCGCGAGCCCTTCTTCCTCCGAAAAATCGACTGAGATCACCGGGAAAGAGAGACGCTCCTCTGTCCATGCGGTGAAGAGTGCTTCCTCCATTCGGTTTGCCTGGGAGGCGACAGAATCCAGCAGGACTGTATCGACAGGCTGACCATCGATTCGCCTTTCCTCGAACGCGTATCGCGTCGGGTCCGGCTTGTCGACGCCGTACGTAGGCGGAAAGATCTTGTCGCCTTTGCCGCCAGCGGGCTGAAGACGTGTCACACATCGAAAAGCCGCCGCTTCGCCACCGACTGCGCGTTCCAATACGTCCAGGGTCAATTCGGAAACCTTTGACATGTGCGCTCCTCTCGGTCGATCAAGATTCTCTCGTGGGTTCCGTTCTGAATGGCCTCGGGCGAGGACGGAGGATGTTGCACTTAGGCTCTAAGACCAGCCGCCGATTCTTCTTCAATTTGGCCGTCCTGCTGCCCGAGACAACCACAGGATACGCCACTTTCTCAAATGTCGCACTCCCTCGCACACCCTCCTATTCTGAACATACAGTTCCATTTCACAATCAAGTCACTTATGATCGTCTGCCATGAAGAGTGTGTCGGGCCGCGACTTCGGGCGAATTCTCGAGCGCCATGGCTGGCGACTGGCCCGGATCACCGGCAGTCATCACATCTACGTGAGGAGTGGTCGGCGGGAGACGATCTCGCTGCCGATCCACGGGAATGCAGCACTCCGGACCGGGCTGCTCCGCAAGCTCATGAAGATCGCCGACCTCACGGATGCGGACCTCTAAGCGGCGATGCGTCAGACGGCGATTTCGATGACCCGCGCAGATTCTGGCGTTTCGCCGATCTCCACGGACAGACAGCCCTCGATTGCTTCGCGGAGATTGGCCATTAGATCCGCCATCGTCTCTCCCTGACTGACACAGCCCGGAATCGCTGGAACTTCGCCCCACAGTCCGTCGGCGTCGTGATGAACGATCACTTTCAGTTTCATCGGTTGTCTCGCGAATCGTAACAGGTCCCGACAGCCAGCGGCTGTCGAGCACATCCACATGCTTAACTGTCACAGACCACTCCGAATTGCAGCTAACTCGCGCGGACATCCGGTCCCTCTCCTTCATTCACTGCGCACCCTATCCCCTTCCACTGTCAGTTCCTGTCAGTCCCTCTTTTTCCGCGTCATCGCTGCGGCCTTTTGTGCCGTTGGATGGGCGGCTGCGGCGCCGGCGGCGATTCTTCGGACACGGTCGGCGAGCTCTTGGGGCGTGATGACGATGGCGGCTCCGGCGAAGCCGGTGATCCAGCGCGCGAGCTCGTCGAGGGGGCCGATGCGGACGTGGTAGTCGAGGCGGCCGTCCGGGCGGCGTTGCTTCTCTTCCCGCGGATGGTGGCGGCCGTGCTCGATGAGCGGCACCACACTGGCGTCGAACACAATGTGGACGTCCACGGCGTCCGGCGAGGACTCCACTCCCCAGCTCGCGCCGAACCAACGGTCCACGTCGAAATCCGCCGGCCTCGTGAAGCTGCCGCCGATGGGGAGCACGGCCGTCACGCGGTCCAGTCGGAACGTGCGCGGCTCATTGTGCTGGTGACACCGCCCCACCAGGTACCACGCCTCCGAACGATGCACGATCCCCCACGGATCGACTCCTCTCCACGACGCCTTTCCGGTCGTCAGCGAGGTGTAATGAATGGAGAGCGAATGCGCGCGGCGGATCGCTTCCTCCAACGTCTCCGCAATCTCCGGCGCCACCGGTCCCGTACGATCCGGACCCGCCAACGCCGCCACGCTCGCCTCCATCACCGCTCCCTCGGCCGCCAGCTTGTCCCGCAACCGGCGCAGGTCTTTGGTGAAGGCGCGCTGCCCCAATACCGCCGGGTTCTCCAAGACCATCGACAACAGCAGCCTCTCCCGCGCGGTCAACGCAAGAGGCCTCATGCGTGCGTTGTCCATCAGACGGTATGCGCCGTCTACACGCTCGAGCGGAATGCCCCGCTCTTCGAGCGCGGCCAGGTCGCGATAAACACTCCTCGCCGAGGTCTCCAATTCCGCGGCGATCTCCGCCAGCGTCCGGCGTCGCGCGCCAGAGAGAAACTGCACGAGCGCGAGGAGACGATCGGCTCTCGACATAAGGACGCGAATGCTGAAGGCCACAGCATCGTAGCACTGCGCTTCTCGCTCGGCGCTCGCGCTACGTTCTATGAGTGGAGCGCTGGCGTCCCCAAGCCCTGCGGCGGCGCGCCGCAGGGGTCGTCCCCGGAAGGGGTCGCGGGGATCTACCCTCCGCGCCGCCTCCGGCGGCCTTGTACCGCTACGCGGGTGCTTCCATGCGGCGTCCCGGCGCAGGCGTTCGCGACTTGTGCGGTTTATGGCGACCGATGCGCGGCGCAGGCGAGGACGCCTGCGGGCCAGCCGGCGAGACGCCAGCGCTCCTAGCCCGCATTTCTCACAGCCCTTCGTCGCGGGGCTAGGCGAGTCGCTAGGCGTGGCTGCGCGAAGTATCCGGAACTCCTGCCGATGAACGACACTCGCTCCGTCGGCAGGGGATCCTTCGCACCCACCCGCCACCCGCTCAGGATGACAGGCTGGGAAAGCCGCGGATTTCTGCACAACCTCTCAGGAGGACAGATGGTGGTGTGTTGGGTTTGAGGTGCAGTCGCAGACAACCGACTACCGACAACTGACAACCAGAACGCTACGACCGCGTGGCGCGGCCTCGGGGTGTGCGGTTGACGCGCAGGGCTCCGGTGAGGGTGGCTGTTTCGTTGCCGCTGCGGACGAGGATGACGCTGGATGTGGGTTGGGCGGAGGCGTCGATGGTGTAGGTCGCGGTGACGGAGTCGCCCCACCATTCGTAGTCGGAGACGCGGCGGAACGCGGGATTGAGTACGTCGAACTCGGTCATGCCGGAGGTGAAGCCGTCGCCGCCCACGGTGAGCTTGACGGTTTGTCCGGGCCGCACGGTCACGGGCATGCTGCTCAAACTGATTTGCGACGAGTCGACCGGGCAGGAGCCGACCAGGCGCGGGTTCAGAAGCACCGGGCCCGCGCTGTCGAGAATGAGGTTGCCGTAGACGCGGCCGTTTTCGACGTCCAGGGTTCTCTCGTAGAAGTGCGTAGGGAAGGGCCGGAGCGCGGCCTGACGAAAGGTTCCCTGCAGTGCCGCGGCCATGACCGGTCCGTCGAGCGGCTCGGCGTAGATGCGATAGCGGCCGGCCGGGATGGTCAGGAGGGTGAACTCGCCCGCGGCGTTGGTGAGCGCGGTGGCGATGGGCTGTCCCTGTTCGTTCAGGGCCACGACCTGCGCGGCGAAGATGCCGCCGCCTTCGCCCGTCACGCGCCCGCGAAGCGTGCCGCCGCGAAGGGTGGGATCGCTCTTCGGATAGATGGTGGAGATGGCGATGCGGTCGTCGGTGTCGAGATCCGCTCGCGCGTTGTCCGGGCCGACGTAGGGATACATCACGGACGAGAGGACGGCCGAATGATCGAGCCCGAGGGTGTGGCCGACTTCGTGCGCCAGAGCGACCTCGGCGTTGATCTGTCCGTTGAAGATGGACGGATCCACGCGGATGTCCGCGTCCAGCATTTTCCCGGTGTTCGTGTCGTAGGTGTAGGTGGTGAGGGCGATGGCACCCTGCCCGCTCAGCAGGTCTTCGGCGAGCGAGACGTTGATGCCTTCGCCCTGATCGGTTCCGTTGACGCGAACGCCGCCCGACCGGAACTCCAGGCTCACATCATCCAACGATGCCCAGACTTCGAAGGCGCGGTCGACCATGGCCTTGGCCTGCGGGTTCGCCTGCGCCAGTTTCTGGTCGATGTCGTACCGCAACGGAAAGGCGCTGGCCGGCCACTCGATGGGAGTGGGCGCCCCTTGGATGTCGAACGTCATCCGCGTCGCCGCGAAGACCGGGAGGGTGAGAAGGGAAGCAAGGGACAGGACCGCAAGCCGGCGGGTCATATGGTGGCGAGGCTGCAACGGAGGTGCCATGGGTGTTCGTTGTCGGTATGTGCGTGCGGATGAGCGAAGACCACGGTCCTCGTAGCTGCATGCTCGTCGTTCCCCGCACGAGATCCTTCGCCCACCATCCCACCGCCCGCTCGGGATGACAGGGCAAATCACTCAAACCAGCGCGATCAAGTCGATCTCCACGGCGGCTGTCTTCGGCAGCGCGGGGACCTCGACCGTCGTACGGGCTGGCTTGTGGTCGCCGAAGTAGCTGGCGTAGATGGTGTTGAGTGCGCTGAAGTTGTCGAGGCTGGTGAGGAAGACCGTGGCTTTGAGGACACGGCTGAAGTCGGTGCCGGCGGCGCGGAGGATGGCCTCGAGGTTCTTGAAGACGCGGTGGACCTGGTCTTCGAAGCTGCCGTCCACCAGTTTCCCGGTGGCGGGGTCGAGGGCGATCTGCCCCGAGGTGTAGACGAAGCCCGCGGCCTTGACGGCTTGCGAGTAGGGGCCGATCGCTTGGGGGGCATCGGGAGTGGCGACGTACTCGATCTGCATGAAGGCGGAGTATAGCCGCGTATCGTTATAATCGCGCCTCAGGCCGGAGATCCTCGCAAACGACATGAACTATCCAGGCAATCCTTCATTGTCCGCGGCCGTCAAGGAACGAGTTCTCTCGACGTTCCGGCAGACGGTCGCTCTCTTCCAACAGGGCGGCCGCACGGACGAGGTCACGTCGGGATGCAACCTGCTGCTGCAGATGGATCCGACGTTCGACCCCGCCAAGAAGCTGCTCGAGAAACTGCGCAACCCGGCCTCGCCGATCGACGTCGCCACGCTGCTTCCCGGGGACAACGCGCGGAGCTCCATGCAGCAAGCCCGCGAGGCCATGGCCGAGCGCGACTTCCAGCGCGTCCTTCAACTGACCTCCGAGGTCCTCACCGAGGATCTGCTCAACGACGACGCCCGCATCCTCGGCGACGAGGCTCGCGAGAAGCTCGAGGCCGCTCCATTCGTGGAGCAGTTCACGCGCAAGGCGGATCTCAGCCTGGCCTCCGGCAACGTGGCTTCCGCGAAGATGGAGCTGGAGAAAGCCCGCGCGCTCGACGCCGCCCATCCGGAGGTCGTGCGTGTGGGTAAGGCCATTCAGGCCCGCAATGCCTCGCCCACGCCGTCGGCGCTGCCTCCGTCGTTCATCGTGGACGACTCCCGGGCTCAGCCATCCAGCGGACGCCCCGCGGCGCAGGCCGCCGACTTCGGCTTCACGTTCGAGGAGGAGAAGGCCGCCGACGTCTCGTTCGACCAGTTCTCTTTCGACTCGGCCTCGGCACCCGCGGACTTCTCTTTTCAGGCTCCGCCTCCGCCGAAGGCCGATACGCCGTTTGGCGGCTTCTCCTTCGATTCGACGCCAACCGGGCCGGCGCCCTCACCCATGAGTCCGCACGCGTCCGGCGGCGAGTTCGATTTCTCGAGCGCCTCGGTGCAGACTTCCGCCGACGATCAGAAGAAGATCGAGCAGTATCTGGCCGACGGGGAGCGCGCGTTCCAAGCCGGGGACTACTCGCAGGCCATCGACCTCTGGTCGCGGGTCTTCCTCATCGACGTCACCAACGACGCGGCCTCGGAACGCATCGAAGTCGCCAAGACCAAGCGTCGCGAGATCGAGCAGCAGGTCGAGCCGCTGCTCACGGCCGCAGTCGATGCCTTCGACCGCGGCGACGCGGACAAGGCTCGCGCCGGACTCTCCGAGGTTCTCGCGATCGATCCACGCAACGCCGTGGCTCTGGACTATCTGGAGCGCGTCGGAGCTCCCGGCTTCGCTCCGTCCCGCCCCTACGTCGCTCCCTCCGCCGGGTCCACTGCCGGCTCCAGCGTCTTCGACGAGGAGTTGCCTCCCGGCCTGGAGATGCCGCTCATCCCGCCGGACCCTCCCGGCAAGGGAGCTGCGGCAGCTCCGGCAGCGAAGGCGGACAAGAAGAAGACGGCCGCGGTGAAGGGTCCTCCGCGCCCATTGCCGGTTCGCCTCATCGCCACTGTGTTCGGTGTGGTGGTGCTGCTGGCCGGCGGATGGTTCGCATGGACACGCCTGCGGACCGAGCCCGCCTCCACCGAGGTGACGGCCGGCGAAGGAGAAGCGCTCATGGGCCGCGCAGGCATGCTGGCCGGTCAGGGCAAGTTCGATCAGGCCATCGCTCTGCTCCAGGACATCAAGCCGGGCGATCCGCAGCACGAGAAGGCCCTGCTGATGATCGCGGACCTGCGCGGGAAGAAGTCGTCGTCGGCGCAACTGATCGACGGAGTCCCCGCCGAGCAGTTCTTCACGGAGCGCATCACGGCGGCGGGCACGGCCTTCGCCGCGAGCGACTACACCACGGCCAAGACCGCTTTCGAGCAGGCGATGCGAGTGAAGCCGCTGCCCCCGGAGCTCAAGACTCAGTACGAGGCTGCCGCGCAACAGGCCTCGAAGCTCGACGCGGCCAAGGCGCTCTTCGCGGAGCGCAAGTACTCGGAGGCCATCGCCAATCTCGATCCGCTGCGCCAGCAGGAACCGCAGAACGCGAGCATCCAGCGGATGATCGCCGACGCACACTTCAATCTGGCGGCCGCGGCGCTGCAGGAGGAACGGGTTCCCGACGCCATCCGCGAGCTGGACGAAGTGTTGAAGATCCGGCCCGATGACGAGCTGGCCCGCCGCAGCCGCGAGCTGGCCCAGCGCTACAACGGAGAATCCAAGGACCTGCTGTACAAGATCTACGTAAAATATCTGCCGTTACGCCAGGGAACGTGAGCGCGGTGGACGGAATTGAAAATTGAAAATTGAAAATTGAAAATGAGAGGCCGATCTCCTGCCTCACTCTCCGTCGCTTATTTTTCAATTTTCAATTTTCAATTTTCAATTCCAACGAACCAGGGAGGGTGTGATGCGATTCGACGAGGTGGAGCTCGAGGCGGTTCCGATGGGGACCGAAGAAGAGGCAGCACCGGGAATCGCTGCTGACGCGACGGATGCTCCGCGCTGGAGACGTCTGCTGGCGCTTCTGACCGACCTCTCGTTGTTCGCAGCGGTTGCGCTCGCGCTCTCTCCTCTGCTTCCCACTCCCCTCACCTGGATGCCGGTGGCCGCACTGGCCGGCTTCGTGGTGGTGTTCTCGTACTACTACTTCGTGGGGACCTGGCTGCTGTGGGGCAAGACGATCGGCGGCGCGATCTTCGACGTCCGCGTGGTCGCACCCGAGGGCGCGTCGATGACTCTGCGCGATGCCTCGCTGCGCTGGGCGGCGGTGTACCTGTCCCTCGCTACCGCCGGCCTCGGCTTCGCCCTGGCCCTGCTCCCCTCGCGGCGCTCTCTTCCCGATCGCATGTCCACCACGCGCTGCATCACGGCTTGACGCGAATCACAACACGGCGTCGACGTCTTTGACGCTCTCCCTCCCCGCGTCGACCCAGGCGAAACGGGTGAGCAGGGAGCCGGCGAGTGTGACCGCGGCGGCGGCTTTGCGTTTGCCGAAGAGGCGGAGCAGGAAGGGAATGGGACCTGCGAGCGCGCTGGCGATCGTGTCGCGTTTCGGCAGCGCGAAGCCGGCGGCGGACTCGAAGAGCGCGGCGCCGAGACCGAGGGACTGAAGCGCGACGTCGCGGTGGCCGCGGAGCTCGAGCAACGCCACGGCGGAGCCCAGGGCGGATGCGGCGAAGTGCGCGGGCAAGAGGTGAACGTGCGCCTTCCACACCGGATTGGCGGTCGCGCCGAGGAGCACACCGGTGTAGGTCGTCATGGACAGTCCGCTCAGCGCGGAGACGGCCGCGGACGCATCGCGCAGCGGCTTGCCGGGCGCGAAGAGCGCGGCCGTGGTCGCGGCGCCGAAGAGGACCACCGTCCAGACGCCGACGGACATGGGCGACTGCGGTTTGAAGACGCGCAGCATGTTCAGGAACCGCTCCGGCCTGCCGAGGTCCGCGATGAGCAGCGGCGCCGAGAGGGTCGCGCCGATGGCGGCGATCCAGCGCGCGTCCCGCACGAGCTTCTCCTCCGCGCCCGCCACCTGCGCGGCCAGTCCCACCACCGCCGCCGCACCCGCCGCCCCTCCCACGAAAAAGTACGTGGGCACTTCCCACGTCCAGACGGGTGGTTTGAGCAGCGGGAGTTGGTAGTAGGAGGTCAAGGGTTCCTCGATCGCGAGTCAGAATTGAAAATTGAAAATTGAAAAAGCGAGGGCGCGCGATTTTCAATTTTCAATTTTCAATTTTCAATTCTTTAACTCCGGCCTCCGCTTGCCCAATGCGAAGGCGAGCACTGCTCCCACCGCGATTGCGGCGGCGGCGGCGCCGGCCGCGCTCCAGGCGGGGCGGAGCAGTGAGGTCGGGGCTTCCGGAGCTCGGGGCAGATTGTACTGGCGCTCGTCGCCGCGGACGATGAAGACCGAGTGTGTTCCTCCCACCGAGGTGTCCTTCGGATTCCAGATCTTCGCGTCGGTCATGCCCGCGGCGTGGAGCGTGGCGATGCGTGCGTCGGCGGCGCGCTCCATGTCTTCGAGGTCGCCGAACAGGATCGAGCCGGTGGGACAGGCCGTCGCGCACGCGGGCTGCAGTCCCTCTTTCTGCCGGTCGTAGCAGAAGGTGCATTTGAACGCGCGTCCGTCCGTCGGACGGCGATCGACGACGCCGAAGGGACACGTGACGACGCAGTAGCCGCAGCCGTTGCAGATGTCGGGCTGAATGTATACGCCGCCGAACTCGGTGCGGATGATCGAGCCGGTGGGACAGGCCTCCAGACAACCGGCGTTCTCGCAGTGCTTGCACACGTCCGAGGAGAACTGCCAGGTCATCACTTGCGGCGCGTTTCCACCGGCCCCGATGGTGGTGTCGTGCTCGACGAATTTCACATGCCGCCACGTGGAGTGCCCCAGCGCGCCGGTGTTGTCGTACGAGTTGCCGCTGAAAGCGAACCCGTCGCTGGGAACGTCGTTCCACTCCTTGCACGCGACCTCGCACGCCTTGCACCCGATGCAAAGCGTGGAGTCGGTGAGGAAGCCGGTCACGGTCATGGCGTCGTCCTTCTCGTTGTGTCTCGTTTTCGGGTCGTCGGGTCTTCGAGTCTTCGAGTCTTCGAGTCTTCAAGTCTTCAAGTCTTCGAGTCTTCGAGTCTTCGAGTCTTCGAGTCTTCAAGTCTTCGAGTCTTCGAGTCTTCGAGTCTTCGAGTCTTCGAGTCTCACAGTCTCATAGGTCCATAGTCTCAGAGTCTCAGAGTCTCAAAGAGTCGTTTGCCGAGACACCTGTGAGACCGTGAGACTCGACCACTCGACGACTCGACGACTCGACGACTCGACGACTCGAAGACGAGGAGACGAGGAGACGAGAAGACGAGAAGACGAGAAGACGAGAAGACTAACCGACTCGACGACTCGACGAGAGATTACACGTCAGTCCCTTCGATTCGAAGATCTTCACGTTCGGTTCCTCGGAGATGGCCAGGAGGTCGTTCACGATGTCGCCGGTGACGAGGCCGCGGCTGCCCCAGTGATACGGGAGGCCGATCTGGTGGACGCGCTGGCCGTCGACGTCGAGGGAGGGCATGCGCGAGGTGACCAGCGCGCGTGCGCGGATCGAGGAACGCGCGGTGGTGATCGTGACCATCTCGCCGTTCGCGACTCCTTCGATCGCCGCAAGCTCGGGGGAGATCTCGGCGAAGAGCTCGGGCTGCAGCTCGGCGAGATGCGAGAGCGTGCGCGACATCCCGCCCGCGGTGTGGTGCTCGGTGAGCCGGTAGGTGGTGAGCACGTACGGGAAGCGCTCGTCCGGTGACGAGGCGTAGGGATTGTCGGGACGCTCGAGCCGGGAGGCCGCGGGGTTGCTCTGCTGCGCGTACAACGGATTGCGAACGTTCGATTCCAGCGGCTCGTAGTGCGTGGGCAGCGGCCCGTCTTTCAGTCCCGAGGGCACCCACAACCAGCCCAATCCATCCGGGTGCATGATGAACGGCGCATCGCCGGGGATCGCTTCGTCGCCGCCATGCGTGGCGTCGGGTCGATAGTCGGGAGGCTTGCCGCGCGTGAAATCGGCCACATCGTGTCCGACCCATTCGCGCTTCTCCTCATCCCACCACACCAGAGCCTTGCGCTCACTCCACGGCTGACCGTCGGGACGCGCGGACGCACGGTTGTAGAGAATCCGCCGGTCCATCGGCCACGCGTATCCCCACCCGTGCGCATACCGGCCCCGCGGCTCCCGACCATTGGCCTTGTTCTCGCCGTCATACACGCCGGAGTAGATCCAACAGCCGCAGGACGTGCTCCCGTCGGCCTTGAGCTCGCCGAGGTGCTTTAAGGGAAGCAGGTTGCGAGTTGCGGGTTTCGAGTTGCGGGTTTCGAGCTCACGGCCCGGAACACGGAACGCGGAGCGATCTCCCTCATCGTCAACCGCACCCGCGTTCCCTGTTCCGTGTTCCGTGTTCATCGTTCCGTGTTCAGGGCCGTGTTCGATACGCGTCCCGTGGATCTCGCGCAGGATTTCGTCCGCGTCCTCGTCCGCGTAATCCCAGGTCAACGCGCGCAGCGCGGCATCGCGGGGTGCGTCCGTGGCTCTCGCCTGAAGCTTGCGGCCGAGGGTCACCAGGAACTGCAGCTCGCTGCGCGCGTCGCCGGGCGGCTCGACTGCTTTCTCGCGCCATTGCAGGAGGCGCTGCGTGTTCGTAAACGTCCCCTCCTTCTCCACGTGCGACGCCGCCGGAAAGAAAAACACCTCGGTATCGATCGTATCCGGCGACTCTTCCCAGAACGCGGCGGTCTCGGTCTCCACGAGCTCGCGCACGACCAGCCACTTCAACCTGCCGAGCGCCGCGCGCTCGAGCTTTCCGTTGGGAGAGCCGACCGCCGGGTTCTGCCCCATCACCAGGAGGCCTTCCAGATTGCCGTCGGCCATCTCCAGCCAATAGCCGAAATACGAATGATCTCCCGTCAGTCGCGGCAACCAGGCGAAGCCGAAGTCGTTGTCGCGCGTGGCCGCCTCGCCGTAATAGGCCTTCAGAAGGCTGACGATGTAATTGTCGACGTTGTGCCACCAGCCCTTGTCCGCGCGATGCTTCTTCAAGTACGTGTTCAGGTCCGGCTCCGCCGAGGTCGGCATCGGAAGGTAGCCGGGGAGGATGTCGTAGAGCGTGGGGATGTCCGTCGAGCCCTGGATGGACGCGTGCCCGCGGAGGGCCATGATGCCTCCACCGGGACGGCCGATGTTGCCGAGGAGCAGTTGCAGAATCGCTGCGGCACGGATGGTCTGCACGCCGCTGGAGTGTTGCGTCCAGCCGACGGCGTAGCAGATCGCGCCCGTCTTCTCCGGTCCGGAAGCGCTCGTGAAGACGTCCGCGATGGTGAGGAACTTCTCGCGCGGAACCCCGCACGCGCGCTCCACCATCTCCGGCGTATAGCGCGCGAAATGGCGTCGCATCACCTGGAACACGCACCGCGGATGCTGCAGGGTCGGATCGCGCGGCGGATCGGACGGCGTGCGCGGCGTGCCTTGTCCTTCGCCACGCTGACCGGTGTCGGCGGACCCGGCGGGCGCGCCCGGATACAGCCACGTCTCCGCCGCAGAGAAGATACCGCCGAGGTCCTCCGTATCGACGAAGTCGTCGCGGACGATCACCGACGCGTTCGTGTACGGGATCACGTAGTCGCGGAACCAGCGATCGTTCTCGAGCACGTAGCGGATCAGAGCGCCGAGAAAGACGAGATCACTCCCCGCGCGCAGTGGCAGCCAGTAGTCCGACATCGCGGATGTGCGCGTGAAGCGCGGGTCGACGTGGATGATCTTCGCGCCGTTCCTCTCGCGCGCCTCGATGACCCATTGGAAGCCCACCGGATGGTTCTCGGCCATCGAGGAGCCCATGATGAGAATGGCATCCGCGTTGGCGAGATCCTGCTGCGCGGTCGTCGCGCCGCCGCGCCCGAGGGTGGTGCCCAGACCGGGCACCGTGGAGCTGTGTCAGATTCGGGCCTGATTGCTCAGGCAGACCATCCCCAACCCCGCCGTGAAGAGTTTCTTGATCAGGTAGTTCTCTTCGATGTCCAGCGTCGCGCCGCCGAGGTGCGCGATGCCGGTGGTGTGCATGTGCTTCTCGTCGAACGTCCGGTTGCGCGACTCCCACATCCGCTCCGCGACCCGATCCACTGCATCCGCGAGATCCATCTCCACCCAGGTGCGCGACCGTGGTGCGCGGTACTTCACCTTCGTCGCGCGTCCCGGATGCGTGACCAGCTCGAAGCTCGCGGACCCCTTCGGACACAAATGCCCCCGCGAGATCGGCGACGCCGGATCCCCCTCGATACTCACCACCCGCCCCTCGCGATGGAAAACGAGCTGCCCACATCCCACCGCGCAGTACGGACAAACCGACCGCGCCACCTCCGCCCCATCATTCTTGGGCCGCAACGCCCGCGTCCGATCACTGACCGCCGCGTCCTTGTCCCCCACGAGCTGACGGATGAGAGGCCACTTGAGAAGAAGCTCGGCAAGCATGCCCGCAGTGTAGCTCCGGTCACACCCCGGGGTCAGGCCTTCGTTCTTCGCTTTCATTCTCAGGCGGGGTCAGGCCTTCGTTGGCCGGCTCCGTTTCCATTCCGAGGAGGTGTTGGTTGGGGACCAAAACCGAAGTTCGAAGGCCTGACCCCTCGGCGTTCCATGGGCGTTCCCATGGGGTCAGGCCTTCGTTCTTCTTCCGCTTCACTGGGGTCAGGCCTTCGTTCTACGGCTTCGTTTCGATTCGGGTCACACCCCGGGGTCAGGCCTTCGTTCTTCGCTTTCATTCTCAGGCGGGGTCAGGCCTTCGTTCGCCGGCTCCGTTTCCATTCCGAGGAGGTTGGTTGGAGACCAAAACCGAAGTTCGAAGGCCTGACCCCTCGGCGTTCCATGGGCGTTCCCATGGGGTCAGGCCTTCGTTCTTCTTCCGCTTCACTGGGGTCAGGCCGTCGTTCTACGGCTTCGTTTCCATTCCGAGGAGGTTGGCTGGGGACCAAAACCGAAGTTCGAAGGCCTGACCCCCTCGGCGTTCCATGGGCGTTCCATGGGGTCAGGCCTTCGTTCTTCGCTTTCGGGTCAGGCCTTCGCTCCCCGGCTCTGTTTCCATTCCGAGGAGGTTGGTTGGGGAGCAAAACCACAGTTCGAAGGCCTGACCCCTCGGCGTTCCATGGGCGTTCCATTGGGGTCAGGCCTTCGCTCTTCGGTTCCAGGGTCAGGCCTTCGTTCCCGGCTTCGTTTCCATTCCGAGGAGGTTGATTGGGGGCCAAACCGAAGTTCGAAGGCCTGACCCCTCGGCATTCGGCGTTCAGTGGGGTCAGGCCTTCCCATTTCGATCTCATCGCGGCTCGGCGCTGATACGAGCGCGAGAAACCCGGTCTTGATTGTCGCTTTCGAGAGGACGTCGACGTAGCAGTCGAGCGTGTCCGTCTCGCTCGTCGTGACATCCTGTGAGCCGACGCCCGCCTATACTGATCATCGACATGCTCACGTCCTGCGATCCGGTCTCGAGCGAATCGTCCGCATCCGCGGAGTTCACAATCGACAGCCTGGCAACTGCGGCCGGCGGTGCGCTGCTGCCGAACGACCCACCGCAGTTCCGTCGCTTCATGAGCGGATCCCGTCCGATCGATCTCAACGGCATCGACTGGGAGGCCATCCCCGACCATCCCCTCCCGGGCGACATCCTTCGGGTTCTCGCCTACATGCAGGACGTCGAGAGTCACACCGTGGTCTTTCCGCGAACGATCTTCTCGAAGCGCGCGCTCGAGGATGAGCATGTCGGTCCCTTTCTGATCTGCTGGCTATACGAAGAAGGGATGCACGGGCGCGCTCTCTCGAAGTTCCTCGACTGCGCGGGCCACCCGGTCCCGCCGCGTGCTCAGGGACGCACTACGCTGCGCGATCGTGTCGATCGGACGGTCACCAGGATGATGTCGGCGGGGTGGAAGGACTTTCTCGCGCTGCACATGACCTGGGGCGCGGTCCACGAGTGCACAACGATTCAAGCCTACCGCCGGCTTGCGGAGCAAAACGATCACCCGATTCTGAATGAGCTTCTCCGACGCATCATTCGGGACGAGGCGCGGCATTTCGCTTTCTACATGTGGCAGGCGGAGCAGCGCCTTGCCCGGATTGCCGTGTCGCGAGTGGTCCGCGCCATCATGACCCGGTTCTACACTCCCGTCGGTGCCTCGCACCAGCCGGATGCGCTGGCACGCTGGGTTTCCGGATTTCTGTTCGACGGCGAAGGTCGGGCAGCCGCGAAGCACGTGGATCAGAGTATTGCCAAGCTTCCCGGATTCTCTGATGTAACGCTGCTCGGTGATTGGCTCGAACGGAAGGTCTTCCACTGACTGCCGTTCGCCGCAGGCCTTCGTTCTGCGCTCACTTCCATTCCGAGGCGGTTGTGGGACGAAAGCGAAGATCGAAGTCTGACCCATTCAGCGCCCCATTCAGGCCGTTCTTCGCTGAGGTCATTCGGCAACGACTCTGCCAAGGCGGGCGAAGGCGGTGCGGTCGAGGTAGATCGCTGTATGGTATTCCGCGGGCGACCAATGATTACCAGCGCTGCGATGGCTGCGTCTCGAAGCGGTGTGCTCAAGGGACTCCTACTTCTTGGCCCTGCGGAACGGATATACCCACCAGCCGAAGGCCGGAACCTGTCGGGTCTGGATCCAGACCCTGCCTTGGCCGCGAAAGCGGCAGACGAAGCCTTCGCCGGAGAAGAAGAGCGACTTGTAGCCGCCGAGCTTGGTGACGTTGTACTCGAGTCCCTCCGTGAAGGCGACGATGTAGCTCGTGTCGACGATGTAGCTTCCGCTGACGTCGATCTCGATCACGCCGCCGAAAGTATTGAACCAGAGATCGCCCGTCCCCGAGCAGCGGATGAGGAAGAGGGACTCGCCGGAGAAGAAGCCTTTCGTCAGTCCCTGCCACTTCGACTCGACTGTGATGTCGTTCGCCGAGGCCACGAAGGCGGAGCTCTGCAGGAAGATCGTGGAGTTGTTCAGGACGTGATGCACCATGTCGCCGGCACTGGCCGGCGCAATGCCGATCTCGCCCACACCGCCGGCCGCGGTGAACTCATTGATGAAGATGGACTCTCCCGTGAGAAAGCGGCCCAGTCCTCCCCGCATCTTCGTCTTCATCTGCATGTTTGTGGACATGGTGGCCATGGCCGACCCTTCCACTTTGAGAGTCTGACCGGCCGGGACTCTGACGGTGAGAAAGGCGAAGTCGGGCCGGCAATCGATGGTGTGCTCGAACGCGCTCATGGTGATCGTCCTCCTTCGTTCTCGCTACCGCTTCTTGAGCAGGGGTCCCAGCAGGCGACCGAATCCCCTCGGGTTGTGGGACTGGCACCACACGGTGCCTCGGCCGGAGAATCTGCAGACGATGCCCTCGCCTCCCAGGATCGATTGCATCCAGCTCTTGCCGGCCTTGGCCGGCTTGAAGGTCAACGTCTCCTGAAAGGCCACGATGTGTCCCGTGTCCACAATGGTGTCGCCCGACACGGCGATCGGGAAGATGGCACCGAAGGAACTGAGCAGGACTTTGCCGGTGCCTTTGAGATGAACCCAGAACATCCGTTCGCCCGAGAAGAGCGTCTTCAATCCCTGCCAGCCGAGGTCGATGGCCACGCCGGGCTCGCAGGCGACGAAGGAGCCTCCCTGAACGATGAGGGTCTCCCCTTTGAGGTCGTACTCCATCATGTCGCCGGCGAGCGTCGCCGCCGCCCAGACTTCGCCCCCCGCGGATCCGGCTGTGTAGTGATTGAGAAAGAACGACTCGCCGGACAGCATCCGCCCGAGGCCCTTCAATAACCCCCCGCCCCCTTTGGCGTGGGTGGTCGTTTGTACGGAGACGTTGTCGGACATGGCAATCATCGCTCCGCCCTCGACGACCGTGGTCTCACCCGCTGCGAGAATGATTTTTGCGGCGGTGTTCCCGGGCCGGTGCACCCATTCGACTCGCATCGATGCTCTCCTCTCAGATCTTCGGATTGAGCCAGGACACCAGACCGCTCAGACTCCGCGTTTGAATGACGATCTTCCCGTTGCCTTCGATTCGCATGACCAGCCCCTCGCCTCCCAGGAAACTGGAAAGCAGTCCGCCGGCGAGCTGGAGGCGGAGCCGCAATGCGGGGTCGTAGGAAACGAGGTGCGCGGTATCGACGATGTATTCTCCGCGCACCTCCTTCTCCAGCAGCCCTCCATAGGCGCCGTACCAGACGCTGCCCGAGCCACTGATGAGGAGCCGGAACAGACCTTCGCGCGCAATCAGCGAACGAAATCCGGCCCATTGGAGCGAAACGGTGATCCCGGGGGTGGACGCGACATAGGCACCGGGCTGCATTCCGATGCTGCCGCCATGGAGGCGCGCCTCGCGCATGTCGCCCGGAGTGCTCTGGGCCAGCGTGAGGCGCCGGATCGCGTCGGAGTTGTTCGTGAACGTGTTCACGAACAACGACTCGCCACCCAGGAACTTGCGTAGGAGCCCCTTGAAGAAACCGCCATTGAAGCTGGCGGTCAGATCGAGGTCGGCGGCCATGGACGACATGGCGTCCGATTCGGCGATGATCGATTCGCCGGGAGCGAGCTCCACTTCCAGATACGCGAACGACGGAGAACCGTGAATCGTTGTCTGCACGGGATCATCCTTTCTGTTGCGCCTTGCGTACGGCTGCCTTGAGTTGCTGAAGGTCGAGGTCGACGGGCCGAACCGCGGCGCCTTGCGCGCGCCCGGCCTTTTCCTCGAGAGACGCAATCCGCTCTTCGGTGGCGGGATGCGTGGAGAGGAGAGCGAGGGACGCCGGCAATGCACCGCTTGCCTGCTGCTCTTCTTTCAGCAGCAGCCGGAAGAACCGGGCCATGCCGCGCGGGTCAATGCCCGCCGCGGAGAGATACCCGAGGCCGGTCTCGTCGGCCTCGCGCTCGAAGTCGCGCGAGAACCTCATCGTCAGCAGGGTGGAACCGCCGTCGACGAGCACCGCGGCCAGTCCGGACACATCGCCGAAGAATGCCTGGATCAACGCGAACATGCCCAGGCTGCTGAGGAGCTGCCTCATCGAGTGCTGCCGCGTCACATGAGCGATCTCGTGCGCCATCACGCCGGCGATCTCCTCGGGGGACGAGGCTTTGAGAATCAGTCCAGCATTGACCACCAGCCGGCCGCCGGGAAGGGCGAAGGCATTGACCGCGGGGTCGTCCGCGACCGAAAGGCGAATTTCGTAGCGATCGGCGACATCCGACGCGGACTCGATCCGCTGAGCCAATCGCGCCAGCGGCTCGACGATCTCTTTCTCCTCGAGCAGGCCCCCGGTGGTCACGATCTGGGAGTACGCGGCATCGCCCACTCTTCGTTCGAGCTCCGGCGGGAGCCGTCGCGCCAATGCGCTCACCAGTGGGTCCTTGAGCGCGATCGCGGTGACGATCAGCGCGACGAGCGCCGCGACGACTCCCGCCACCCTCGCCCACTCCCCGACCCGTCCGCGACGGATCGAGCCGATCGCTTTCGCCAGCTCCGGGATCGCGCGGAGGTCGGCATCGTCGAGGACCGCTCGGTCCGTCGTGTAGATCGACCACTCGGGAGCATTCGGATGAGCGAAGAAGAGCAGCCGCTCGCTCGCGCCTCCCGCCGTCAGGCCGAGGTTCTCGAGCGGAAGGCTCACGGGCGACGTCCCGTCGGAGGGCACGAACCGGAGCGTGGCCGGACCCACCTCAATCGTGCCCGGCATCCTCTCGTCGCCAAATCTTGGATGGAACGCCGACCCGTCGTATGTGGCCAAAACGCCCTCATTGTAAGCGAGGGGTCGGAGCTTCCAGCGAGTTGCGCGATGCGAGTACCGGGTCTCCTAGACCTAGACGAAACGAAGGCCTGACCCCCTCCATCAAACGGGGTCAGACCTTCGTTCTTCGGTTTCGAGGAGGTTCCGCGGCCGGCACCTCCACCGAGGGGTCGGAGCTTCAGTCGATTTCGAAGGCCGAGAAACGAAGGCCTGACCCCACCTTCCATCAAATGGGGTCAGGCCTTTCGTTCTTCGCTTTCGCGGAGGTTCCGCGGCCGGCACCTCGACCGAGGGGTCGGCACCTCGACCGAGGGGTCGGAGCTTCAGTCGATTTCGAAGGCCGAGAAACGAAGGCCTGACCCCACCTTCCATCAAATGGGGTCAGGCCTTCGTTCTTCGCTTTCGCGGAGGTTCCGCGGCCGGCACCTCGACCGAGGGGTCGGAGCTTCAGTCGATCTCCAAGACGAGAAAGGAAGGCCTGACCCCACCTTCCATCAAACGGGGGCAGGCCTTCGTTCTTCGCTTCGGTTTCCGTTCCGAGGAGGTTGGGCCCAAGAGCGAAGGCCTGACCCCAATGGGAGGGCAAAAGTGAAGGTCTGCCCCCCCGATGGAAGGGCTATTTGGCGCGAGCGCGGACGTAGTCCTCGATCACGGACTTGCGGAGCAGCGACGGGGAGAGGAGTCCCTGCGCGAGGATGAAGTCGTGGTAGGAGAGGAGGTCGAAGTTCTTGCCGAGCATGCGTTCGGCGTCGGTGCGGAGCTCGACCAGACGCGAGTAGCCGACGTAGTACGAGGGGGCCTGCCCCGGCATGCGGAAGGTGTAGCGCTCGACTTCCTGCAGGGCCATGGCATGAGAGAGCACCACGTCGTCTTCGAGGACCCGAAACGCTTCCTCGCGGGTCATGCGGCCAAGGTGGAGACTGGGATCGGTGAAGGCCCGGGCTGCGCGCATGAGGCGATGCTGCAGAGCGATGAGCTGTCCGTCGAGCGGCTCCAGCGCCTTCATCTCCGCCTCCGCGTACAAGGCCCAACCCTCCACGTTCACGCTGTTGAATGCGTACAACACACGTGCTTGCGAAACACCTTTCTCGAGGATCGACGCGAACTGCAACTCGTGCCCGGGACGCCCTTCATGCACGGTCAGCGTCCACGAAGCAGCATCGAATGTGAAGTCGTCGAATCCGATCTCCTTCCCGTCTTCGGCCGGGATACGCAGAGGAAGGACGAAGGCCGCCATTTCGCCGGTGTTGCCGATGAGCCGCGGCGGATCGACGTGCGGCGCCGGAATGGCCGCCGTCTCCGCCGGCGAAGCCAGACGGATGACCATTTCCCGCTGAGGCAGCGTGACGATGCGATGGTCGCGCACGAGCGTCTCGATCTCTCCGAGCCTGGCCCGGTAGTGAGGCAGAATCGCATCGCCGACAAATTGCTTCTTCTTCAGCTCGCGAATGACTTCGCGGTATCCGGTGACCGTGAGACCCTTCTCCTTCGCGACCAGCGGCGCCAATGTCTGCATCTCGTTCTGGATCTCGCGGAACGAGGTCTTGGCCCGGCTGATGAGCTCCTCGGTGGGCATGTCCACGCCACGCGACTTCAGTCGATACGCATAGAGTTCCGCCGGGAGGCGGAAATCGGTCGTAGCTCGCGGCATCACCTCCGCCCGCAGGAACGCGTCGTATTCCGCGACCTGCTTCTTCAGCTCGGCCATCGGAGCTTCGTACCCTTGGATCCCAAACGTCTTGTACAGCTCCTCGGCACCGGCGATGTACCGGGCGGAGGTGGCGAGATTCTTCTCCAGGTCGTCCTTGAACGGTCCACGCAATGCGGGATTCTTCAGCGACGCGCGCATGAGGCCCATCGCCTGATGCGTGAGCGGCGTATACCCCTTCTCCAACCCCGTGTACTTGCGCAAACGCACGAGCGAGGCCCCGCGACGTTCCTTCGCGACGCGCTCATCGAGCAGCGAGCGCGTGGCGTTGAAGAACATCTGCGGAAGATCGATATACGGCAACTCGTGCTTCTCACTGAGCCGTGATCCCTCCACGTTCTCGTCGATCGCGTTGAGCAGGATGTCGATGTCCTGCAGCACGGCCGGATCTTTCTCGTTGGTCTTCTTCGCGGCGATCTTCGCCCGCGCCTCGAGCAATGCCGCGACGTTCTTCGCGTTCACGTCCGGCGGAAGCTGACTGACCTCGTCATCGTGACCCTCGACGCCGATGAAGGACGCGCCTTCAGGCTGCAACTTCGCCTGAACGCTCAGCAGGATGGCGGTGATGTCGTTGCTGCGCTTGACCCACTCGGGCTCGGCAAACAGCGGCGCTGTGAAGAGGAGTGTGGCGAGTAGGGCCAGCGTACGGCGATTCATGGCCTTCAACTACGAAACACTCCGCGATGAGTTTCATGTTGGCAGGATCGAGGCTGATGTTCCGCCGCACGGCGGGAGTCAAGGGGCGACGGCGATAGGCGAACCGGCGAAGCTCTGCGGCATGGCTGAGTTTGAATGCGGGCGTTGCTACCAATGCAATGACGGGCCGAGTGGACATCGATCCTCCACATGCTCCTGCTCGGAGCCACTCAGCGGTTTCTGCTGACTTCAGGATCGACCTCGACCCAGAGCCGCTCGAGCAACCTTCCGAGTTGCGCCGGTGGATCGTGAAACGCAGCGCGTCCGTGGGCGATGACGGTGTTGTCGAGCAGGACGAGGTCTCCGCGATCGAGCATCACCTCCGCCGCCGACCGCTCCAAGGCCTGGTCGAGTCCGGCGAGCGCTCGCTCGATCGGCGAATCGGCGCGCTCGCCGTCTCTGGCGCGCAAGGCCGTGCGGATGCGCTGCGGGTGGTATGAGAAAGTCAGATGCTCCGTTGCCGCATCGCCTGCGGCGGCATCGAAGACAGGCCGGCAGATCAGCCGATCGACTGGCAGGTGGGGCTGGTACGGGTCGACGCGAGGCAGTGGCTGCGCCAGCAAAGCTCTGGCCTGATCATCGAGTCCGGCGTAGGCCGTGCGTGCATCGGCAAAGCGGGAGACGCCTCCCTCTGCGGCGGGTCGGATGCAGAGCATGCCCAGAACGTCGACTCGCCCCGAATGAACGCCGCTTCCATCGGTATGCATTGGGAGCTCGCGAGCGTTGCGCGCGTTCCCGCCATACTCGCCCCCGACCGTTGGGTCGTCGGTCGCGGTCACCGCGAACAGAGGGCGAGGCTCTCCGCCCACGGTGGGAGCGGCGTTGCGGCCGAGTGCTCGTCCCACGAGGAGGATGAGCAGACGCATCGCCTCGTCACTCGCGTCGGGACCGGTTCGGAGCACGGTGATGTGGTGCTCACGCCATAAGAGCGAGCGAACCCGCGCAGACAATGGCTCGAGCTCCGGGACCTCCGGCGCACGGAGGTAGTCCCGCCAAGGAAGGTCACGCGCCAGACCTTCCAGACTTGCGAGGAGCGCGGGATGGTCCTTCCGAAGATCGATCCGCCAGCGGTCGCGCGACGCGAGCAGTTCGTCGCCGGACCATGGCCTCGGCGCCATGGATGAATGGACCAAGAAACCCGAGCGAGGCAAACCGGTCGCGGAACACTTGAAACGTCCGGACCTGACGGCCCAGGTTTCGTTCCGTCCCTCCATCAATAGAGTAGCACCCGTCGCCTCCTCGCGCCTTCACGCCGGGCATCAATCCTGGCGCCTCGTTTCCATTTGGACGTGTTCCTTTTTGGGGTCAGGCCTTCGTTCCTTCGCGAGGAAAACGAAAAGCGAAGGCCTGACCCCTGCCCGTTTGAGCGCGCCCGTTTCCATTCCGAGGAGGTTGGACGCCGCTTCTCCTGGGGTCAGGCCTTCGTTCTTCGCAAGGGGAAACGAAAAGCGAAGGC
>Ga0307505_10000652_pt1 | contig 36191 bp, 23 predicted proteins | sample 23_S_MG_FD_202183 | JGI IMG/M metagenome (GOLD analysis project Ga0307505, IMG submission 202183) | Soil microbial communities from Populus trichocarpa stands in riparian zone in the Pacific Northwest, United States - 23_S | ecosystem: Environmental > Terrestrial > Soil > Riparian zone > Trees...
GACCGGTTGGTCCCCCCGCCGCACCACCTGGATCCCGGCTTTCGCCGGGATGACGTGCTTTTCGGCTTCGCGTTTCCCACCGCCATGAGGTGGTGGGCAAAGCCCGTCACCGGGCGAAATCGTTGGCGTCGAACGCTTCGACCGTCAGCGCCGTGCGTTGGTTCGCGCGCTCGTCCAAGCCGCTCGGATCCGTGACCGCCAGCATCGCCGTGCACCTTCCGGGCGAAAGATTGTTGGCGCTCGCGAACAGCGCGTCGGTCACATGCACCACCAACTTACCGGACGCCGACCGGCGCGCCGGCAACACGACCGGCTGCGCGCCGCCGCCGAAATCGGTCAGCGTGACGGTTCCAGGCGGACAGCTGCCGTCCTCGACCGACAACACCACCTGGCGATCGAGCGAACCCGCCGGAAGGCCGTTGGTGACCCGGACTTTTGCCCGCTTCTGCGCCGCGGTGCGGCCGTAGCCGATCTTTACCTTCAGCGGTTTGACGCTGCCGATGTAGAGTCCCGGTTCCGGATCGCCGCCGGCCGATAGCGCCTGCACTTCACCGCTGGCTGCGCGAACGTTGAGTTCGACCATGATGGTGTTGTTGTCCGGTGTCGGATCGACGTTGCCGTCCACCACGGTCTCCGCCGTGAACATCAGGGTGCAGCGCGATGGAATCTTCGGGTCGAGCTTGGGAAAGGACTTGTGCGACACCAGCAGTAGGACGTGGGCCGTCTTCACCGTTCCGCCCGCCACCAGGATCGAATCCTGGTTTCCCTCGACGCCCGGTTCGAAATCCGGGCGCCCCACGACCGTGCCGGCCGGGCAGTCGCCGTCGCTCGCGATCATGCGGATCACGTGTCCCGGTCGCTCGGGCTTGGGATGGATGTCCGCGTTGCGCACCTGCATCGGCACGATCTTCGTTACGCCGACCGTGCCGGCCGGAATCGCGATGTCGATCGGCTTCTCCGGGACCATGACCGAGTCGTGGACCGGGATCAGCCTACAGTCGAAACCGCAGGCGCTCTTCTCGTCCGGCGGGTCGCACTGCTCGTCGCCTTCGAGCCGGCCGTTGCCGCACTCCTCGATCAGGCACCGATCGTCGCAACCGTCGCCGTTGCGCCGGTTGCCGTCGTCGCACTCTTCGTTCGCGCCGACGACACCGTCGCCACAACCCGGCGTCGGTTGCGGCGTCGCGGTCGGCGACGGCGTGTGCGTCGGAGTAAACGTCGGCGGCACCTCGCACACCTCACCCGGCGCGCAGATGCGCACCCAGGTGGCGTAGATCGCCTTCTCGAACGGTTCGTTCTGCATCCCCTGCCAGACGCTGACGATGTTGCCGTTCGGCAGCCGCTCCGGATGGACGTCGTAGCCCTTTTTGTCGGACACCGGCACCGCGTCGCCGTACGGCGCTCCTTCGACATCGAACGCGCGCGCGTACGGCGGCGACAGGGCGTTTGGCCCCTCCCAGTCCTGCGAGATCCAGGTGGCGTAGAGATTGCCGCCGGTGTCGAAGGTCAGGTCGGTTTGCAGCCACTTGCCGTATCCGGCGTCGTGAACCGCGATGTCTTCGCCCAGTTGCTGGCCGTCGTTGTCGAACCGGCGGACGACGATCCTGTTGGACGTGAACACCGGCGGCGGCGGATCGGTCCACTCCATGTTGGAGGTCGTGCCGATCGCCGCCCAACCGCCGTCGAACGCGGCGACGCGCTGCATGTCGAACTCGTCGCTCAGAACAAACGCGGGTCCGCGCGGTTGGCCATCGGCGTCGTGCAGGCGCGCCCAGCTTCCACCGGCGTATCGGTCGGCCCAGGCGAGCACGTAGCCACCGTTGGTCAACGGTACGACGTCGTTGGTCACGTGCGTGAAGGAGACATCGGACCCGAGCGTCGTCGACGGACCGCGGCTGTTACCGCCCACGTCGTACATACGCGTCCACGCGCCGATTCCCTGTTGCCACAGAAACACCGAACCCGTCGCCAACCCGGCGACGCGCACCAGAAACGCCGCGTTGGTCGGGCGGTCGGCGTTGATCACCATCTGTGTACCGACGCCGCGCCCCAGGCCGTCGAGACGCCGGCCGACGATGTAATCGTTGCCGCTGTTCTCGTTCCAATCCCACGCGGCGACGAACCCGCCGCGCGTGTCGGAGACGACACTGGTAAAGGACGCTCTGCCGCTGGTGCTGACTTTCACCGGCGGCGCGATCTCCGCACCGCCCATCGTGTAGGCGTGCGTCACGGCGACGTTCGGCGCCTGGTAGCCGTTCTCGTTCCAGATGAACACCACCGTGCCATCTGTCGACACGCCGACCTCTGGAAACTGGACGTTGTTCGAAAAGGAGTTCCAGCCGACGCGCGTCGTGGGAATCTCGATGTTGATCTGTGCCGTCGCCGCGACCGCGGTACACGCCAGCCACACCAGGCACGACAAGAAACCCTGACGCGCGAGAGTCCGTCGACTACCCACAAGTGAGACCCGAACAGCCATTCGACGCCCCCCAGACGCAATAGCACCACCGCGCCAGCACCGGTCATTCGCCGCAAGCCCAACCCCCGCGGTCTCGACCGCTCTACGTCTCGAAGCCGAACGGTGTCAAGCAGAAATCTCCAGCCTGTCGCGGACACTCACCAGCGCTCGCGCCAGCGGCAGTCGCTAACTCCCGCGAGTTGCGGAAACTACGTATGCCCTACGTTGGCGATTGACCGCAAATGTACTAGCTCCCAAGTCGTTGCGCGCCGGATGCGCCTTGCGGTCGAAACACCCTTGGGATATTTCGCGCAGCGGTCATGACGAGTAGGCGAAGAACCCGATCCGCTCTACCTGTTTGTTTTGCTCTGGATTTGCGCCACATCGCCGCCTACAGCGGCATCGACGACGCCTCTGACGCGTTCGGAATCGATCGCGCCACGCTCGAAGATCCTGAGGGAACGGTTCCGATCACGGTGTACTACGACGCCTTGGAGCGGGCCGCGGCGCACAGCGGGCGGTCGCACTTCGGCTTCCACTTCGCGCTACACTGGACGAAAATCGCACGCGATGGATTCGGGTCGATGCAGTTTCTGATGATGTCGAGCCCATCACTGCGCGTCGCCTGCGAGCGCCTTCTTCAGTACCAGCACTATTGGAATCCCGCCGAGTGTTACGAACTGGCACCCGCGGAACAGCAGGTCGGAATCCGTTACCAGTGCTGGGGACCGCCACGCCCTGCGCACGTCCATCAAGCCGAAAGGACGGCAGCCCTGATCGCGCTGGTAGCGCGTAGCGTCGACCCTCAGTGCAAGGTCCTCCAGGTGGCTTTTCCTCACGCTAGCCAAAGCGACGATGCGAAGCTGACGAGACTCTTCGGGGTGGCCCCCACCTACGGCGCGCCGTGGACCGAGGTCATCTTACCCGCGGTGGTCATGGACCGACCGCTGCCGCGGGCGAACCCGGCCTTGTTCGAGCTGATGGATCGCTACGTGCGCCGGCAGATCGCTGTCCAGCCGCGCAGCGATCCGTCTTTTACGTCACAGGTCTTCGCGGTGGTGCAGCGCCGCCTCCACGAACGCGACATGAGCCAGGATCTCGTCGCGAAGTCGATCGGGTGCGGCATCCGGACCCTGGCCCGACGTCTCGCCGAGGAAGGCACGACGCTGCGCGAGATCGTCGACGCCGTGCGAAAAGGTCGCGCCGAGGCCCTGCTCGAGTCGAACATCACCATCGCCGAAGTGGCGTTCCTGCTCGGCTATTCCGAGCCCGCCGGGTTCCAGCATGCCTTTCGGCGCTGGCACGGCATGAGCCCGAAGGCCTGGCGGGAGAGGGGTACCGGTCCCGCCGCGGCAGAGGCGAGTTGAGCGCTCGGACTACTCAGAATCGCTGCAGGATCTCGGCGCCGAACGCCCGCGGTGGCTCGTAGTAGCGCACGGCGGTTCCGGTGAGTCGCGGCCACGCCTGCGTGTTGGTGAAGTACTCGGTGTCGGTGAGGTTCTTGACCCAGAACGCCACCGAGCTCCGCTCGTCGTTGAACCCGTATGCGAGAAGGAAATTGACGACGTTGTAGCCGGACTGATGCAGCTCGGCGATCTCCGGCGCCACGAAGCTCACGGCGCTGATGTACGACCAATCGATGCGCGGTGTCAGGCTTCCCTGCAGCCAGTGCGGCCCACCGATCTCCGGCAGCTCCCAGGCGTACTGCACCGCCGCGTGCGTCGTCCATTCCGGCACGTAGGCAAAGCTCTGGCCGCGGCGATCGATCGTCTCGCCGGTGATCGAGTCGACCGCGTTCGCGTAGTCGAGAAACTCGCTATCGGTATAGCCGACGCCGCCGGTCATCAGCAGACCGGTTGTCGGTACCGCCCGCAGCTCGAGCTCGAAGCCGTGGACGCGAGAGCTGGCCGCGTTGGTGACCAGCGAAGAGGTCGGCGGTACGCAGTTTGGGTCGCCATTGGGCGGACAGGCGGAGCGGTCCTGCACGAGCTGCAGCACCTGCTGGTCGTCGCGCTCGAGCAGGAAGTAGTTGAAGTCGAGCTCGACGCGGCGGTCGAAAGCGATCGTCTTGAGTCCCCACTCGAAGGAGTCGGCGAGCTCCGGATCGAAAGATCGACTCTCCAGCGGGTTGTCGGTGCGACCGGCGCCGTTGATGCCGCCGCCGGTGAAGCCGCGCGCGTACGTGAAGTAAGGCATCGACCAATCCAGGAAACCCGTCGCCGCCAGCCAGCCGGCGGGCAGCGGCAGCGCCACACTCGCCATCGGCGTCCAGTCGCCGAACGTCGCGGCATTCGAATAGTCGGTCAGCACAGGATCGAGCGGGGTGAGATCGGGTGGAATCGTCACTCGGCGCGCGAGCGACATCCTCTCTTCGGTGTAGCGCAGCCCGGCGGTCAGGCTCAGCCATTCGGTGACCTCCAGCGAGGTCTGCCCAAACAGCGCCCAATTGCGTCGCGATATGTCGTTGATGTTCTCGGTCGTGCCGCCGGCGAGGTCGAGGATCGGGTTGCCCGGCAGGAAGCGCAGCGCGACGTCCTCGTCGATCTCGTCCCAGTAGAAGAACGCTCCCGAAACGAACGACAATCGTCCATCCAAGGCCGCGCCGGTGAGCTGCAACTCTTGCTGGATCTGCTGCTGGAAACCCGGCTCGCCGTTGATGCCTGTCGACTGCCCCCCGGTGGGCGGTCCGCCGACGCCGACGTAGACGAAGACCGGAAAGCCGGTGCCGTCGAGGTCGTTGCGTGCGCGCGGGATCTGCTCGCGCCAGGATCCCGTGTAGCGCAGCGCCAGATCGGCGAGCGGGCCGGCGTCGCCCAATTCCCAGTCGAGAATGCCCCAGGTGCCGTAGCTCTCGATGTCGGCGAGCGAGTCGAGCTCGCTCTCGAAGCGGTACGGGCGTGATCGCTCGCACGCCTCGCGATAACCGGGCGGCAGAAATCCCGAAAACGGATTGTTCGGCACGCCCGTATCCGGATTGATCTGCGAACTCGCCGCGATCGGAACGCAGCGCCCTCCGAGCCCGCGCGTGTGGTCACGCGACCAGGTGCCGGTCAGGTCGAAGGTCACGCCGTCGAGCGGCAGGAATCGCAATGCTCCGTAGAAATCGAGCGCGGCGCGGTCCGGGTATTCACCACCGGTGAGAATGTTCTCGGTATGGCCATCGTAGTTGGCGCTGGCGAACGTGAAACGGGAAAACAACTTGTCTTCGAGCGCGCCCACGGAGATCGGGACGTTGAGCGTCGCACGCGTATCGATCTCACCGAAACTGCCGCCGCGCAGTGAGACCAGGCCCTCGAGTTGGTCGCGCGGCTTGATCGTCCTGACGTTGATGGCGCCGCCGATCGTGTTCTTGCCGAAGAGGGTCCCCTGTGGCCCGCGCAGCACCTCGACCTGCTCGAAGTCGACGACGTTGAGCACCGACCCGGCGGCGCGCGACAGATAGACGCCGTCGACGTAGGTGCCGACGCCCTGGTCGAGGAAGCCGGCCGGAAAACCGCCGACGCCGCGGATGAACGGCGTCGCGTCCTGCCCGGTCAGCGTCGTGTAGTAGACCAAGTTGGGCACCAGTCCCTGGAGATCGGCCAGCGACCGCACTTGCGCGGCGCGCAGCGCCGCCTCGTTCAGCACCGTGACCGACACCGGCGCCCGCTGGCGCAACTCCTCGCGCCGCCGGGCCGTGACGACCAACTCGTCTATCCTTGGCGGCACGCCGCCGGACCGTTCCTCGGCGGCATTCGCCGGACCGACGAGCAGCGCCGCCAGCCACAGCGCGATCACCGAGATCGTCCTTCGCCCAAGCCGCGATCGCATGCACCCCCCCTGCGCATGGTCGCTCTCCCTATCCGTCCAATTCCAGGTGGACGGACCCCCTAATTTGGCTCAAGAGCCGACCCGAAACGCTGTAGGTTGCGGCAACGCGACGGAAAAGACAACACACCGCCCGTCGGAAGTGGTCGGATTGATCGACGATGTTAGCGGCGCATCTCGATCGGTCAGCGATCACCCCTACCAGGAGGCGATCGCTGACCTGCGCATTGGTGGTGCACTGCCCTTTGGATCAGTCCGTCACCCTTCGCACTGAACCGCGACCTGCGCCTTGGCGCTACCGAGGCTGCGGTCGCCGAAGACATCAAGGCAGTGCATATGGTCGAAATTTTGGCCCGGATGCGTGCAAAGGCCATTACTTCTCGCGACTGGAATGCCGCCGCCACTGTAGCCGCAAGACCCACAATCAATGGCTTGCCCACTGAATTCGCGAACGATGATGCAACTGGTAAAGCCCGTGAATGACGACACCGAGATACCGGCGTTGGCATGGACCAGAGCATCAACAACCGAGTCTGGCGGTACCCCTTTTAAATCCCCTGCCTGCCAACCACCGTGCCGGATTCTCACGGTGCAGGCCGGATTGGTTTGGGCCGAACCAATGGTGACTGGGAAGTAGAGACCACCTCCAAACGTGCCCGAAACGTCCTGCTCAGCGTGAAACTCGACTCGTAAGCGTTGAGAACCGCATGACGCCAGAGGATTGGTCCCAGTGGCGACCTCGGCGCCGTCGAGAACGCCGTCGCCGTCGGTGTCGGCTCTGTCTGCCGCGGTTCCGAGCTCGAGCTCGCGGCTGTCCGAGAGCAGGTCGAAATCGCTGTCTGCGAGCGCGGGATTCGACCGTGAGCGAAACTCCCGGCGCTCTCCGTTGTGATCGCTGATCGAAACATTCCATCCGCGCGTCGGGTTCGGAGGAACAGGGTTGTCGACGATGCTGTAGATTTCCTGGAAGTCCGTCAGCCCATCACCATCGGTGTCGCCGTCGGGGTCGTTATCGCTGCTGCCGTAGAGATCCTCGACGCCCTTGGGTACGCCGTCGCCGTCGAAGTCCTCGATGTAGGCGATCCAGATCTGAGCTCCGGGCTTGATTTCGACCTCGTCCACGGATCGTCCGGGATTATAACCGTCCATTTCCGGCCCGCCCTTGCCAGGCACGTTGACGTCGTTCACGACGACGATCCAGCTCCGCCGCTCGGCGAGATTCTCGTCGAGGCCGTCGATGGAAGTGAACCTCGTCGCATTCGTCACGGGATCGACGGCGACGTTGAAATCTACCCCAGCGTTGTCGAGCGCCTCGGTCAGCCGCGGGAACATGTAAGCGTAATCCACGGGCTTCGTATGATTCTCAGGGCTTTCCGATTCGGGGTCTGGGTGGGCGTAGAGGACGCGCTCCCGGTCCGCCACCTCCCCCTCGTGGCCGTTAAAGTTGCTGTCGCGGAAATTCTCCCAGCGTCCGAGGTTCGACGAGAGGAAGAAGCGTTTGCGGTCGCTAGCGCCGCCGGAATCGATCGTGACCCGGCCGCAACTGTCGAGGATCGCTTGTTGCGAATCGCTGTAGAGCGGGCCTGGTTTCCCGTCGACTTCGGCGGGGTATCTCAGGTTGGATCTGGTGATGGCGAAGACGATGTCACGCGGCCGTTGGAGCAGGTCGTCGACTGCGGACGGTCCGAGTCCTGCTTCGGCGGTTTCCCAGGTCAAGTTGACCATCTGCATCGGGTTGTCGCCATTGCGGGCACTCAAGGAAATCGTCTGCGCGTATTCCATCTGGCCGATCGTGACCAGCTCGCCCGGCGCGGTCGAGTTGGCAACACGGATAGCGACGAGCGTATCGCTGAGGGAGATCGGCAACTGACCGGTGCTCTCGAAGGTCACGTCGGCGGAGACCATGGCGCCTTTGACCTTGCGCTCCTCCATCTCTCCTTGCTGCAGCGTTCTTCCCGACGCTTGGCTCTGATTCCACTTGTCGACCATCTCTTTCGCTTTTGTCGAGACGACCTCATTTTTCCCCGAAGTGCCGTAGCCGGCCTCCCCCGTGACCTCGATCGAGGCCGTAAAGCCGTCCGGGAAGTCGGCCTTGGCCTTGGCAACCGCGCTCAACTTCGCGTACCACTCCTTGATCCCAGTGTCGGTCTCCTTGTCTTCTGAGGAGGAGCTCTGACTGAGAGTCACGTCCTTGGAAGTAATGTCACTGGTCGTCGTGCCGCTGCTGTTCGTAAACTCGAAGACGTAGTCGAGTCGCACCGTAGGATCGCCGACGCGAATTCGAAAAGAGGGCACGCTGGCGAAACGCGGATCACCGCCGTCGTTGCCAAAATCGCGGGAATCCAAGGCATAGAAGTCGCCATCGCTGTTGGCATTGTTCGGCGCACTGTTGAAATTAGAACTCATCTCCTCCGCGTCATCAGCGCCATCGCAGTCGGTGTCGTTGGAGTTGGGGTCGATCCGCCAGAGTACAACCTCGAAGTAGTCATCCAATCCTTCGCCGTCCGTGTCTCTTTGTCCCGGGTTCGAAACAAACCCAAAGGACCCTCTTTCTTCGCCGTCCCACAGCCCGTCATTATCGCTGTCGAAGTCCGTGGGAAGGCTGGTGACGTGCGTCGCCGGTTGATTCGGGGATTGGCAGTTGAAAACCCTGGGGGGAAGTTGCCACCCGGTCGCTTCGACCTCGTCGGTGAGCCCGTCGCCATCACAGTCGAGCGCAGAGGTGACGCACGCCTCATCCCCGGGGCATGGAGCACCCCCGGGCGCACAAAGTACTGGTTCGCAGCGCGCCGCCTTGCCTTGCAGCTCTGCCTCCATCTGGAGCTGGCGCGTCCGCCGAGCCGTTTCCTTAGGGCAGTGGAAGAGAGTGTCAGGCTTTTTGGCCAGGTAGGTCCGCTCATTGCGCGGAGTGGTGCCGAAAGGCGGCGGATCGGTTCGGATCACGTTCCCGGCGCTATCCCTCACACCACTGACGCGCAGCAGGTAGTTCGCTTCCGCGTGAGCGTGGGTGACAAGCACCACTTGCGTTCTGTCCTCGATCGAGCAGCTCTGACCACTCGTGCAGACGCCCGCGCCGTCGGTGAGTACCGTCTGCCAGGTCTCGTTGCAGACGCTTCGGGCTTGCGGGTCGGGGTTGTTGCAGAGTCGGGCGAACCGAACTTCGATGACCCTCGGTCCGGCGGCCTGTTGGTGGACGGTTTGTAGCAGAGAGTAGTTGTTCGGATTAAGAGCCGACCCCCCTTCGACGATGCCGTTGAAGGAAACGCGTACGGTCGTGCTGTCGCCCGCGCTGGCTCCGGAAACGATCAGACCTCCTTCGGGAGTCGGGAGCACCACCGTATGGGTCGCCGTCGGGGCTGTCGCCGGCGTGCCGGTGGACGAGGCATCGGGCGTGCCTGTGGGTGCATCAGGGGTGCTGGTAGCCGGCGTTCCGGTTTCCATCGGTGTCGGGGTCGGGCTGGGACTTGGTGAGCCGCTGGAGCACTCGTCGCCACATCCGTCGAGAGCATTGCGAACGCCGCCGATCAGCTCATTGATAGCCACCGAGCCGTTGCGGTTGTTGTCGAAGGCAGCACAGGTACTCAGCACCTGCTGGCCGAGGCTGATGCCCACTCCGCGGATCAACTCGCTGATGCTGACGTTGCAATCGCCATTGCAGTCGCCGACACATTGGTCCTGGGCCGAAGCGACCGATCCGATCACCAGCAGAGTCCCACTGACCCAAACGACGCAGGTGGTCAGCCACCCCGCGATGCTCGAACGTCTCTTGTCCACGATGCTCCCTCTTGTCCGACCCGGCTCGGCCCCGCCCACCCTGGCTCTGGCGCCCGTCGCGACTGCGCAAAGTTATTCCAGCGTTGGTCTACCCCACCTCGAGTCGGCGGATCGATGATTTTTCCTGCCAAAAGAGTGATCCGACACGACAGCGAGCCTCCCGCGATGGTAGGGAGGATTCGTTCCATGCGACCGACAGACGGAGGGGGTGGGAAGGCGATGGCCTATACGACGATCGAAGTGACGCAGGACGGACCCACGAGCTGGCTCACGTTGAACCGCCCGGATGCGCTCAACGCTCTCAACCGCGCCATGGTCGAAGAGCTGCGCGACTATTTCGGCCGCTTGCCGAGCGATACGGCGACGCGTGTCGTCGTCCTGCGCGGCGCCGGCCGCGCCTTTTGTGCCGGCCTCGATTTGAAGGAAGGCGGCGGTGGCACCGGCACGGTGCAGGGCGGGATGCGGGGGCAGCGCCAGATCAGCGAGCTCGTGATGCTGATGCGCCGCGCGCCGCAGCCGTTCATCGCCTGCGTCCAGGGTGCCGCTTGTGGCGGCGGGTTCGCCCTCGCTCTGGCGTCGGATGTCCGCATCGCCGGCGAATCGGCGCGCATGAACGCCGCTTTCATCCGCATCGGCCTGTCGGCCTGCGACATCGGCGTGAGCTACTTCCTGCCGCGTCTCGTCGGTGTGTCGGTTGCCTCCGAGCTCCTGCTCACCGGCCGCTTCATCGACGCCAAACGCGCGCTGGCGACCGGACTGGTCTCCGAAGTCGTCGCCGACGACGCGCTGGAAGCGGCCGCCCGGCGTCTGCTCGACGACATGCTGCGCACCTCGCCGCTCGGGCTGCGCCTGACCAAGGAATGTCTCAACGCCAGCATCGACGCCGGCAGTCTCGATCAGGTGATCGCCATGGAGGATCGCAACCAGGTTCTCTGTGTCCAGACGCAGGACTTCCGCGAAGGCATCAGCGCCTTTCTGCAAAAACGCCCGCCGCGCTACAGCGAGTCGTGAGCGGCCCTGACCTTCCTGGCGCCGCCGCAGAGCCGCGACCGCCCTCGATTCGCATCGCGTCGGTTCTCAACCGAGGAATCGGTAGCCGATGCCGTGGATGGTGGCGATGAAGCGCGGCTCGGCCGGGGTCGTCTCGATCTTGCGGCGCAGTTTGGCGATGTGCATGTCGACGGTGCGGGTGAAGGGGAGCCATTCGTAGCCCCAGACGCGCTGCAGCAGCTCTTCACGAGTGACGACCTCGCCGCGGCGGGCGATCAGGCATTCCAGGATGGCGAACTCGCGCGGCGACAGTTCCAACGGCGATGCGGCGCGGGTGGCGCGCAGGTGCTCGAAGTCGAGCGTGACGTCGCCGAAGCTGACCGATCCCGGCGTCTCCGTCCGCCGCGCCCGGCGGTGGACGGCGCGTACGCGCGCGAGCAACTCGAGAAGGCCGAACGGCTTCGTGACGTAGTCGTCGGCTCCGAGCGACAGCCCCTCCACCTTGTCCGCTTCCTGGCCGCGCGCCGTGAGCATGATGATCGGCACGGGGTCGCGCACCGCGCGCAGCTTCGCGCAGACGTCGAGGCCGCTCAGTTTGGGCAGCATGACGTCGAGGATGATGACGTCGAGATCGGTGTCGCGCGCCAGGCGCAAGCCGGCGGCGCCGTCGCCGGCCGTGAACACGGTGAAACCCTCCGAGACGAAGCCGTCGCGCAGCGCCACCGCCATGGCGGGATCGTCCTCGACGATCAGCACGCGCAGCGGCGGCTCCTGGCCTGGGTTCGGATCAGGCGGCATCGGTGGGAAGTTCCAAGGTGAAGGTGCTCCCCTGACCGGGTCGGCTGTCGACCACCACCCGGCCGCGGTGCGCCTCGACGATGTGCTTGACGATGGCCAGGCCGAGGCCGCTGCCCTTGACCTCGGGCGCCAAGCCGTTGCCGACCCGGTAGAACTGCTCGAAGATGCGCTCCTGCTCCGCGGCGGCGATGCCCGGGCCGTGATCGCGCAACGCCACGGTGACGAAGCCGTTGTGCTGGCCGAGAGCGACGCCGATGCGGCGCGCCTCGCCGGAGTACTTGATGGCGTTGTCGATCAGATTGGTCAGCACCTGACCGACCGCCGGTGGGTCGATCCATGCGGGCGGCAGCGGCGAGGGCGGCGGCGTCACGTCGACGGTGAAGCCGTCCTGCCGCAGGCGTACCTCGAAGGTGCGCAGCGTCTCGTCGACCAGGGCGCGGACGTCGGCGCGCTGGAAGTCGTAGCGCTTCTGACCCGACTCGATCTTGGCGAAGTCGAGGATGTTGTTGACCAGGTGGGTGAGGCGCCGGCACTCCGCCTCGATGTAGTCACCGTACTCGCGCACCTTGGCCGGCTCGCTCACCCGTCCGAGGCGCAGGAGTTCGCCGAACACGCGGATCGAGGCCAGCGGCGTGCGCAACTCGTGCGACACACTCGATACGAAGTCGGTCTTCATCTGCGAGAGCTGGGTAGCGCGCACGGCGCTGCGCTGGGCGAGCAGCACCGCGGCGAGCAGCACCGCGCCGAGCAGCACCGACAGCGAGACGTCGCCGATGAAGCCACGTTGCGCCCACAGCTCGGGGGTCACCGACGGGCTGCGCACCACCAGGGTGCGGTCGGTGAAGACGAAGCGGAACGGCGCGTCGACGTCGGCCCCCGGAGCGGTCGTCGAACGGCCGTTTTCGCGAGTGCCCAGTCCAAACTCTAGATCCTCGCGCAGCGGTTCCGGCACCAGCCCCTGCTCCGCCCGCATCAGATCGGGCAGCAGCACGTCGCTGAAGTAGGCGCTGTCCAGGACCATGCCGGCGGCGCCGCGCACGCGGCCGTTGGCGTCGCGGATCGGCCGCAAGATGATGCGGTTGTCGGGATCCTGCTCGTGCACCGAGGGCGACACCGACTGGAGCGGCCGGCCCTCTTCGGCGACCACTCGCCACGGCGCGGCTGCCACCCGCGCGGCGCGCACTTCGCCCTCGCCCGGCGCCGACGCCGCGCGCCCGGCCGGATCGAAGAACGACGTGCCGCCGTCGGGGGTCGCGAAATCGACGACGAAGAAGCGCTTGAGGCCAGAGCCGTCGCGCGATGCGAAATGGGCCTGCACGACGGCGCGCCGGTCGGCGGCGAGCAACCCCGCCGGCACCTGCAGGGCATCCTCGACGCGCTGCCGGTAGAACGCCTCGGCGCCGCGCAAGATGGTACGGCCATAGCCCTTCAGCGCCAGGCGACTCGATGCCGCCGACGTCCCTTCGAGCCGCGCCAGGGTGCGGAACTGGAGGACCAGTAGAACCGCCAACGGGATCAGCACCGCTACGAAACCCAGCCAACGCCCGGCGCCGCGTGTCGTGAGCCCTGCAGTACCGCCCGGCATGGTCCGCAGTATACACGCCCGGACCCGCGGTCGAACCGGGCGCGCGTCGGGTTTTACGTCTTTTTACCTCCGGGTGCGTAGCCCAGCGGTGTTTTTCCCGTACACTTCCGCGCTGTGTACGGCTTCTCAATTCGCTTCCTTACCATCGCCGTGCTGGTCGCCGGTTGCACGGTCGGGCCCGATTACACGCCACCCGACCTCGCGGTGCCGGAGTCGTGGAGCGCCGCCGCGGCCGAGACGCAGCGCGACGCCAGCGCCGAACTCGTCGCCTGGTGGGAGCGCTTCGGTGATCCGCGGTTGACCTCGCTGGTCGAGCGCGCCGTGCGCGGCAACCTCGACCTGCGCCAAGCACAGGCGCGGGTCGACGACGCCCGGGCGCGCCGGGGCGTCAGCTCGGCGCAACTGTGGCCGATGGCGGACCTGGGCGGCCTGGCAAACACCTCGTCCGGCGCGGCGAATCCGGCGACTGGCAACAGGCCGACCCTCTTCATCGCGGCCCTCGATGCATTCTGGGAGATCGACGTCTTCGGCGGTCTGCGGCGCTCGGTCGAGGCCGCCGACGCCGATGTCGAGGTATCGATCGAAGCCCGGCGCGCCGTGATCCTTGCCCTCACCGGATCCGTCGCCGCCACCTACATCGAGTTGCGTGGGCTGCAGGGCCGCATCGACGCCGTGCGCGGCAACCTGGCCGCGCAGCGCGAGACCGGCGATCTCACCCGCGCGCAGCGCGACGTCGGCCTGGCGAGCGACCTCGATGTCGAGCGTGCCCGCGCCCTGGTCGCCGCCACGGCCGCCGCGTTGCCGACGCTCGAGACGGCGCGCAGCGCCGCGACGTACCGCATCGCCGTGCTGCTCGGCGAGCCGCCGGCCGCGCTCGAGGGCGAGCTCAGCGACGCCGGCGCCATTCCGTCGGCGCCGGCGGAGGTTCTGATCGGCGTGCCGGCCGACCTGCTGCGGCGCCGTCCTGACCTGAGCCGCGCCGAGCGCGAACTCGCCGCGGCAACAGCGCGCATCGGCGAAGCGACCGCCGACCTCTATCCGCGCTTCACTCTCACCGGCTCGGTGGGGCTGCGCAGCGAGGACGTCAAAGACCTGTTGGAGGGTCGCTACAACTTCGCCTCCATCGGTCCGAATGTGACCTGGCCGGTCTTCGCCGGCGGCCGCATCCTCGCGAACATCGACGCGCAGAACGCCCGCCAGCAGGAGCGCCTCGCGAATTACCAGCAGACGCTGTTGTTGGCCCTCGAGGACGTCGAGACGGCGCTGGTGCGGTACGCCCGCGAACAGATCCGGCGCGCCGCGCTGCGCGAAGCGGTGGACGCCAACCGCGAGGCGGCTATTCTTGCGCGTCGCCTGCACGCCAACGGGCTGATCGAGTTCCTCGACGTGCTGGACGCCGAACGCTCGCTGCTCGAGTCCGAGGATCGCCTGGTGGCGAGCGAGACGGCGGTCTCGACCAGCCTGGTGTCGCTCTACGTGGCCCTCGGCGGCGGTTGGGAACGCGCCGAATCCATGGTGCTGGCGACCTCATGAGAACGCGCACGATCGTCCTGCTCGCCGTCATCGCGCTCGCCGGCGCGGCGCTGGTCTCGCTGCGGCCTTCGCTGTCGCGCGAGGCGCCGCCGGCGACGCCCGCCGGCGCGGCCCCGGAGGTGCTGCGCGCCGACGGCCACGTCGTCCGTTCGAGCCGGGTGAGCGACACGGTGCGCACGATCGGCACGCTGGTGGCGAACGAGGCCGTCACCGTAGTGGCCGAGCTGTCCCGCCGCCTGGTCTCGGTCGAGGTCGTCGAGGGAAGCGAGGTCGAGGCCGGGGCGTTGCTCTTCAAGCTCGACGACGCCAACTTGCGCGCCCAACTGAGCGAGCTCGAGGTGCGGCGCCGCCTCGCCTCGCGCACGGCGGAGCGGCAGCAGGCGTTGCTCGGCTTCGACAAGAAGGCACTCAGCCAACAGGCCTTCGACCAGGCGCAGGCCGAGTTGCAAACGGTCGAGGCGCAGATCGCGTCGCTCCGCGTCATCCTCGCCCAGACCGAAATCCGCGCCCCGTTCCGGGCGCGCGCCGGCTTGCGGCGGGTCAGCGAGGGCGCCTGGATCACTCCCGAGACGCCGCTCATCACGCTGCAGGACATCAGCCGCATCAAGATCGATTTCACTCTGCCGGAGCGCTACGCCGGCGCGGTCGAGATCGGGCAGTCCTTCCGCTTCGAGGTCGCCGGCAAGGCCGAGCGATTCGATGGCACGGTCGTCGCCATCGAGCCCGCCATCGACCTTCCGACCCGCAGTCTGATGATCCGCGGCATCACCGACAACCGCTCCGGTGCTCTCATGCCGGGCGCCTTCGCCAGCGTCGAGGTGCCGGTGACGGCGCCGACCGACGGCATCCTGATTCCCGCGCAGGCGCTGGTGCCGTCCGCCACCGGGCACACCGTGTTCGTCCTGCGCGACGGCCGGGCCGAGCAGCGAGAGGTCGACATCGGGCCGCGCACCCGCGACTCGGTCGAGGTCCGCCAGGGCCTGGAGGCGGGCGAGACCGTGCTGACGTCGAACCTTCTGCGCCTGCGCGCCGGCGACGCCGTCGAACTCGCGGAGGCGTCGCCGCCGGCGGCCCCCTCGCCATGACCCTCTCCGACGTCAGCATCCACCGGCCGGTGCTCGCCACGGTGTGCTCGCTGGTGATCGTCCTCTTCGGCGGGGTGTCGTTCTTCTTCCTCGGCGTGCGCGAGTATCCGGCCGTCGATCCGCCGATCGTCACCGTGCGCGCGACCTACGTCGGCGCCAGCCCGTCGGTGATCGCGGCGCAGATCACCGAGCCTCTCGAACAGCTCATCAACGGCGTCGACGGGATTCGCGTCTTGTCGTCGACCTCCAGCGAGGAACGCAGCCAGATCCGCGTCGAGTTCAACATCGGCGCCGACCTCGAGGCGGCGGTCAACGATGTGCGCGACAAGGTCTCGCAGGCGATTCGCCTGCTGCCACCCGACGCCGATCCACCGATCGTCGAGAAGTCCGACGCGGACGCCGAGCCGATCCTCTACGTCACCGTGCAGAGTCCGCAGCGCAGTATCGAAGAGGTGAACGACTTCGCCGATCGCGTCATCCGCGAGCGCGTCCAGACCATCCCCGGGATCAGCACGGTGCGCATCTTCGGCGAAAAGCGCTACGCCATGCGCCTGTGGCTCGACCCGGTGCGGCTGGCGGCGCACGGCCTGACCGCGTCGGACGTGCAGCAGGCGTTGGCAGCGCAAAACGTCGACCTGCCGAGCGGCCGGCTCGAGGGCAGCGCGGTCGAACTCAGCCTGCGCACCGCCGGCCGACTCACCACGGCCGAAGAGTTCGAGGCGATGATCCTCCGGGAGGCCAACGGCCGGCAGATCCTGCTGCGCGACGTAGGCCGCGCCGAACTCGGTGCCGCCAACCTGCGCACCGGCAACAAGTCGAACCTCGTCCCGGTGATCATCCTGGCGGTGCTGCCGCAGCCGAACACCAACGCCATCGCGATCGCCGACGAGTTCCATCGTCGGCTCGACGACATCCGCCGCGGCGCGCCGCCGGACTACCGAATCGAGCTGAGCTACGACACCACGACTTTCGTGCGGCGATCGATCCGCGAGGTCGAGGAGACCATGCTCGTCGCCTTCGCTCTGGTGGCGGCGGTGATCTTCCTGTTCCTGCGCAGCTGGCGCTCGACGCTGATCCCGGTCGTCGCCATTCCGGTCAGCATCATTTCCGCGTTCTTTCTCATGTACCTCGCGGGCTTCACCATCAACGTCCTCACCCTGGTGGCGCTGGTGCTCGCCGTCGGCCTGGTCTGCGACGACGCGATCGTCGTGCTGGAGAACATCTACGCCAAGGTGGAGGAGGGCCAGACCCCGCTGGCGGCCGCCGTCGAGGGCACGCGCGAGATCGCCTTCGCCGTGGTATCGACCACGGTGACGTTGGCGGCCGTGTTCGTCCCGATCCTCTTCCTCGAAGGTCTGACCGGCAGACTGTTTCGCGAGTTTGGCGTCGTCGTCGTCGGCACGGTGCTGGTGTCGGCGTTCGTCGCGCTGACGCTGTCGCCGATGATGTGCCGCTTCCTGCTCGACCCGCGCGCCGGGCACGGCCGCTTCTATCGCGCCACCGAGCCGTTCTTCGTCGCGATGACCAACGGCTACCGGCGCACGCTCACGGCTTTCCTTCGGCAACGCTGGCTGGCTCTACCCCTCATCGCCCTGTGCGTCGGCGCGATCGCGCTCTGCTGGCGCGCGTTGCCCGCGGAACTCGCGCCGCTCGAAGACCGTTCGAACATTCGCGTCACCCTGCGCGCCCCGGAGGGCGCGGCGTTCGAGTACACCCAGGACCAGATGGATCGCATCGCCGTGTACGTGCGCGACGAGGTGCCCGAGGTAGAGCACGCGATGTCGATCGCGGCGCCGGGATCGTCCGGCGGCGCCGTGAACACGGGCCTGTTCACTCTCTTCCTCTCTGATCCCGAGCGCCGCGAGCGCTCGCAGGAAGAGGTCTTTCGCCAACTCTCGACCGATCTCAACGCCTTCACCGGCCTGCGCACCTTTCCGGCGCAGCCGCCGACCGTCGGCGACCGGCGGTCCGGGCAGCCGGTGCAGTACGTCCTGCAGGCGCAGACCCTCGACGAGCTCGTCGAGGTGCTGCCGCCCTTCCTGGAAGCGGCCGCGGCCAGCCCGGTGCTGCGCTTCGTCGACGCCGACCTCAAGCTCAACCGCCCCGAAGGCACCGTCCGCATCGACCGCCGGCGCGCCGCCGAGCTCGGCGTCTCAGTGCTCGAGGTCGCCCGCGCCCTGCAGCTCGCGTACGGCGGCCAGCGCTTCGGTTACTTCCTGCTCAACGACCGCCAGTACGACGTCATCGGCCAGGTCGAGCGCGGGGACCGCAACGATCCGCGCGATCTCGCCAAGCTCTACGTCCGATCGAGCGCCGGCGCCATGATCTCGCTCGACAACCTGGTGCGATTCGACGAAACCGTCGGCCCCGCGGCGATCTACCGCTTCAACCGCTTTACCTCGGCCACCGTCTCCGCCGGCTTGGTGCCCGGCGCCACGGTCGGCGACGGCGTCGCGGCCCTCGACGCCCTCGCCGCCGAGATCCTGCCGCCGGCGATCCGCACGAGTCTGGCCGGACAGTCGCGCGACTTCGCCGATGCCGGATCGAGTTTGTTGTTCGCCTTCGCGCTTGCGCTGGTGTTGATCTACCTGATGCTGGCGGCGCAGTTCGAAAGCTTTCGCGACCCGCTCATCATCCTCATGACCGTGCCGCTTTCGCTCGCCGGGGCGCTCGGCGCGTTGCTCTTGTTCGGCCAGACGCTCAACGTCTTCAGCCAGATCGGCATCATCATGCTGATCGGCCTGGTGACGAAAAACGGAATCCTGCTGGTGGAGTTCGCCAATCAACGACGCGCCGCGGGCCTCGATCGCATCGAAGCGACCATCGACTCCGCCGCGGCGAGGTTGCGACCGATCCTCATGACGACCCTGTCGACGGTGCTCGGCGTGCTGCCGATCGCGCTGTCGCTCGGCGGCGCCTCCGGCAGCCGCCAGTCGCTCGGCATCGCGGTGGTCGGCGGCCTGACGTTCTCGACCGTCCTGACGCTCTACGTCGTCCCGGCGGTTTACACGTATCTGTCGAGCGCGCACATGGCCGCGCCGGAGACGGAGATCGCTGCCGCGACGGCGACGCAGGGCCTCGCTCTTCGTGAATGGCCGGCGATCGGCGCGCCGCCCGCGCCCTGAACGGTGACTGCGAGTTTGACGCCCAAGCGTACGTCTGAATTGTGGCTTTAACGGGAGGCGATCGATGGATTGCGCCCGGGCAGATCGGGAGGGGGCATCGTGGAAGACGCTTTCGACTACGTCATCGTCGGCGCCGGATCAGCGGGTTGTGTACTCGCCCATCGGCTGAGTGCCGACCCCTTGTGCCGGGTGCTCCTTCTCGAAGCCGGCTCCGCCCCTTCGCGGAAGGAAGTGTCGATTCCGGCGGCGTTCTCCAAGCTCTTCAAGTCGGATCACGATTGGGCCTATCAGAGCGAACCGATGCCTCAGCTGGACGGCCGCAGCATCTTCGTGCCGCGCGGCAAGATGCTCGGCGGCAGCTCGAGCATCAACGCGATGATGCACACGCGCGGCAACCGCGCCGATTTCGACGAGTGGGCGGCGCTCGGCAATTCGGGTTGGAGCTACGAGGACGTGTTGCCGTACTTCAAGCGTTCCGAGAACAACAGCCGCGGTGCCTCCGAGTATCGCGGCGCGGGCGGACCTCTGGAGGTGTGCGATCCGCGTGATCCGAATCCGGTGTCCGTTGCCTTCGTACGCGCCGCGGTCGAGTGCGGTATTCCGCGGAACGACGAATACAACGGCGCGACGCAGGACGGGGTGGCGCTCGTGCAGGTGAACCAGAAGCGCGGCCGGCGCCATTCCACCAACGAGGGCTACTTGCGCACGGTCCACCGTCGCTCGAATCTCACCGTGATGACCGGCGCGCACGCGACTCGCGTCGTGTTCGAAGGAAGCCGCGCGATCGGCGTCGCCTATGTTCGCGGCGGCCGCGAGGAGATCGCACGCGCGGACGGGGAGGTCCTGCTTTGCGGCGGCGCGTTCAATTCGCCGCAACTGCTGTTGTTGTCGGGCGTCGGTCCCGCCGCCGAACTCCAAGGGCTCGGCATCGAGGTGCGGCACGATCTACCGGGAGTCGGCGTGAATCTCCAGGAGCATCCGGGTGGTCCGATGTTCATACGCTGCCGCAAGCCGGTGACCCTCTTCGCCGCCGAATCGATCGGCAGCGTGCTTCGCTATCTGCTCCTTCGCCGCGGACTGCTCACCATCAACGGTCCGGAGGCGGTGGCCTACGTGAGAACTCGCGAGGATCTGCCGGCTCCGGACGTCGAGATCATGTGCGTCGCGGTCCTCTACATGAACGAGGCGCTCGTCCCGCCAGCGGAGCACGGGTTCTCGGTCGTCTCGATGGTGTGCAAGCCGCGGAGCCGAGGCAGCGTCACTTTGAAGTCGAACGACCCGTTCGACGCGCCGCGGATCGATCTGAATTTGTTCTCCGATCCGGACGGCGAGGACATGCGTTCCGTCGTCGGCGGCATGCACATCGCGCGACGGATCCTCGCCGCGCCGGCGTTGCTGCCGTTCTGCAACGGCGAGATCGGCCCCGGTCCCGCCGCCAAGAGTGATGCGGACTTGGAGAGGTGGGTGCGGGCGAAGTCGCAAACGATCTACCACCCGGTGGGGACGTGCAGGATGGGAAACGACGCGAAGGCGGTGGTCGATTCGAGCTTGCGGGTGCATGGACTCGATGGGTTGCGCGTCGTCGACGCGTCGATCATGCCAACCCACGTGCGCGCGCATCCGCACGCGGCGGTGGTGATGATCGGCGAGAAGGCGGCGGATCTTGTCCAACAGGGGACGTGACGCGTGACAAGAGGCATGCAGCCCCGCTAAATCCTCGTTGCGGTCACTGCGGCAAGCGGAGCTGGTCTCGACCTGGCTTTGCCCGCCAATTCAATCGCCATTCCACTTCGTCACCCCGGCGAAAGCCGGGGTCCAGGCCGCATGCCACCGCCGCCCCACCTGGATCCCGGCTTTCGCCGGGATGACGTGCTTTTCAGCTTCGCGCTTCCCGCCGACTACCCCTGGAGAACTCTCGCGGTGATCAGGTCGATGGTGTCCATGTTCTCGACCGTCAGTTCGGGGTCGGGGATGTAAACGCACCATTGCTGTTCGATGAACACGGCGATGTAGGCGACGGAGAACGAGTCGATCAAGCCGCCGGACATCAGGGGCTCGTCGTTCGCCAGCGGGTACGTCGGGTGCTGCATCAGCTCGGTGCAGATGAAGACCCGCAGGTGCGCGGCGATCTCGGCGGGGGCGGCTGACGTCACCGGTGCGACGCCTCCTGAGCGCCGAACTCCTGCCGGTACTTGTCGCGGTTGGTGCCGCGCGCCTTCTTGCCGCTCGACGTCTTGACGATCCAGCCGCGCGGGACGAGGCGCAGCTCGCCCAGGGTCACGTCGAGCGCCTGCGTGAGTGCCCGCCGCAGCTGGCGCTCCAATGCGAGCTGGCCTTCCGCGTCTTCGGGTTGGTCGCTCTCGCAGACGAGGACGAGGCGTTCCGTCCCCGCCCGCTCGTCGGGGATGCCGAAGGCGACGGTGCGCCCGCCCGGGACGCCCGGTACCTGCTCCGCGACGGCTTCGACGTCTTCCGCCGTCAACTTGCGCCCGCCGACGATGATCAGGTCGGAGACGCGGCCGACGACGTACAGCTCGCCGTCGACCAGATATCCGAGGTCGCGAGTGCGGAACCAGTCGTCGCGAAAGGCCGCCGCCGTCAAGTCGGGACGCCGGTGATACTCGCGCATCCGGTACTCGCAACGCGCCTCGATCTCGCCGACGCCGCGTTCGGGCAGCGGCGCTCCGGTCGAGTCGACGATGCGCACCTCGGCGCCGTCCTTGGGTGGACCGCAACTGACGAACGACGTCGCGCCGGGAGCGTTCTCACCGACCGGCTCGGCGCGGCCTTCCGTCTGCAGCGCGGCCACGCTGATCCAATCGACTTTCGGAGGCCCGGAGCGGCCGCTGACCACGCCCTCCATCATCTCGGCCATGCCGTAGCCGGCGCGGTACGACGTCGGACGGAAGCCGAGCGGCGCGAACCGCTCCGCGAAGGCCCGCAAACTGTCCGCCCGCACCGGCTCGCCGCCCAACAGCAAGAGTTTCCAGCGGCGCAGATCCCAACCGCGCGCGTCGCTTTCGCGCACCGCGCGCACGCAGTGGTTGAGGGCGAAGTTGGGCATGTAGCACATCGTGCCACCGTACTCGTGCATCGCCTGAAAGAGGATTCCGGGTTGGCGCACCCAGTGGAGCGGCGAGATCAACACGCTGCGAAAGCCGAGGACCGCCGGCGCGAGCAGCCCGCTGAGCAGCCCGAGGTCGTGATAGAGCGGCGTCCAGCAGACGACGACGTCGTCCTCGGCGAACGATTGTCCGGCCTGCTTGGAGGCGATGTAGCGCAGCACCGCTCCGTGCGTGTGCACGATCCCCTTCTGCACGCCGGCGGAGCCGCTGCTGCATTGGATGAAGGCGACCTGCTCGGGCGACGGCGACGACGAGAGGACGGATTCGTCGGCATCGCCGCACAGGGTGTCGCTGTCGATCAGCGCACAGGAGAGGCTCGACGGCGCCTCTCGCAAGGGAGCGGCGTCCCCGCCGCGGCTCACCACCGCCGCCGCCGCCGCGTCGCGCGCCAGCGCGGCGATGCGCGCTCGATAGGCCCGCGGATCCAACCGCGGCGTGATGCCGGCGACGATCGTCGGCACGACACCCGCCGCCATCGCGCCGAGAAAGGTGGTGATCAGTTGGCGCGAATGGCCGATGACGAGCAGGGCCACGTCGCCCGGGCGCAATCCAGCGTCGCGCAGCCCGTTCGCCGCGGCCAGCGTTTCGCTCCACAGATCGGCAGCGGTGATCGGCTCGCGTCCGCCGTCTTCGTGGATCAGCAGCAGCCCCGGCCAGTCGGGCGCGGTGCGGGCGCGGGCGCGAATCGGGTCGAGCAGCGTGGCGTGCGGCGGAATACCCATGTCAGAACCCCTGGTAGACGAAAGATGCCGGCGCCACCGCGCCCAACATCGCGAGCCACAGTAACACGGCGACGGTCAGCGCCGCGACGCGCGCCGGTCGCGGCCAGTGCGCGAACAGCACCTCCTCGCCGTACCGCAGCTGCATCCAGTCCAGCCAAAGCGAGGGGATCATGAACAGGACGAGGCGCGGCTCGAATGGGATGCCGGGACGAACGCTGAGGAGCTCCTGCCAGAAGGCGAGTGCCTGATCCGTCGGCAACCGCAGGAGGACGAAGGCCCAAACACTGAGGGTGAAGACGGTCGCGATGCCGAGGCGCCGCCGCCAGGCCGGCGCGAGCGATCCGGGAGCGGGCGGCCAGCGCAGGCGCGCCGAGCGCTCGGCGATGAGGTAGACGCCGTGCAGGCCACCCCACAGCACCATGTGCGCGCTCGTGCCATGCCACAGGCCGCAGACCAGCATCGTAACCAGGGGAGGCAGGATCAAGTTGGCGAGGTTCGCGCGGCTCAGGCGGCGGCGCAACAGCGCGCGGCTCAAAGGCATATAGATGTAGTCGCGCAGCCAGTGCGAGAAGGTGATGTGCCAGCGATTCCACAGATCCGTGAAGCTCTCCGCGGCGAATGGCACGGCGAAGTTGGGCGACAGCTCGATGCCGAACAGGCCGCTGACGCCGCGCGCGATGCTCGTGTAGCCGGCGAAGTCGTTGTAGAGCACGAACACGTAACCGAACATCGCCGCCCACAGAGCGAGCGTGCCGAAGGAGGCGGGATCGGTGAAGGTCGCGGCGGGGATCTGCTGTGCCAGCGGATCGGCGATCAGCAGCTTGCGCGTCAGCCCCACCGCGATGAGCGTCGCGGCGCGGGCGAGCCGCTCGTCGTCGACCGGGCGCGGTTGCGCGAGTTGCGCGAGAAACGCGTTCGGTCTCTCGATCGGCCCGGCGACGATCTTGGGAAAGTACGCCAGGTACAGCGCGAAGTGGGCGAAGGGGGGGCGCGTCCGCAGTGCTCCGGAGTACGTGTCGAGCAAGTAGGCGATCGCCTGCAGAGCGTAGAAGGAGATGCCGAGCACCGCGAACGGCGACGCGAACGGCGCCGAGCGAAAGCCGTAGCGGAGCAGCGCCAGCGCCGCGACATTTGCCGCCACACCGGCCAGCAGCCAGCGCCGCCGCCGTCGGTCGTCGCGCGGCCAGACCGCGATGCGCGCGGCGATCGCGTAGGTGACGAGCGTCAGGCCTGCGAGCAAGGGAAGGAAGTGCCACGCCCACCAAGCGTAGAACGCGTAAGACAACAACAGCAGCCAGGGGATCTGTGCCTTGGGCGTCAAACGGTGGTACACGACCACCGCGCCGGCCAACAAGAGAAGCCAGGCGATCGCCATCCTCAGCCTGGCGTCGGCGCGGCGACTTCGCGCGCGCCACGGCCGCGCGGTGCGACCGTGGAGAGACGCGCACCGAGCCAATGGCTGAAGCGCTCGGCACCGCGCGAGTTGAGATGGACGAAGTCGGCCCAGCCGTCGGCGGGGATGATCCGCGTCAGCGGGACGCTCCAGAACGGGACCTGGTGCCGTCGCGTTTCCTGTTGCACCTGCCGCATCGCGCGCGCATGGGAATGCGTCGCGCGCGCCCAGCGCCGCAACCGCGGATGGGACGGCGCTTCGACCACGACGAGTTGCGTGTCCGCATCGGCGAGTTCCAGGAGGCGCGTCAGACCGCGCAGCTCAGGCTCGGAGATGGGCTGCGCGACCATGTCGCGGTACGCGCGCTGCGCGTGCGCCAACAGCGCGGGCGAAAGGGGGAGACCCTTGTCGATGGGGTAGTACCCCGCCGTCGTGGTGAGGGACGGGCCTGCGACGACCCGCCAGCGCACCGGATCGAGCCACTGCCGATAGAGGAGGTAGTAGCGATACGCGCGCGAGTGCTCGGTCAGCCAACCGGCGATCGAGAAGTCGCCGTGGCGGTACTGGATCCAGGGAATGTTCGCCAACAGCGGCCCGTCGACGCTCGGGCTGACGTCGCGCCTGCTTACGATGTAGACCAGCACCGCCGGCCGGTAGAGGTCGACGAGGATCGGCGCGACCGCTCCCGCCGCCGAGGCGGTCATGCCGGCGACGCCGAAGTTGTAGCAGGACAATGAGCCGCCGCCGGCCGCCCGGGCGCCGCGGTCGAGGGCCTGCGGATCGATGCCGTTCAGCGCCGTCGAGTTGCCGAGAGCGATGCAGTCGACCCGCCCCTCGCGCGCGGCGAACGCCTCGATGCCGGCGAGTTGCCTCTCGAAGAGCCGCGACGGACTGCCGACCGACGGCGTGAGCAGAGCGCGCCTTACGGCCGGGCGCCGCGCGGTGACCTCGGCGACGACCAGCAGGGCGACCAGAGCCGCGCAGACGGACGCCGGAAAGAGCAGAGCGGCGGGAGTGACCCGCCAGGATCGAGCGGCCGTGGCGGGGGACATGAGGTCGGCCCCCGAAGTACAACAGGGCGCCCGGCGCGGCAACGCCGCCCAACGCCCCGCGACCCCGTCTATCCGTCGCGTTGACACCGCGCCGCGATCGAGGCACTCTTCCGCGGTCGCAAAATCAGCTGGGCTGACCAGAGGAGCGGTGGAGAATGTCTCGAATCATTGGGTGTGTGCGGGCGATCGGAGTCGCGTGCTTGTTGCTGGTCGCGGTCGCGCAGCCTGGCGAAGCGGAGCTCGGATGCGCCGTGGATGTCGGCGGTGGCGTGGCTACCTGCGCGGAGAACTCGGACTGCGGGCCGGTCGGGTCGGACTTTTGCAGCGCAGGGTTCTGCGCCGACTGTGGAGATGGTCCCGGAGGGTTCTTTTGCGCGTGTCTCGGACGTACTGACACGACGGCCCCCGCGCCGGCGATGTCTCACCTCGGGTTGATCGCCATGGTCGGGATGCTCGGCGGCCTGGGGTTCGTCGGCTTGCGGCGCCGCAACAGAACCGCTCGAGACATATCGGCCTGAGCACCCTCGCTCGACGAGCGAGGTTAGCAGCCCGTTGAAAAACAGGACACGCGCTGCAAATGGTCTTTCGGCGCCATGGCTGCGTTGCGAAATCCTCAACAAAAGTCGCGACTTTGCTTCCGGTTTCGCGCCTTGCCCTGACGCCGAAATCCTCATTTTCGCTTGCGCGCCTGTTTTTCAACGGACTGTTGGTTCCGGCCCGGCCGCGCCGCCCACCAGACCCAGGCCATGAAGACGAACTGAATCGGCAGGCGCGCGTAGAGGGCGGCGCGCGACAGGCCCTGGGCGATGAAGGGCTCCGGGTTCAGCGCCATGTGGATGTTCGCCGGGTAAACCGCGAACAGTAGCGCGATCAAGCCGACGCGTGCCCAGGCGCGCGTCGGGGCGAACAACACCCCGAGTCCACCGGCGATCTCGGCGATGCCGCTGACGTACACCAGCGCCACGTGCGCAGGCAGGTACGGCGGCATGATCGCGACGAAGAACTCGGCGTGTGTGAAGTGCGCCACACCGATCGCGACGAACCCGACCGCGAGCAAAATGAGCGCCGCGCGGCGCACCGGACTGTACGGAAACTCGAACATGCACCCCCCGATCACAGACACATTTCTTCTCGCGCCAAGACGCCAAGGGGTGCGATGAAGTCTTGGCGCCTTGGCGTCTTGGCGCAAGAAAATTTCTTTTCGCAGACTACCCCGCGGTGAAGTCGAAGCGCAGGTACGAGCGCGTGTGCGCGAATCCGATGCGGCGGTATACCGGCGCGCCCATGACGGACGCCTGCAGACAGGCGCGGGCGCAGCCGCGCGCCAGGCCGGTGTTGACGGCGTGCGCGGTGATCGCCGCGCCGAGTCCGAGCCCGCGATGGGCGGCCAGCGTGCCGACCCAGTACACGCCGGCGATGTCGCCGGTGCGGATCAGCGCCGAGCAGCACGCCGCCACGCCGTCGATGCGGCCGACGAACATCGCGACCTGCGGCAGCGCGGCGAGTTCTTCCGTTAGCGCCAGCGGCGCGATCTCGACTGGGAAGCCAAAACTCTCGAACGCAAGTCGCTGAAAATCCGCCAGCCCCGCCGCATCGTCCACTTCGCGAATCTCGAGGTTCGCCACCGCCGGCGCGCCGCAATGCACGCCGTCGAAGGTCATGCACGGCACGTCCGCGACGCGCGCGAAGCCGCGCGACAACAGTTCGTCGTTGACCGCCGCGTCGTCGATCGGCACGTGCAGACGGAACGGCACCTTCGCCCGCGCGTAGTAGTCCAGGACGCGATCCAGGGTGCGCTGCGGTTTGTGGCGCGGCATCTTGAGCATCGCTTGGTTGAAGTCCGCGATCGGCGCCAGGGTGTTGGAGAGGATGAAGTCGCGCGCCTCGAGCACCTCGCCGGTCGCGGAGGTCGAAGCGAACAAGTTGATCGAATGGGCAAAGTTGTAGTCGACGGGATCCATGGCAGCGCACGTCTAGCGCCAGACCGACGCCATTGCCAGCCGTCGGACGTTTTGGAAGACGATCGTGGAGACCGCCGGGCTGTCGTAGTTGGCCCAGCGGGGCTGCCCCTCACCGATCGCCTCGAGTGCCGGCCCGGAGGGCCGGTGTATCGAGAGGCCTCGACATGCATGCAGCGTGTCTCGATACGCTCGCTCCGCTCGCACTCGACATGATCGGTTGGGGCGGGACGTTGCAACCGGGCAAACGGTGCACTATCGACGCCCCGATGCCGAGCCGGCTGAAGAAATGGCTTGGGCGCGGGGCGCTGGTCCTGTTGGGATGCGTCGCGGCGCTCGCCCTCGTGGAAGTCGCTCTGCGCGCCGCCGGCCGGATCTATCGTTCCCGGCAAGAAGCCGTGAGCGGCGTCACGCTCGAGCACGACGGCACCATTAGGATTCTCTGTCTCGGCGAATCGACCACCGCCGGTCTCGGCCAGGGCAAAGAGGCGTACCCGAACCAACTCGAACGCATCCTCAACGCGCGGGCGGCCGGCGAGGCCGCTTTCCGAGTCATCAACGGTGGCGTGATCGCCACCACCAGCGACGTCATCCTCGCCCGGCTGCCGGAGCACCTCGACAAGCTGAACCCGCACATCGTGGTGGCCATGATGGGCATCAACGACGGTCACTTGATCGACCCGGGTTTCCAGGTCGGGGGCCGGCTTCGTGTCTGGAAGCTGGCGAAGATGCTGTACCACACCTGGCGCGACCAGGACCGGGAAGAGGCGCCGGAGCGACTGGTGGAACGCGCCGGCTTCGTCCTCCGGGCCTCTCCCGAGGTCGCGGCCGGTCTCGCCGATCGCGCCGCGCGGCTCAGGCCGGAGGATCCGCGGCCGTGGCTGATCCTGGCGGAAGCGAAGGCCCGCCTCGGTGAATCGCAGAGCGCGCGGCAGCTCTATGACAAGGTGCTGGCGATGGAACCGGCCGCCGTTCTCGCGCGTTCGATCGAGGCGATCGACCTGGCCAGCGCGCCGCTCGCGGCGGCCCTGGAGCAGTTCCCAGAGGACGCCAACGCTCTCGCGGCACGCGCCCTCCTGGCCACGCGCGAGCGCCATTCCGCCGCGGCGCTCGACCTGGCCCGCCAGGCGACCCGTGCCGACCCGTCGAACGTCGTCGCGATGATCATCGAAGGCGGCGCGTTGCTGGCGGCACAAAGGCCGGCAGATGCTCGCGGTCGATACCAACAAGCGATCCACGCCGACCCGCTGCTCGCACGCGTTCTCGCCGCATCCCCGGCGACCGGCACGCCGCTCCTGTCCACTCTCGTCGAGGCGAATTCCAAACCGGCCACCGAGTTCCACCCGGACCACCCGCGACGCTGGTTCATCAGACCGGCGGAGGACATGGCAGCCGGTTTCATCGGCTTGCGGCTGCTGGCCGCTTCCGAGAACGCCGCAAAGGGGGATGTCGAACAGGCGACCCGCGATCTCGAAGAGCTGGCGGCAACGTTCGATCCGTTGCGAGCCAACCTCCGCCTCAGTGCTGTCGGCCAGCTCGCGGTACTGGAGTGGCAGGCGGGCAATCGACAGGGCGCCGAATCGTACCACCAGGAGATCGAGGACTTTCTCGAGATCGTCGACAACCCGGTGACGCGCAAGAACTACCGCGAGATCCTGGCGATGTTGCGCGGCCGCGGCATCCCGCTCGTCGCGGTTCAGTATCCCATGCGCCGCGTCGAACCCCTCGAGCGACTTCTCGAGTTGCCGTCCGACGTCGTGTTCGTCGACAACGAGGAGGCCTTCAAGAGCGCCCTGCTCGGCCGCCCGGCCACGGAGATCTTCACCGACCTGTTCGCGGGCGACTTCGGCCATCTGACTCCGCTCGGCAATCGCATCCTTGCCGAGAACGTCGCGGACGCGATCACGAGCATCGTCGGCGTGCGGAGCAAGTCGTCGGTACCCGCGCGAGATCAATCGCCGACCGCCGACATCGGCGCGGCCGCGGCGGCGTCCACCGGCGGATCGCCAGGATCGGCGGCGGCGGCCGCCGCGCGAGACAGGGCGCGGTGAAGGCGAGCCGCGCGAGTCTCGTCGCCTTCCTGGTCGTTCTCGCCGTCGGCACCGGACTGCGCGCGTACCAGATCGGCGCGGAGTGTTTCGACGGCGACGAACTGTATGCGGTCCGCATCCAGGGCATCGGCCCGAAGGCGGTGGCCGCCGTCATGGTCCGCGACAGTTTCCACGGCGTCCACCCGCCGCTGATGAGCGTTCCGTTCCTGGCGTGGACGGCGCTGTTCGGCACCGCTGAAGCGGCAGTCCGCGGCCTGCCCCTGCTCGCCGGCACGGTCGCGCTCGCCGCCGTGTACGCGTTCGGCTGCGCCCTCGGCCGGCCGCGGGCAGGACTGTTCGGCGCGGCCCTGCTGGCGATGAATCCCCTGCACATCACCTACTCCATGGAAGCGCGCAGCTACGCTCTCGTCACCGCGCTTCTCGCCGTCGCGCAACTTCTGTTCGTGCTGGTGCTCCAGCGCAACACGCGCGCTCTGGTGCTCGCGTACTTCGCCGTCGCCTGGTGGTCGGCGTCGACGCACTACTTCGCCGTCCCCGTGCTGATCGGGCAAGCCGCCGCCGCGGCGTGGCTGGTCCGTGCTCCCGGACCGCAACGTCCACCCGCGGCGCGGCTGCTCTTGGCGGTCGCCCTGGCGGGATTGCCGTATCTGGCATGGCTGCCCGCCATCCATTCCCAGACGCGAGAGACGTCGGACTATCTCGCGCCGCTGACTCCGGCGGCGTTCGCCGCTTCGCTCGCGGACGCGCTCGCTCTCGGTGGGTGGGGATCCGAGGCCGGCCTCGCCCTGTCGGTCGCGGCGCTCGGGCTCGCCGCCGCCGGCGCGTGGGCCGCCACGCGCGTACGGGTGGCTGTCATCGCGACGGGCAGCCAGCTGCTGCCGCGGTGGCTGGCGCCGGCGATGCTCGCCATCGGATCGGCTGGCGGCATCGGATTCGTTTCGCTGTTCCCTTCGTTATTCGAACCGACGGCGCGGCAAACACTGACCGACTACGGCTACGGCGACGCGGTGATCGACGCGGAGATCGGATCGCTATGGCTGATGGTTTTGCTCGGCTTCGGCTGCATCGCAATCGCCGGCACCGTTCTCGCCGGGTGGCGCCGCTGGGAGCCCGGACTCCGTGGTGCACGAGGCGGTGGTGAAGCGTCCGTCGGCGTTGTGCTGGCGTTCTTTCTGATCGCGCCCGTCGCCGCGATCGCACTCGTGGGGGCGAGCGGTGTGGCGTTCCACCAGACACGCAACCTCATCGTGCTACTACCCGCCGTGAGCGTGGCCTGGGGCTTCGCACTGGACCGCATGGCGCGGACGATCCCGGGCTCGATCGCGGCGCTCGTCGTCGTCGCCGGCATGGTGTTCGCCGCCGCACAGTACCACGCCGTCGCGCGGGTGGTCGGGCGCGATGGACCGCGCCTGGGGATGAGCACGATCGACTGGCGCGGCGTTCACGCGAACCTGCGGGACCGCGCGCCGGCGGGCGCAGCGGTCGTCATGGTGAATCGACCGGCGACCGACCCGGGTCTGTACTACCTCGCCGCGTTCGAGCCGATGCGGATCGCGCCGGGGGCGCCGGCCACAACGCTGCCGGAGCGCGTCGCGTTCGTCCACATGGTGGCAAACCCCTTCAGCGACGCCGCACGCGAGCAGGTGGCCGTGGCGCGCGGTCCGCTGGCGCTGTTGGCTTCCGGAGATGGATGGGAGCTGCACGCGACGCGGTGACACCGTCCGCGACAGGCCTGCGAAGCCCCGGCGTGTCCGCCGGATCATTCAGATGAGAAACCGCGGGTCGCAATCGTCATTCCGGCGAAAGCCGGAATCCAGCCGGGCTACCAGGTGGACCCCGGCTTTCGCCGGGGTGACGAAGGGATGCGAAGCGAGTTTCAACCTGGCGCCACCGCTGTTGCGATCGGGGGGGCGGAGCGTGTACAGAGGGCCGGTCTCACCCAGAAGGGATGTGTGCGTGGCCAAGCGATCTGTGGCTCCAATCGACTCGGAGCGGCTGCGGCTGCGATTGCTCGAGGATCGCGATCTCGCCACGACTCTCGCGTGGCGCAATCAGGATCACGTGCGCCGCTGGTTTTTCGACGACCGGGAGATCGACGCCGACGATCACCGGCGTTGGTTCTTCGATTACCAGCAGCGCGACGACGACTTCGTCTTCATCGCCGAGGACGCGGCTGACGCGTCTCGGCTCATCGGCCAGGTGAGCGTCTATCGTGTGGACGCCACGCGGCGCACCGCGGAAGTCGGCCGGCTGCTGATCGATGACGACTGCCGGTCGCACGGTTTCGCGACCGAGGCCACGGCCGCCGTACTCCGATGGGCGTTCGCGACGTGGCGGCTCGACCGCGTCGTCGCCGAGGTGTACAGCGACAACGCGCCGAGCCTCCGCCTCTTCGCCCGCTGTGGCTTCAGCGTGGTGCGCAGCGGCGAACGCATCTCCCATCTGGAGCTGACGCCGGAGGCTCTGGTGACGCCGTCCGATCTGCCGCGCCCCTCGGCGCCGGACGCACCGTGAAGGTCGCGGATCTCATAAGCGATTCGATCTGGTTGCCCAACCCGGCCCGCACGGCGTCGGCGTGTCCCGCGGTCTCCGTACTACTGCCGACGTACCGCCGCGCTCGCGACGGATCGCTGACGCGCGCGGTCCGCGGCGTGCTCGACCAGGAGCTGCGCGACCTCGAGTTGATCATCGTCGACGACGGTTCGACCGATGGCAGCGCCGACCTGATCGCCGAGTTCATGCGCGAAGACCCACGCGTCCACTGCATCCGGCATCCGCTCAACATCGGCCTGCCCGCGATCTCCGAGTTCGAAGCCTTCCAGAGAGCGCGCGCCGACTACATCGCGTTCGCGTTCGACGACGATGTCTTCACCCACGCCGGGTTGGCACGGCTGCTGGATTCTGCGCGCGCCAACGGGTCGATGTGCGTCCACGGCTACTGCTCGTACGGCGTTCCCACCGGCGACGGCCTCCCGGTGGATGAGCAGATCACCCTCGGACGCCGCGACGGAGTCGAGTACACGATCCCGGAGCCGTGGCTTCCACCGCCGCACCTGGCCGGCAGCGACGCCCGCTGCCTATGGGCCCTGCACGTCACCAACTTCATCGGTAACTCGAGCGTGCTGGTGCACCGGCACGTCCTCGAGACGGTCGGGCTCTACGATCCGCACGTGATCATGATCCGCAGCTGCGATTGGGATCTGTGGAAGCGGATCATCCAGCGGTTCCCGGTGGCGTATGTGGACGTCCAGGTATCCTTCGAGAACTCCGACACGCGCGCCGACACTCTGGGGAGGACGGTGTCGATCGATCTCCAACGCGACATGGAGTACAGCGCGCGCGATCGAAATGATCGACTCGTTCCCGACGCCTTCCCCGATTTCGACGTGCTGAACGTCATCGGCCCCGACAGCGGGCGACTGCGGGCTTACGCCAGGTCCATCCTCGCCGAGCGGCAGCGCGACGGGCACCTGCAGCGCCTCCCGCGCGTGGCGCGCGCGAAGCGAATCGTGTTCCTCTACGACCAGGGCCCGGCCACGCATCTGCTGTTTCATCAACTGCCTGCCGAGCTGCGGGATCAGTTCTTCGTACATCACGGCCTAACGGCCTGGGACCCACTGTGGCCGTTGTTCGCGAACGCGTCCGCGGTGGTGATCAGCGACGCGGCGGCGTTCGCCCGCCTCGGTATCGCCGCGGAGCTACGCGAACTCGATCTGCCGATCTACTATTACGGCGCCGACGGGATCCTGCCGGAAGACCTTGCCGCGACCCTGCCCGGCGTCAAAGGCGTGCTGATGCCAACCGCGGAGGGGGTCGCGCGCGCGAAAGCATTCGACGGCGCGGTGTTCGAGTGGCCTCTCAGCGCTGACAGCGAGGTCATCGACACTGCGCGCGCCCGCCCACAGCGCTACGCCGAGCTCGCCGTGGGCATCGTCGGCGCGACTTCCGCCGCCGACGCCGTCGCCCTGACCCTCCAGGGACTGCGACCGCGGTTCGAACTTCCCGTCGCGCTGATCGGACGACCGGGCCTCGAGAACCTCCTCGCAACGAACCCGGCCGACGCCATCGTCGCGAAAGAGATGGGATGGGCACAGCTCGTCGAGGAGTGGCGGCGATACGGCATCGATGTCCTCTTCATCGCGCGGGGAGCCGCGCCGGAGACGGCGTTCGAGGGACACGCCGCCCTGTTGCTCGCCTGCATCGTCGGCGCGGTTCCAGTCGTCGTCGACATCGATGTGCTTCCGGGACTTCACGACGCGCAGGGCGTCGTCCGCACCGGGCCATCCGAGGAAGAGCTGAAGGCGATACTGTTGGATCTCGCCAGCGGCAAGCGACGGGCGCGACTGCACGAGCGCTTGCGCGAGCATTGCCGGCTCTCCTATTCCGCGCGCCGCGCCCTCGCTGCCGCCCAGGCTTTGCTCGATGCCGTTCCGGCGGTCGACCTGCTCGTCGCCGAGGATCGTTGGCGGCGGTTGGAGCGCTTGCGCACGCGAACCATCGTCGCACAGCACGACGAGCTGGAGCGCTTGCGGGCGCGATGTGAAGCGTTCGAGACGGTGGCGGGAACAGAGCCTCCAGAGGCACCGCCGCACGAGCCCACTCCCGCCGCCGCCGAACCCGAGACCGATGCGACGGCAGAAGTGGCGCCGGAGCCGGGGAGCAGCAACGGCGCCGGCGCTCCGGAGATTACGCCACATCCGGCGCGACGAGATTAGCGACCGACGCGCACCCGGGAAGCAGAGAGAGCGAGCCCACCGATGAGCATCCACCTGTTCGCGCCGGCCTACGACGTCGAGGAGTGCCTCGCGGCCGTCCGCGAATGCCTCGAGTCCGGATGGACGGGGCTCGGCTTCAAGACCGACGAGTTCGAAGCGGCGTGGAAGGCCTACACCGGGCTGCCGCACGCTCACTTCTTGTCGTCGGCCACGGCCGGGCTGCACCTGGCACTGCGCGTCCTGCGCGAGCGCGGCAAATGGGCCGACGGCGACGAGGTGATCACCACGCCGCTGACCTTCGTCTCGACCAATCACGCCGTACTCTACGAGCGTCTCACGCCGGTCTTCGCCGACGTGGACGAGACGCTGTGCCTCGATCCGGAGTCGATCGAGGCCCGCATCACGTCGCGAACGCGCGCCGTGATGTTCGTCGGCTTCGGCGGCAACAGCGGCCGGCTGCGCGACGTGGCCGAGCTGTGCCGCGCCCGCGGCCTGCGGCTCGTGCTCGACGCAGCGCACATGGCGGGAACACGCGTGGACGGCCGGCACGTCGGCCGCGAAGCCGAGGCCACTGTCTTCAGTTACCATTCGGTGAAGAACCTGCCGACGGCCGACGGCGGCATGGTCTGCTTCAGGGACGAGGAGGACGATCGGCGGGCGCGCCGGCTGTCCTGGCTGGGCATCGATCGGAACACGTACCAGAGGACCCATTCCCCCGGACCGCACAAGTGGCGCTACGATATCGAGGACGTCGGCTACAAGTACCACGGCAACTCGATCATGGCGGCGATCGGCATCGTCCAGCTCCGCCACCTCGACCGCGACAACGCGGCGCGGCGCGAGATCGCCGCCGCCTATCGGGCGCGTCTCGGAGGAGTCGCGGGGCTGCGCCTCATCCCTGTACCGGACGAATGTGAGTCGTCGACGCACTTGTTCCCCATCCGAGTCGAGCGGCGCGACGAATTGATCCAACATCTGAACGCTCGCGACGTGTTCCCCGGCGTGCACTACCGCGACAACACCGAGTACGGACCGTACCGCGCCAGCGCCGGATCGTGCCCGCGCGCCGCTGCCGCGTCGCGCGAAATCGTGTCCCTGCCGCTCCACCTGAAGTTGACGCCGGACGACGTCGAGCGCGTCGCGGATTGCGTGCTCGAATTCGCTCGCGCGGGACGTCCGAAATGATCCATCGGACTCGCACCGCGCGTAGTACGCCTCGATACGCCGCCCGAGGGCGGCTACTCGGCGCCGAAGGTTCTTGACGTCACACTCGTCCGGGTTACGGCGCCGTGACAACCTCCCACGCGAAGCGGACGGCCAGCGCGTCGTGGTCGCTGAGCGGGCCGCCCATGCCGTCGACGAAGACGTCTGTCTCGAAGCGCCACGACAGCGGCGCGATCGTCAGCGAATCGCCGCTGCGGAACAGCCACTTGTCGATGCGCCCGGGCTGTGGGCAGGCAAGCGCGGCGCACACGTCGACCAGGCCGGTCTCGTCGAGCAGGCGCTGGAACTGCGACCCGGCAGGCTGGGTGTTGGTGTGCAAGTTGAAGTCACCGCCGACGATCAGCGGTCGGCCGGCTGAATTCGCCGTGATGAAGTCGACCATCTGCGTAATGCCGGCGTCGCGCGAAGCGATGTCCTCAGCGGCGCCGCCGGCTTCTTTGTGCAAGGTGTAGACGTCGATCGTCACGCCTGGCGAGACGGTCGTGCGCGCCATCATGAAACCCTTCATGGCCAGGCAGTCGGCGGCGGTCTCCCAGCACTGCGCCCACGGCACATGGACGACGGTATCGAACGGGAAGATCGAGAACATCGCCATCCCGTCGCTGACGAGCGCGCTCGGCCGGGCCGGGTCGTTGCCGAGCGGCGCCGGCAGAGGTTCGGTCTTGTAGGAGTGCTCCGCGCCCGCGACCAGGATCTCATGGTAGACGCGCACCGGCGCCAGCGGATTGGGATCGGGGGTTTGCCAGCTCTCTTGCAGCACGACGAGGTCGTAGTCGTTGAGCAGCGGCGCGATCAG
>Ga0307505_10000653_pt1 | contig 36108 bp, 32 predicted proteins | sample 23_S_MG_FD_202183 | JGI IMG/M metagenome (GOLD analysis project Ga0307505, IMG submission 202183) | Soil microbial communities from Populus trichocarpa stands in riparian zone in the Pacific Northwest, United States - 23_S | ecosystem: Environmental > Terrestrial > Soil > Riparian zone > Trees...
CGCCGACGTGCTGCTTGCGCACGGCGTGCCCTTCGTGTTCACACTGTGCGGTGGACACATCTCCCCAATCCTCGTCGCGGCGAGGGCGCGCGGCATCCGCGTCATAGATACCCGCGACGAGGCGACCGCGGTGTTCGCCGCGGACGCGGCCGCGCGGCTCACCGGCCGCCCGGGCGTGGCGGCGGTCACCGCGGGGCCGGGACTCACCAACACCATCACCGCGCTGAAGAACGCGCAGCTCGCGCAGAGCCCCGTCGTGCTGCTGGGCGGCGGCGCGCCCACCGCGCTGCAGGGCCGCGGCGCGCTGCAGGACATCGATCAGCGCGCGCTGGTGGCGCCGCACGTCAAGCATCTGGCGCAGGTCAAGCGCGTGCGCGACCTGGGCCCGGCCGTCAACGAGGCGCTGCAGATTGCGGCCAGCGGAGTTCCGGGGCCGGCGTTCGTCGAGTGCGCGGTGGATCTGCTGTACGACGAGACGCTGATACGCCAGTGGTATGCCGACGCAGCGGGCAAGGGCACGGCGCTGGGCGACCGCGCGCTGCGCTGGTACCTGAACCGCCACGCGGCGCGCATGTTCGATGGAGCAGCGACGGTGGAACGCCCGGCGGCCGCGCCGGTTGCTGTCCCCCGCGCCGACGACCGCGCGATCGCGCGCGCGGCCGACGCGCTGGCACGCGCCCAACGCCCGCTGCTGGTCATCGGCAGCCAGGCGCTGCTGTGCGCCGAGCATGCAGCGGCGATCGCGGCGGCCGTCACGCAGATGGGCATCCCGGTGTATCTGTCCGGCATGGCGCGGGGGCTGCTGGGCCGCGAGCATCCGCTGCAGATGCGGCACGCGCGCCGCAATGCGCTGCGCGAGTCCGACTGCGTGCTGCTGGCCGGCGTGCCCTGCGACTTCCGCCTCGACTACGGCCGCCACGTGCGCCGCTCGGCGACGCTGATCGCCGCGAACCGCAGCGCGAAGGACGCGCGGCTGAACCGCCGTCCGACCATCGCCGCCATCGGCGATGCGGGGCTGACGCTGGACGCGCTGGCGGCGCGGCTGGGCGATCGCGCGCACCGCGCCGACTGGCTGTCGCAACTGCGCATGCGCGACGATGCGCGCGAGCGCGACATCGATGCACAGGCAGCGGGCGGCGGCGCGCACGTCAACCCGGTCGCGTTCTTCCGCGCGCTGGACAGGTTGGCCGGCGACAGTGCGATGCTGGTCGCCGACGGCGGCGATTTCGTCGCGACGGCTTCGTACATCGTGCGGCCGCGCGGCCCGCTGACGTGGCTGGACCCGGGCGCCTTCGGCACGCTGGGCGTGGGTGCGGGCTTCGCGCTGGGCGCGCAGCTCGTGCGGCCCGATCACGAGGTGTGGCTGATCTGGGGCGACGGCGCCAGCGGCTACGGGCTGACGGAGTTCGACACCTTCGTGCGCCATCGTGTGCCGGTCATCGCGGTGGTGGGCAACGACGCGAGCTGGGCGCAGATCGCGCGCGAGCAGGTGAAGATGCTGGGCGACGACGTGGCGACGGTGCTGGCGCGCACCGACTATCACGCCGTCGCGGCAGGCTTCGGCGCGGTGGGACTGGTGATCCGATCGGCCGACGAAGTCGAACCGGTGCTGCAGCAGGCGCGCGACATCGCGCGTGGTGGGCAGCCGGTGCTGGTCAATGTCTGGCTCGACCGGACGGAGTTTCGGGAAGGGTCGATTTCGATGTGAGGCAGCAAGGAGCTGGCGGCGTGGAGCGTCGATGGGCAATTGAGGTTGGAAGGGCGCTGTGGGCTGCCATCCGATCGATGGGGAATTGATGCAGGATCGCTACGCTGGCGACATCGGCGACTACGTTAAGTTGGCGTTCTTGCGGCAGCTGGAGGAGGCCAATGCCTGCAAGGCGCTAGGCGTGGCTTGGTATCGGGTGCCTAACGAGGACGGCAAAGAGGACGGCCGTTACATTCGATACCTGTCCGAGCCAGACTACTGGCAGGAGTTCTGTCCGGAGACCTTCACGGCACTCGCTCGCGTGGTATGCGAAGAACGCTCGGTCGCGAGGTTGCAGGCGACTGGTTTGCTCAAAACCACATGTTTTCATGGGGTGCCATTGAATGCGCGAGACTCGCGTAAGGGTAGCCGCGGAGCGGCGCGCGACGAATGGTTTAGTAGCGTGAAGGAAGCGGTAAGAGACTGCGATCTGGTGTTTGTCGACCCGGACAATGGGATCGCCGCGGGTGGCTTTGACGTCGAGGATCACAGGTCGCACAAGAGTATTGCGATGGGCGAACTGGTTTCGCTTGGAGAAGGATCGCGTGGGCTGGTGATTTATCACCACCAGACACGTAGCGCAGGTGGCCACCTCGTGGAGGTTGACCGGCTGCACGAGCAGCTAAGAGGCACGGGATTGATTCCGGCCGGGTCGCTGCGGGCGCGGCCATGGTCGCCACGCCTCTTCATCTTGATCAATGCTTCCGGAGATCAGGTCGCGATCGCAAAGCGGTTTGCGGAACGCTGGGTAGGCGAGGTCGACTGGTTCCCCGCGGGCGAGAGTGCTGCGTCGAGAACGCTTCAAATGCGAGAGAGGCGGTCGCGCGCATGACCGAACAGCGACGCATCCAACCAGGCTTCGGGCGACCGGGCGCGATGGTCAACGTCGTGAGCCGCGACTTCTGGTTCAAGCCGCTTGAGAACCACCAAGTCAATTGGTGCTTAGTCGACGATGATCTTGTAGCTAGCCGCAGCGTTGCCTATTTCTTTCACGAGTGCTCGGGAGTGTTCGACCGGCTCGCGTTCGTCACCCGCGCCCAGGCGGAACGTGCGCTACGTTACAACGGATTCGAGCGTCTCTCAGAGCGCACGGATCTAGACCCGAACGCAGTGCCAGAGCCTCCGTATCAGGAGGACGAACATAGGAACGGTCCGATCTACTCATCGGGTCGTTTCTGGCGCGAGCCACCTGAGCTGCCCTAAATCGCCTGCGACCGCCGTCAATTGCGAGCGGCTTAAAGTAATTCGTCAGCTGGACGTGGTACAGGCAGCACTTCGTGCTGCAGGTGTTGCCATGCCGTGCCGGAGCCGCGACTATTTCGGCAGACTCTTATGCGGCTAAGAAGTTCGCGGCTAGGCGGATCGACGCTAGCGTGAAGCACTGATTTGGCGGTCGCAGACCGCCTCGACCATCCTGCCGGTAACTCGCGCTTTCCCATGTGCCGAAGCCAGCTTCGTTGTCGCATCTTCATCAATATAAACGGACGGCCACGTCGAAGTACCACGTCCGGCGGATTTCGATGACGTCGAACTCGCGGGCCAGCGCGGGCGGGAACGCCGGGTAGGGCTCGTGACTGCGCACGATGCGCCGTATCGCTTCGTCGACCTCCGGCACGCCGCTGGACAGAACGAAGGTCACCGACTCGACGGATCCGTCGCTTCGAATGGCCACCGTCACCATGGGATTGGTGTGAAGCCGCTTCGCCACGTCGCGGACCGTGTCGGCGGGGGTGTTGAACTGGATCCTCTGTGCCCACGCCTCCGCATATCGGACGAGTTCGACGTTGGAGTCGGTGCGTCCCCAAAGCCTGGCCCGACGAGCGGTGCTCAACGACAGAGGTAACGTTGGAGACGGGCGGGCTGCCGTCGAGGCTTCGTCGCGCCGGGCGGCCTCTTCGTCGAGCTGACGTCCGATGGCGCGAAGCACCGCCTCCCGTCGTGCCTCCTGCTCCTGCTGGGCCCGGACACGCGCGGCCTCCTGCTGTGCTGCTGCCAGTCGCGTGGCTTCCTGGCGCTCGGCCTCCATCCGTGCGGCCTCGGCGCGAGTTGCTTCCTGCTGCCGCGTGGCCTCCTGACGCTGCGCCTCCAGTCGCGCCACGGCCAGTCGTTCGGCCTCCGCTCGCGCGGCTTCGACACGAGCTGCTTCCTGCTGGCGCGCGATCTCTTGACGTTGCGCCTCCAGCCGTGCCGCTGTCAGTCGCTCGGTCTCCAGGCGTTCGGCTTCCACTCGCGCGGCCTCGGCGCGGGCCGACGCTTCCTGGCGCGCGAGTTCTTGACGCTGTGCCTCCAGCTGTGCCGCTGCCAGTCGCGCGGCGTCCTGGCGTTCAGCCTCCGTTCGTGCAGCTTCGACGCGCGCCGCCTCTTCCTGGCGTGCGATCTCCTGGCGCTGCGCCTCCAGCCGTGCCGCGGCCAGCCGCGCGGCTTCCTGGCGTTCGGCCTCCGTTCGTGCAGCTTCGGCGCGCGCCGCCTCTTCCTGGCGCGCGATCTCCCGGCGCTGCGCCTCCAGTTGCGCCCCTGCCAGTCGCGCGGCTTCCTGGCGGTCAGTTTCCGCCCGCGCGGCCTCGATGCGCGCCGCCTCTTCCAGACGCTCGACTTCCTGACGCTGCGTTTCCAGCTGTGCCGCTGCCAATCGCGCGGCTTCCAGCGCAGCATTGCTGTCATCTCCCAGCGCCGGCGGCACGGTTTCCGGGTTCGAAGCGCCAGGCGTTACCGGGATGACCGGGGTTGGGACTGATGGGGCTGCACGTACTACTGCCGCCGGCGCGGCGGATGCCGCTACGTCGGCAACGGCCGGATCTTGGATCTGCCGAGGCGCGACGTGACCCGGCTTGTCGGCACGCGTGGTTGCATTCGCGGTGGGCGCGCGAGCCATCGCGTCGGGCTTTGACTTGGCAGCCACCGCGGTACGGGCGGCGGGCCGGACCGTTGCTGCCTTTCCCTTCGGGGCCGGCGCAGGAGGTCTGGATGGCGTCGGGGCCGGTTTCTTGGCAACAGGCTGCTCGATCGATGCCTTCTGCGAGGGACTCGCGGCCGGCGTCATCGGCGGCTTCGCGGCCGGGGCACGTGCCGGAACGAGCAAGACGCGCAACTCGGGCACCTCGATCCGCCGGTCCTGCCAGGGAAAGCCGAAGCCCGGAAGCCCGAGTCCCTGGCCGCCGAAGGTCAGGCTCAACAGCAACGCGTGAAACAGCAGGGAGAGGAGCAGCGGAAGAGTCAGTCGCCTGTATTCAGGGTCCATGCGTCGACCCGGCTGCCGACTGTGTGCGGTGGCTCCAGCAGATCGCTCCGGCTTCGGAGCAGGTCGCGGTGTATGCGCGGCGCGGTTACCGGTGGAACTCAAGCGTGCTCCGTCATCGCTGCTGTCAGCCGCTTGAACGCTAGCGTGTTCCCCCGGTCAACGCGATCCGTCGTCTCAGCTGCTCGGCCGCCGCACTGTCGCCCGCCTTCTCCGCCAGCGCCAGCTCCACGTTCAGCCATGCCAGCAGCGGCCGGCGCCAGCCTTGCGCCGACGCGGTATCGACAGCCTGCGCGATGGCGGTCCGGTCGGCACGGCCCGCCCGGAACAGCACGCCGGTGGCGACGAGCCGCGACAGCGGATCCTCGATGCCGGCCAGCGCCGCGGCACCGGACGTCGCGACGGCGCGCTGCGGTAACGGCAGCAGCGCGGCATCGCCGGGTGCGAGCCGGTTGGCGAGATAGTCGGCATAGGCGCGCTGCGCCGGCGTCGCATCGGCGCGCAACGGTTCGAAGCCTTCGCACGGCCCGAAGTCGGCGCTGGCCACGCGCAGCGCGCAGCGCGTCAGCTCCGCCAGGGCGACCTGCGCTGCGTCGCCGGTGCGGGTCAGCTCGCTGCGCGCCAGCCTGAACTCCGCGTCCGCGACGCTGCTGCGCCCCTGCAGGTAGGCGGCCACTGCGCGGTCCACTGCACCGCTGGCACTGGCCTGCCAGTCGGGCGGCGGCGGCGTGCTGCTGCAGGCAGCCAGCAGCAGCAGCGTGCACGCGACAGCGAGCGCGGCCTTCACGGCAGCTTGATCTCCGACGGTTTCGCGAAGGGCCAGCGCCGGTTCACCTCGTCGATCATGCTGCTGACCTTGCGCAGGCTGGCATCCACCTCGGCGCGCAGGCTCGCCAGGTCGTCGGTGGCGCTGCGCGCGTTGCCGGCGATGGCCTGCGCATCGACGAGGATCGCGTCGATCTTCTTCAGGCTCTCGCGCGCTTCCAGCAGCGCGGCATTGAGCTGCACGACGGCGGCGCGCGCTTCCGGCATCAGGCCGTCGGCGCCAAAGACCTGCTGATCGGCCTTGGCCGCGAGTCCGTCGATGCGCGCCAGCAGCGTATTGGTGCGCTCCAGCGCGGCCACCAGCTTCTGTGCATCGGCGTCATTGCCCAGCAACACGCCCAGTGCACCGCGCGGACCCTTCAGGCGCTCGGTGGCGACCTGCACGTTGCCCAGCGCCGCCGCGAGCGCGGACTGCTCGCCGGTGAGCTTCGTCAGGTTGGCCACCAGTTCGCGCGCATCGGCCACCAGCCGCGGAATCTCGGCAGTCGCATCGCCCACCAGCACGCGGCGTTCGGCATCGGCCGGCAGTTGCGGATCGTCGAGCACGCCGCTGAACGCGCGCAGGTTGGTGTTGCCCAGCAGGCCGCGTGTCAGCGTGAACACGCTGGACTCGCGCAGCCAGTGCGCGTCCTTGCGCGGCACGTCGACGAGGATGCGCGTCGTGCCGTCGGCCGCCAGCTCGATGCGGCTGACGCGGCCGATCGGAAAGCCCGCAAAGGTCAGGTCCATGCCGACGGCCACGCCCTCGGCGTCGTCGGACAGCAGCACCAGTCGCTGCGACGGCTCAAACACGCCGCGCGCATACATCAAATACGCGATGGAGCCTGCGATCAACAGGCCCAGCAGCGCGACAAGCAGCACCGCGCGCAGTTCCAGCGACGTGGAGTGCGCCGGCGGCAGCTCTTCCGTGGGGCGAGAGCTCATCGGACGGTTTCTGCTTCGTTTACAGGTAATTGGCGACGAGCGCCGCCACCTCGATGACCAGCAGCGCGAAGAACAGCCGCACCAGTCCGCGCAACTCGGCGCTTTTGCGTTCGCGCACACGCGGCCGGTCGTACAGCACCGACGCGATCGGCAGCAGGCCCACCGCCAGTGCCAGCCCCAGCGTCTTCAGCGTGAAGATCAGCGTGACCGTCGGATCGAAGATGCGGCCGAAGGTGCGCGTGTATCCGGCGAAGCCGCCCGCGGTGAAACCGTGCACCCACAGGTACGCGAGTACGGCGACGACCACGCAGCTCACCGCGGCCAGCAGCAGCACCGCAAAGATGCCGGACAGCACGCGCGGCAGGATCTCGGTGTTCAGCAGCTGCACGCGCCGGCCGGCGTGCACGCCGCCGTCCTGCGGTAGCACCGCAGCGACCTCGGCCGCATTGGGCAGCGCCACCTGCAGCGCGACGAACATTGCGGCCGTCAGCGGAATCAGCTCCAGTACCAGCACGCGCACCACCATTTCCAGGGCATAGCGCGACAGGCCGTAGCTCACCGACGTGACCACGACGATGTGGATGATGACCAGGCTCACCAGCGCCGACAGCAGCGTGAACCACAGCAGCACGGGCGCGGTGTCGTCCACCATCTGACGCGCCATTGCTGCGCGGCTGGCACCGCGGTAGCTGGACGGCGAAAACGCCAGCACCATCAGCCGCGCGCTGAACAGCACGATGTGCCACCAGCCGGCCAGCCAGTCGCGCGCGGACCGCGCCAGATCGGCAATGGTGTTGTTGGCGGGCACGGCGGTGGCCATGCCGGGATGATAGGCGAGCGCGATGCGCAGCTTCAGGCGGCGAACTGCAGCGCGGCCAGCCGGCCGTACAGCCCGCCGCGCGACAGCAGCTCGGCGTGCGTGCCGGCATCGACGACGCGGCCGTGGTCCAGCACGAAGATGCGGTCGACACGCTGCACGGTGGCCAGGCGGTGCGCGATGACGATGGTGGTGCGGTCGCGCATCGCCGTCTGCAGCGCCAGCTGCACGGCGCGCTCGCTTTCGGCATCCAGCGCGGAGGTCGCCTCGTCCAGCAGCAGCAGCGGCGCGTCCTTCAGGATGGCGCGTGCGATCGCCAGCCGCTGACGCTGGCCGCCGGAGAGCCGCAGCCCGCGTTCGCCCACTTCGGTCGCATAGCCGTCAGGCAGCGCGCGCACGAAGGCATCCACGTGTGCGGCGTGCGCTGCGGCCAGCACGTCGTCGTCGGTGGCGCCCGGTCGTCCATAGCGGATGTTCTCCATGACCGGCCCGGAAAAGATCGCCGCCTCCTGCGGCACCACCGCGATGCGCGCGCGCAGATCGTGCAGATCCACCGTGTCCACCGGCACGCCGTCCAGCGTCAGCGAGCCGCCGGTGACGTCGTAGAAGCGCTGCAGCAGCTGGAACACGGTGGTCTTGCCGGCGCCCGACGGCCCGACCAGCGCGACCGTCTGTCCCGGTGCCACCGCCAGCGAGAAGTCGGCGAGCACCGCGTGCTGCGGCCGCGATGGATAGTGGAAGTGCACGCGGTCGAAGTTCACGGCGACGCCGCCCGCCCCCGTGCGTTGCGGCAACGGCGCTGGCTGCGGCGGCGACTCGATGGGCGAGCGCGTGCCCAGCAGTTCCATCAGCCGCTCGGTGGCGCCTGATGCGCGCAGCAGCTCGCCCCAGACCTCCGCCAGCACCGCGACGCTGCTCGCCACCACCATGATGTAGAGCGCCGTCTGGCTCAGCTGACCGGCCGTGATCTCGCCGGCCATCACCGCCTTCACACCACCGTAGAGGCCGTACAGCAGCGATGCGAACACGCCGATGATCAGGAACGCGGTCAGCGACGCGCGTGTGGCGGTGCGGCGTATCGATGTCGCGAACGCGCGCTCGTTGGCATCGTGGAAGCGGCGCGTTTCGGCCTCCTCCTGCGTGTAGCTCTGTACGACCGGAACCGCGTTCAGCACTTCGCCGGCGATCGCGCTGGAGTCGGCGATGCGGTCCTGACTGGCGCGCGACAGCCGGCGCACGCGGCCGCCGATCAGCATCGCCGGCGCCACCACCAGCACGATGATGCCCAGCACCGTCAGCATCAGCCGCGGGCTGGTCGCCACCAGCATCGCGATGCCGCCGACGAACAGCACCGCGTTGCGCAGCCCCATCGAGATGCTGGAGCCCACCGCGTTCTGAATGACTGTCGTGTCGGTGGTCAGCCGCGACAGCACCTCGCCGGTCTTCAGCGTCTCGAAGAACTGCGGGCTCTGGCGCAGCACGTGCGCGTAGACGGCCTGGCGCAGGTCCGCCGTCACGCGCTCGCCGATCCACGTGACCATGAAGAAGCGCGCCGCGCTGAACACGCCCAGCGCGACCGTCACGCCGAACAGCAGGCCGAAGTGGCTGCGTATCGCGACCAGCCTGTCGCCGAGATCGCCGCTGATGCCGGCGGCCGGCACCAGTCCGCGGTCGACCAGCAGCCGCACTGCGTAGGGCAGCGCCAGCGTCGCGGATGCCGCCAGCAACAGGAAGATCAGCGCGAGAGCGATCTGCCGCCGATACGGCGCCACGAAGGGCAGCAGCGCACGCAGCGGCTTCAGCTTCCGCTTGGCGGGCGCGTCGGTCACCGCTGCAGCCGTCATCACCACAGCGGCGAGGTCAGCAGACCCCACGCCGCGATCAGCATCAGCGCGCCCCATGCGGCGAAGGCGAGGCCGAAGGGCGCGCCGCGCGAGCGCGGGTTGCGCGCATAGGCGATCGTGTACCAGATGCGCGCCACCACCCAAACGGCGCCGATCAGCGCGGCGATGCGCGGGCTGAAGTAGATCGCGGCCAGCCACAGCGCCGGCACGAAGATGATGAAGTTCTCCAGCGTGTTCATGTGGATGCGGAACGCACGGTCGAAGTCTTCGGCGACGCCGGTGGTGGCCGGTGCCCGGACGCGGTGCTTGATCCGCATGCGGCCGACGTACACCACGCAGCCGAACACCAGCGCCAGTGCCGCCAGCGTAACCAGCGCAGGCCAGTGGTACGTGGTTCCCATCGTCGTCTCCCGGGTGTCTGGTTGCTGTAAGGCGGCCGGCGTGGCCAGCGGCGCGCATAGTAGCTGCCAACCGTGCGTGATCCCCTACAGCCGCATCGGTGCGACCACGCCGGTCATCTCGAGATAGCCGCGGCCGACGCGGCGGCCCGCCTCCAGCAGCTCGCTGGCGCCTTCCCAGTACACGGCGCCGGTGGTCGCGCGCGAATCGAGTTCCTGGTCGTTCATCAGCGGGCGGGTCTCGAAGCGCCGCGTGCCCACGCGGATGCGCTGCGCCACCGCGTAGCTGGCGCCGGTGCGCGGCGAGCGCCAGGTCGTCGCCGGCTCGAATGCGACGTCGGCACCGCCGTAGAGCGTCGTCGTGCCCGCCGCGTCGCGCAGCGATGCGTACGTGTGGATCGGCTGCGTGCCCTGGCGCGGCCGGATCTGGAAGGCGGTCAGCGCCGCGCCGTCGTCGAGGTTCATGCCGATCCAGTCCCAGCCCGATGCGGCTTCGTCCAGCACGCTGCTCGACCATTCATGGTCCAGCCACGCGGTGCCGGAAGCTTCGACGGCTACTGCGCCTTCGCGGCGCAAAGTAGCGTGCACAGCGAGTTGCGGCTGCGTGTAGTAGTGGCTGGCCTGCTCAGGCCGCGGGCCTTTCTGTGAGAACCCGTCGCGTCCCTGCAGCAGCAGCGGCTGCTGCATCTCGGCGCTGAAGGCGAGATCGAAGCTGCGCGCCGGCAGCGTGCAGCGGTAGGTGCCGAAGCGCCCCGCGCCGGCGTCGCGCCACAGGCGCCAGCGGTCCAGCCGCACGTCGGTGTCTTCCAGCGCAGCCTCCACCAGTCCGAAGCCCATGCGCTGCACGCGCTCGTCGTGCAGCAGCGCGCCGCGCGCCGGATCGGCGATGGCCGCGTGCGCGATGATGAGCTGGCGCGGCGCGAAGCGGCTGGCCCCCGCGTCGATGCCGGTGGCCACGCGGAAAAAAGTCACCTGGAATCCCAGCGGCCCGTTCGGCGCATCCAGCCAGCCGGTCAGATACCACCACTCGGTGCGATAGTCCGGATGCGCGCCGTGATCGCGGGGGAAGACGAGAGGACGCGGTGTGACGCTCGCGAAAGACGGTGTGGGCTGCGCCGACGACGCGCGCGGCAATGCCGGCAGCGCACACAGCGCGCTCATGACCAGCAGGTCGCGTCGCCGCATCACCAGTCCGCGCTGACCGCGCGCACCGCGTCCATCGACACCGCGCGGCGGCCGGCGAGCAGCGCGGTGGCGGCGGCGGTGGCGACCAACGCTGCAATCAGCACGGCGATCAAGCCGCCGGGCACTGCGAGTTCCATGCTCCAGTGGAACGATTGCGGATTGACCACGAAGATCAGCACCAGCGCGACGACGAAGCCCACGGCGAGTCCGCTCACCACGCCCAGCAGGGTGACCAGCAGGCCCTCCAGCGCGAACTGGCCGAGGATCTGGCCGCGCGTGACGCCCAGGTGGCGCAGCATGCCGAACTCGCGCGTGCGCGCCAGCGCCTGCGCGGAGAACGTCGCCGCGATGCCGATCAGCCCGATGACGATGGCGGCAATCTCGATCAGGTACGTGACCGCGAAGCTGCGATCGAAGATCGCCAGGCTCAGCGCGCGCAGCTCGCCGACGGTGACGAACTCCGCCTGCGCGCCGGCATCGAGCTCGCCGCGTACCGCGTCGATGACATCGTTGGCGCGCACGCCCGGCGCGAGCCACAGCGCGGCGTCCGTGCGGGTCGTGTCGCCGGTGATGCGCTGGTAGTCGTCGGCGCGCAGCGCGATCGCGCCGGTCTGGCGCGAATAGTCGCGCCACACGCCGACCACGCGGAAGTCGTGCCGGTTGCCCGCCAGCGGGATGGCCAGCGCGTCACCCACCGCGACGCCGTACTGCTGCTCCAGCGCCTCACTGATCCACGCCGGCGGCAGATCGCCGGGCGTCCACGTCTGCGCGCGGCCGATCAGCGGCAGTGCCGGCCGTGTGGCGTCCAGCGGGCGGATCAGCAGCGTCACTGGCGCACGCTGCGCATCCAGCGACACGCGCGCGAAGCGCGAGAACTCCGCGCGCTCAACGCCGGGCGCTGCCGCCAGCCGCGCGCGGTCGCGCTCCGAGAAATAAGCGGTGGTCGCCGATTCGCCGCGGCTGCCGGCGCGCACGTACAGGTCGGCTGGCAGGATCTGCGCCAGCCAAACGTCCAGCGACTGGCGGAAGCTCGTGACCATGGTCGCCATCGCGACCATCAGCGCGAAGCTCGCGACGATGCCCGCCAGCCCGATCGCCGCGCCCGACGGTGCCTGCGCCAGCCGCGTCGTCGCGCTCAGCCACGGCACGCTGCGCGTGTTGCGCGCGGCACGTCCGATCAGGCCGAACAGCGCGCGCGCCAGCGCGGGCTGCAGCAGGATCGCACCCACCAGCAACAGCGCGATCGCGACGTAGCCGAACACCGGCAGACCTGCGATCGCGGGCAGCAGCGCCGCGCCGCCGCCGAGCGCCAGCGCCAGCAGCGCCAGCGCCGACGAACGCGAGCCTCCGCCCAGCACGTCCAGTTCCACGCCGGCCTTCAGCGCCAGCGCCGGTGGAACGCGCGCCGCGGCGCGTGCCGGCGCCCAGCCGCCGGCCATCGCCGCAACGATGCCCAGCACGAAGAAGGCCAGCGTCCAGCCTGGGCTGAACGCCAGCCGCGCGCTCGTGCCCGTGAACATCCCGCTGCCCAGATCGCCGCCGAGAAAGGTCAGGGCCAGCGCAGCGAGTGCAGCACCCAGGGCCAGGCCCAGCGCGCTGCCCAGCGCGCCGATGATCGCCGCCTCGGCGACCAGCAGCCGCTGCAGCTCGCGCGGCGTCACGCCGGCCACGCGCAGGAACGCGAGCTCCGTGCGTCGCGCGACCACGGCCTGCGCCTGCAGCGAGTACACGAGGAACGCGCCGGTGAACAGCGCGACCAGCGCCAGCACGTTGAGGTTCACGCGATAGGCGCGCGATACGTTGGACACGCGCTGTGCGGTCTCGTCGGGCGTGGCCAGCGTGACGCCGGCCGGCAGCAGCGCGGCGATGCGCTCGCGTGCGGCGGCCGTCGATGCGTTGCGCTCGAGCCGTATGTCGATGCGCTGCAGCCGTCCGACCTGCCCGAACATCTGCTGGGCCGCGGCGATGTCCATGACGCCCAGTTCCTCGCCGGCGCGCGCGCCGGGCAGCGTGCCGGCGATGCGCACGCGCGCGACGTCGGCGCCCGACTGCAGTGCCAGCGATCCGCCCGGCTGCACGCCGAAGCGTTGCAGCGCCGCAGGCGACAGATACAGGCCATCGCGCAGCAACGCGTAGCGCGTATCTCCGTCGCCTTCCGGCGAACCCAGCAGCGCCGGCGCGAGCATCGCTGCGCGCAATGCGTCGATGCCCAGCACGCGCAGCGTCGCGGTGCCCGCCGCGCCGCGCGGCAGGCCCGGCACCGGCGCCTCGACCTCGACCACCGGGCTTGCGATGTCGACGTCCGGCAGCGCGGCGATGTGTGCATAGACGGCCTCGTCGAAGCCCTGGCGCCCGCCGCTGACGGTGAAGTCCGACTGGCCCAGCACGTGCCGAACCGCGCCCGCGAACTCGTCCAGCGCCGACGCGTTGATCAGGTTCACCGCGTAGCCCAGCGCCACGCCCGCCGCGATGGCAATGACCTGCACGGTCGCGCGCAGCGGATGCTGGCGCGCGTAGCCACCCGAGCCGTGCACGAGCAGCCAGCGGATCATCGTTCGCCCTGCGGTTGCGCGATCAGCCGCCCATGTTCGAGTCGCAGCACGCGGTCGGCACGCGCGGCGGCCACGTGCGAATGCGTGACCAGCACGCCGGCCGCGCCGCGACTGCGCACCTCGCGCGCCAGCAGGTCCAGCACGACGTCGGCAGTATCGGGATCCAGGTTGCCGGTGGGCTCGTCGGCCAGCACCAGCGCCGGCCGGTGCACCAGCGCACGCGCGACGGCCACGCGCTGCAGTTCGCCACCCGACAGCTCCGCCGGCATGCTGCTCTCGCGCCCGGCCAGCCCCACTGCGGCCAGCATCTCCGCCGCGCGTGCCGCGCGCATCGCCGGTTCGGCGCCGAGCAGCACCAGCGGCAGCTCGACGTTCTGCAGCACCGTCAGATGCGGCAGGATATGGAAAGCCTGGAACACGAAGCCCAGCTTCGCGCGGCGCGTCAGCGTGCGTTCGGTGTCGGACAGTGCCGCGACGTCGATGCCATCGATGCGCACGCTGCCGGCATCCGGCCGGTCCAGCCCGGCGATCAGGTTCAGCAGCGTGGACTTGCCCGATCCGGACTCGCCGACGATCGCCACGTACTCGCCGGCCGCGACGGCCAGCGCCAGATCGTCCAGCACCACACGTTCGCGGAAGCGCTTTGTCAGTGCCGCCACGCTCAGCATGCAGGGATTCTACGGGCGGCGACCCGGCCGCTGTTTCTGCGAGCGTGCCCGGAGGTACGGCTAACATTCGCGCACCGCGCACGGGCGCCGCATCCAACTTTTCATATGCTGCTTAAAGTCCTTCTGCCGGCCATCGCGGCCGTGCTGATCGTGCACACGGCGCCGGGGCACGCCGCCGAGGCGGCACTGCCGCCGATCAAGTCGTTCATGCATACGCCAGCCTTCGTGCAGCCGCGCATGTCACCGGATGGCCGGCTGATCGCGGCACTGGTCGAGGGTGCGGGAGGCCGCCGCGTGCTGCTGGTCATCGATCCGGCCGACGTGAAGAAGTCCCGGATCGTCGCCGCGTTCAGCGATGCCGACGTCGGCCGCTTCGAATGGGTGAACAACGAGCGGCTGGTGTACTCCGCGTCGGACGGCGACCGCGGTGGCGCGGACCAGTATCCGCCGGGGCTGTTCGCGGTGGATGCCGACGGCAGCGACGCGCGCCAGCTCGTCGATCGCCAGTTCCGCGGCGTCATTACCGGCGGCCGCAGCGCCCAGGACCGTTCGCTGCCGTTCACCACCTGGCTGCTCGGGCCCACGCGTACGCATGCCAGTGACGATGTGTTCGTCATCCACTATCCGATCGACGTGCGTTCCTTCCATCCCGGCATGGAATGGCCCGATCCGGTGCTGATGCGGCTCGATACGCGCACCGGCCGTGCGACGCCGACCGGCCGCGGCACGCCGCCGGGGCAGGGGACGTGGCTGATCGACGCGAACGACGAGCCGCGCGTTGCGGTGCGCCAGCGCGACGGTGTGATCCGCGTGTACCAGCGCGTCGGCGACGGCACCGAATGGCAGGAACTGCTGCAGTTTCCGGCGATCGGCGGCGGAGGCTTCACGCCGCACGCGATACGCCCCGACGGTAAATACCTCGTGACGGCGCGCCGCGGCCGCGACACCGAAGCGCTGTACGTGTACGACCCGGCCACGCGGCAGTTCGACGCGGAGCCGCTGGTGTCGGTCGCGGGATTCGATCACACGGGCGGCGTGATCACCGGCGGCAAAGCCGGCGAGCAGTTCCTCGGCGTGCGCATCGACGCCGACGCGCCGGCCACCGTGTGGGTCGCACCGCGCTACCGCAGGCTGCAGGAACTGATCGATGCGAAGCTGCCGGGCCGCGTGAACCTGCTGTCGGTGGCCGAGGCGCCGGATGCCCGCTACGCGGTGGTCGAATCGTTCTCCGACCGCATCCCGCCGACCTACTTCATCGCTGCCGTCGACAGCGGCGAGCTCACGCAGATCGCCCGCGCGTATCCGGACGTCGATCCGAAGCAAATGGGCCGCGTGCGCTTCGAGCGCATCGCGGCACGCGACGGGCTGCCCATTCCGACCTACATCACGTCGCCCGCCGCCGCTGGCGACAAGCCGCTGCCCACGGTGGTGCTGGTGCACGGCGGCCCGTGGGTGCGGGGCGGCCGCTACGGCTGGCAGCCGCAGGCGCAGTTCCTCGCATCGCGCGGCTATCGCGTGCTGCAACCCGATTTCCGCGGCAGTCTCGGCTACGGCTTCAAGCACTTCCAGGCGGGGTGGAAGCAGTGGGGCAAGACGATGCAGGATGACCTGGTGGACGTCACACGCTGGGCGGTTGCACAGGGCCTGACGGATCCGCAGCGCGTGTGCGTAATGGGATCGAGCTACGGCGGCTATGCGATGCTGATGGCGCTGGCGCGCGACGGCGACACCTTCCGCTGCGGCGTCAGCTATGCCGGCGTGACCGACATCGGACTGATGTACACGGCGAATTGGTCCGACATGACGGAAAGCGTGCGCCGCTACTCGTTGCGACCGTTGATCGGCGACCCGGTGGCCGACGCGGACGCGCTGAAGGCCGCCTCGCCGCTGTACAACGCGGACCGCATCAAGCAGCCGCTGCTGCTGATGCACGGCACGCACGACCTGCGCGTGCCCCTCGAGCACGGCAGGAAATTCCGTGAGGCGCTGGCGCGCACCAATCCCGCCGTCGAATGGGCGCAGTACGGCGACGAAGGCCACAGCCTCGGCCGGATGGATAATCGCGTGGATTTCTGGCAGCGTGTCGAGGCCTTCCTGGCGCGCAACCTCGGCGCTGCCGCAAACTGATTCGCCCGGCCGGCGTCCGGCCGCCTCATCTATCGAGCATCGATTGAACGACGTTCACCCACCGCAAGCGTCCGTGGCGGCAACGCCCGAGGTCACGCTGGACGCCGTCCGCGCGGCCGCTGCGCGGCTCGCCGGCAACATCGAGACCACGCCGTGCGTGCATTCGCGCACGCTGTCGCAGATCATCGGCGCCGAGGTTTATCTCAAGTTCGAGAACCTGCAGTTCACCGCCTCGTTCAAGGAGCGCGGCGCGCTGAACAAGCTGATGCTGATGGCACCCGAGCAGCGCGACAAGGGCGTTATCGCGGTGTCGGCCGGCAATCACGCGCAGGGCGTGGCGTACCACGCGCAGCGGCTGGGCATTCCGGCCGTCATCGTGATGCCGCGCTTCACGCCGACGGTGAAGATCGAGCGCACGCGCGGCTTCGGTCCCGAGATCGTGCTGACCGGCGACACCTTCGACGATGCGCGCCAGCAGGCCACGGTCATCGCCGCTGAGCGCGGGCTGACGATGGTGCATCCCTACGACGACGCCGACGTCATCGCAGGGCAGGGCACCATCGCGCTGGAGATGCTGGCCGAGCAGCCGCAGCTCGACTGCCTGTGCGTGGCTATCGGCGGCGGCGGGCTGATCTCCGGCATCGCCATCGCCGCGCGCGCGCTGAAGCCGGACCTCGTGATCGTCGGCGTGCAGACCGAGCAGTTTCCGTCTATGTACGCGGCGTTCAAGGGCGTGCAGATGCCGACCGCCAACGCGACGCTGGCCGAGGGCATCGCAGTCAAGTACCCCGGCGACCTCACCGCGCCCATCGTCAAGCGGCTGGTGGACGACGTGGTGCTGGTGTCCGAGGGGGACATCGAGCAGGCGATCGTCATGCTGCTTGAGATCGAGAAGACGGTTGTTGAGGGCGCCGGCGCCACGGGGCTGGCGGCGCTGCTGAAGCACCGCGAGCGCTTCGCCGGCCGCAAGGTCGGGCTGATCCTGTGCGGCGGCAACATCGATCCGATGGTGCTGGCCGACATCATCGAACGCGGCATGGTGCGCGCCGGCCGGCTCACGCGCATCCGCGTGCATACGCGCGACGTGCCGGGCGAGCTGGCGCGCGCGGCCACGCTGATCGGGCAGGTCGGCGCGAACATCGAGGAAGTCGCGCACCAGCGCGCCTTCACCACGCTGCCGGTGCAGAACGCCGAGCTGGAGTTCGTGCTGCAGACGCGCGGACCCGAGCACATCGAGGAAGTGCTGCGCGTGCTGCGTGCCGCAGGCCTTTACGCCAATACCCACCCGTACTGAAATCCGACCTTTGTAACCACCGCCGGCGCATGACGCGCGTGTGCGGGATACCAACTCGTCCGCCGGCGCTAAGTCGGCTTGCGCCAGATCACGGCGCGTCGCAGCCGCCCGGTTACCTTGGCTCTCCGATCACAAAGCGACAGGGAGGCGGCCGCATGACAGCCCGTACCCCCGATGTTCCCTGCGTCGCTGCCCTCCCGGACAGCGCGGGCGGAGCATCCGTCCGTACGAAGCCTGCAAGGCCTCGTCGCGCGCTCGACTGGAACGCGAAGCTGCGGCCGGACATGCAGCCGCGCGTCGTCACGGACCGCCGCCGCGGCGATCGGCTGCTGCTGCCGACGCCGTTGCTCGTCGCCGCCGAACTGCTGGCGGTGCCGGCCGGGCGCACGCTGACGATGTCGCAGCTGCGCGCGCGCCTTGCGCTGCGCCACGATGCCGACCGCACCTGTCCGCTGATGACCGGCATGTTCGCGAAGATCATCGCCGGCGCGGTGGCGGACGATCTCGACCATCAGCGCACGGAGCGCTGGCCGATCTGGCGGCTGGTCGGCGACGACGGCTGCATCAGCCGCGACTGGCCGCTGGATGCGCTGTATCGCGCCACTCGCCTGCGGGCCGAAGGCGTGAAGCTGGGCCGCAAGGGAGACCACTGGCAGGTGCTGGAGCCCGGCATCGCGGCATAGACACCGCGCACGCGGCTTGCTAAATGGGGCGATGGCCGAAGCCGACAAGCTCCGCGTCACCCTCATCGATCTGCTGCCGCCCGCCGCGGACCCGGCGGACGAACTGCGCGCGGGCCTCGCGGCCCCCGAAGCGCGCATCGCGCCCAAGTTCTTCTACGACGCGCTGGGCTGCAAGCTGTTCGAGGCGATCTGCGAACTGCCCGAGTATTCGCTGCCGCGCGACGAGGCGGTGATCCTGCGACGCAATCAACGCGACATCGCGCGGCGAATCGGCACGGGCGGCACACTGATCGATGTAGGCGCCGGCAACTGCGCGAAGGCCGAACGCCTGTTCGCTGTGCTGCGACCCCGGCAGTATGTGGCGGTCGACATCGCGGCGGACTTCCTGCAGGCGCAACTCGACGCGCTGGCGCAGCGCCATGCCGGCATCGACATCGTCGGCCTCGCAGCGGACTTCTCACGCGGGCTCGTGCTGCCGGCCGGCGTGGCGGGCCCGCGCCGGGTCGTGTTCTATCCGGGATCGTCCATCGGCAACTTCAGCGCGGGCGAGGCCGCCGCGCTGCTGGCGGGCTTCAATGCGACCTGCGACGGCGGACACCTGCTGCTGGGCGCGGACCTAGTGAAGGACGAGGCCGCGATGGTCGCGGCGTACGACGATGCGCTGGGCGTCACCGCGGCCTTCAACCTGAACGTGCTGCAGGTGGTCAACCGGCTGGCCGACACGGACTTCGAGCCCGCCGACTGGCGGCACGTTGCACTGTTCAACGCAGACCAAAGCCGCATCGAGATGCACGTCGAGGCGCGGCGGCGCGTCGATGTCGCGTGGCCAGGCGGCGAGCGGCGCTTCGCCGCCGGCGAACGCATCCACACGGAGAATTCCTACAAGTACACGCTGCCGGGACTGACCGGCATGCTGCGCGATGCCGGTTTCTGCGACATCGTGCATTTCACGGATGCGGCGCAGCGCTTCGCGGTGCTGCTGGCGAGCTAGCGTCCTTCAGCCGCGCGCGAGCCGCGCCGTCGCGTAGGCGTACGGATAGTCGTGCCGGAACCAGTTGCGGAACGACGGTCGCGCCAGCCGTGCGGCCGTGCGCGGCGACGCGCCCTTCAGCACGAAGTGCTCGCCGTCGAAGAAGTCGGCGGAATACCCCGGGTAGTACGGACGCGGCGCAAAGCCGTCGAAGCCCGCGAACGGCGTGGCCGTCCATTCCCAGCCGTTGCCCAGCATCTGCTGCACACCTTCCGGCGTTGCGCCGCGGGGATGCGCGTTGACGGGCACCAGGTTCCAGTCCGCGAAGTCGGCGTTCGCACAGTTCGCCAGCGCCGCTGGCACGTCGTCGCCCCACGGATAAGACCGCGCGGCGCGGTACGCGGCGAGCTGCCACTCGGCCTCCGTCGGCAGCCGCGCCCCGACCCGGCTTGCGTAGTGGGCGGCCTGCCGGTGCGTGAGGTAGACCGGCTCGTGCAGCGGCAGCGGCACCGTATCGAACATGCGGCGCAGCCACCACTGGCCGTCATGCAGTTGCCAGAACGGCGGTACAGGGCCGCCGTCCTGCACGAAGCGCAGGTATTCACCGTTGGTGACCTTGTGGCGCGCCAGTTCGAAGGCGTCGACCGGCCGCGTGTGTCGCGGAAACTCGTTGTCCCAGCCGAAGGCGCCGCGGCTCTGGCCCAGCGTCGCGCGGCCGGCCGAAATCCGCACCCACCCCGGCTGCGGCGGCGGCAGCGTCGCGAGTGGCGGGTGCCGAACGGGTGCGCGCTTGCACTCCGGTTCCAGCGCGTGCAGCAGGTAGGCGAGCGTCTCCGCGTGCATCCAGCGGTGCTCCAGGGCCGTCAGTAGGCGCTCTTCGGGCAGCGCGTCCCACAGCCGATCCAGCTCGCGGCGCACGCGTGCGACATAGGCGCGCACTTCCGCGAGTGCCGGCCAGTCGGTCGGGCTGTCGGCCGGCGCCTGACCCGGCGGCGGGTCGATGCCGCGCTCGAACAGCCGGTCGAAGGTCGCATTGAAGGCCGGCACGTCCAGCACGCCGCGCGCGAGCTGGTTCCAGTCGAAGGCGTCGAGATGGCCAACGTAGAAGATCAGCCGGTGGCGGTCGGTGATCGGGCGCGCCAGCAGCGTGTCGTGCGACACCAGGGCGAACAGCGCGTCCGTGTGGACCAGCGCCTGGTGCCATTCGCGGCGCAACGCGCTGTGGCGGGCGCTGGTGGCATCGCGGGCGGACGGCGGGCTTTCCAGCGTCGTATCCATCGGGGCGATCCAGCAAGGAGCATGCGCGGTCGACCGAAGTGCCGGCCGACCCGATGGTGAGAATAATCCCCTCAATCGATCGCATGACTCAATCCGGGGGCACAGGTACCGAAAAACAGGAAACCCCTGCGCCGCAGCCGGAGCGCCCGATGAAATCGATCACCCTGGAAATAGCCGACGCCACCGAAGCCCGACTGGAGGCGCTGTCGCAAAAATGCGACGCCACGCCTGGAGAATTCGTGGATCTGGTTTGTGAGTCGCTGGACGACGACTGCCTGGCCCGAGTGATCGGGCAGGCGATCGAGGACGCGTCGGTGATGTCGCTGGTGGCGGGAGTGGGGAAGCTGCCGGAGCGCAAGCGCGCCGCGTAGCTGCCGAAGGTTCACGCCGGTCAGCGATCGGCCGCCGCAGGGCGGCCGTTTGCATTTCAGGCCGCTGCCAGCGTAATGTATTGCAATTGCAATGCATGGGATTCGGCCATGAAAACCTCGATGCTCCCCCCCGTCCGAGTCGATCCTGCCCTGCGCGAGGCTGCCGAGTCGGTGCTCGGCGAGGGCGAAACGTTGTCGTCGTTCGTCGAAACCTCGATACGCGCGCAGGTGGACAGGCGCGTCACCCAGCGCGAGTTCATCGCGCGCGGCCTGACTTCACTCGACGAAGCGCGGCGCACAGGCGAGTACTACGCGGCCGATGATGTCATCGAAGAGTTGCGCAAGCGACTGGAAGACGCGAAACGCAGGGCCGCGGCAGGCAGGTCCAAAGGTCGCGTGTGACCTTTCGCGTCCGCTTCACCCGAGGCGCCCGCGAAGACCTTGAACGTCTGTACGACTTCATTCTCGAGCGCGACCCGACCGATCTGGAACTCGCGCAGCGTGCGATCGAGTCAATCGAGGCCGCGACCAGAGTCCTTGAGCGCTTTCCATTCGCGTGCCGGAAGGCACACATGGGCACTGCGTTCCAACGGGAACTGCTCATTCCGTTCGGTGCGGACGGCTACGTTGCGCTGTTCGAAGTCGAAGACGCACACAACGTGACGATCGTCGCAGTCAGGCACCAGCGGGAAGACGATTACTACTGAGTCGCTCGCAGCGCGGGGCGGCGGGTACGTCCGGATCTCAGCGCCGCGCTTCGAACAGCGTCGTCGCCGGATCGGAGCCTTTCAGCGCCTCGGCGATCTGCTTGCGGGCCTTGATGAACGGCGAGTGCTTCGCTTCGACGGCGAGGAATTCGTCCAGGTCCCCGTGCTCGCGCTGTAGCTGAGGTACGAGCCGCAGGAACACGTCGGTGAGCTCAGGATCGAACTGCTTGCCGCGCAGCGACTTGATCTCCGCCAGCGCGTCCGACACCTTCCAAGCTTCCTTGTAGGGGCGCTTGTGCGTGAGCGCGTCGAACACATCGGCCAGCGCAGTCACGCGCGCGGCGATCGGAATCGCCGCGCCCGCGAGCTTCGTCGGATAGCCGTTGCCGTCCCAGCGCTCATGATGGTGCCGCGCGATCTCCTCGGCAATATGCATCTGTGGCACGTTCGACTTCGCGAGGATGTCGGCGCCGGCCGTCGTGTGCGTCTCCATGATCTCGCGCTCGCCCGGCGTCAGGCGGCCGGGCTTCAGCAGGATCGCGTCCGGAACGACGAGCTTGCCGATGTCGTGCAGGCGTGCGGCAAGGTCGATGAGGAAGCACACGTCGTCCTCGAGGCCGATTTCCTTGCCGAGGATCGATGCAAGCCGGCCGACGCGGTAGCAATGTTCGCCGGTGGTGTCATCATGGAGTTCGGCGGCAACCGATTGCTGCTCCAGCAGCAGCATGCGATTGCGCACCAGTTCGCGACTGCCCAATTTGGTGCGCAACTTTCCCCGGTGGTTGGCGATGGCAATGTCCGCATCGTTCAGTCCGGTGGGGTTCTCGACCTGCTTCAGGTGCTCGGTGTGGTGCATAAGCACCTGCGCCGACTTCGCTTCCTGATTGAGCTTCAGCAGTTCGTGCAGGTACAGCAGCGCCATGTCGGGCTGCCCTGCGGCTTCGTAGCCGGCGACACACACGGACAGCGCATCGCGCACCTCCGAACGTATCGAGCGACGCGCGTGTTCGAGCGCGCCCTTCAGACGAGTCATGCCGACATCGGCATGCCCGCCGTGCACCTCGATCAGACCACTGGTGATGGTTGACGCGTATTCCGCACGCGGCGTGGGGAAGTTGGCGGTGAGATGGCGCGCGACTTCGCAGTGTTCGCGGGCGTGGACGGTCTCTCCGATTTCGAGCAGCAATCTCGCGTAGGCTGCCTCGACCGCGACACGCACAAACGCAGCGTTTCCATCCTGCGGATCGTTCAGGATTTCGATCGCCTCACGCGCGGCGCGGACACCCGTCTTGAGGTCTCGAGCATTGACAGCGCAGAGCGCCAGGTTAGCTAAGGACTGGGCTCGTCCCAGCGATCGATAGTCGCCGGTGCGCGCCAGGCCTTCGGCGCGCTTGAAGCACTCAATGGCACTCGCGTACTGCGCGGAGCCCATCAGAACCAGGCCCAGGTTGTTCCACGCGGCCGACTCGGCGCCAACGTTCGCGATCGACTGCGCCACGCTGATCGCTTCAGAGAGGCACTCCGTTGCGCCGGGAACATTCCCCGTTTCATTCAACATCACGCCCGCATTGGAGAGGGTGCGGCGCAGCAGATTCCGGTCGCCAAATCTACGAGCGTGCGCCAGTGCGACGCTGGCGGCCTGCAACCCGTCGTGTGCGGCGTTCGAAAGATAGAAATACTGGACGGCCAGGAGCAAACACTCGATCGACTCGGGGCCCGCGTCTTCTGGCGCGACGCTCGTCAGGTATCCGAGCGCTGAGCGGAAGTCCGTCAGAAACTCGGGACTGGGCGTGGCCGCCAGTGGCCCAAGGCGGCTCAACAGGTCGGCACAGTGAGCGCGGACCTGGTCGGCCTGAGGTGGTTGAAAGGCGGCAGACATTGATGGAATTGTGCGGGCGAGCGACCGGCGGAAAAGGTGGAAATGGCATGGCCTTACCGGCAAAGAAAAGAGCTGACCCCTTGCCAAATTGCCGCAGTTGACATCTAATCCGCCTCAACTCGCATATCGGCTCTTTGCGCGGGTTCTTGAGACTACAAACCGACCATTCAGCGGATGAGAGGGCGCCATGGACATGATCGAAATCGTCGAAGTCAAGGAAATTGCGGAAGAGCTGTCGCTGGCTGAGCTGGCGCAGGTGAGCGGCGGCTGTGGCGTCGCGAATCTCAGCTAGTCTTCGCTATAGCCAAACAAAAGGGGCGCCGAGGCGCCCCTTTTGTTTGGCTGGATAAGCCTCAGCCCGTGATCTCCTTCGACGTGATCACATACTTGAAGTTGTCCGGATCCAGCGAATCCAGCCGTCCTTGGGCGTTCTCCGCCTGCGGATACATCAGGAACGGAACCGCCGCCAGCCGGCTGCCGGGCAGCTTCACGTCGTGGGCGTAGTTGTAGCCCAGCCAGTTGCCTTCCCAGCCGCCCCACAGCATTGACCGGGATTTCTTCACGATTTCGTCGTTTGCCGTCAAACCGGGCGCTTCTTCGAGAATGACCTTGCGCACGTCAGCTGGGTCCACCGGCACCCAGCCGATGCCCTGCGCATAGAACTCGGCGCGGCAGTGCTGGGCCTTGGTGATGACGCCAGGCTTCGGGCCCATGCTCTTGTAGCCGCGCGGTGACGTGGTCACGCGGACGCCGTAGACGTCGCGGGCGGGCACGCCGGCGGCGCGCGCCAGCGCCACGAACAGCGCATTCAGATCGGCGCACTTGCCGTTCAGCGTGTTCGTTTCCAGCATCGCCTTGACGTTGCCTTCGCCACAACCACGGGTCTTGGGATTGCGCTCGGTGTTCTCGATGACCCAATCGTAGATCGCGCGTGCCTTTTCGACGTCTGTTTTGGCATTTTTAGTGATTTTTAGCGCTGTTTCGCGGATGATGCCGTCAGTTGGCGCGGATTCGCTGCCTCTCAGGAACAGCGCCTGTTCCTGGCTGGAGGCAGGGGTGCCGGCCCCCGCCTTCAGCGGAATGAAGCGGTCGCGCGTACGGAAGCGGCTGGTGACTTCGACCACGGGCGCGGGCTCACCGGCCTTGAATGTGGCGACCACCATGCCGGCGTTAAACACCGGGTCGGTGACGATCTTCGTCTCGGCGTTGCCGGCACTGACCGTATTGGACAGGGTCTCGAACCATTCCGTCTTGTTGGTCAGCGGCAGCGGCACCCAGGCCATGACCGGACCGGGCGATGGCGCCACTTCCAGCCGGTGCACCACCTCGAAGGTGCGCCAGCCCTGCGGCGGTAGATCGGTGCCGGGGGCCGGCGCGGTTTGAGACTGGGAGTTCGCAGCCCACGGGGCAGCGGCCAAAAGGCCCGCAGCCGGGGCCGCCTTGAGCAGCGTACGGCGTTTCATGGAATATCTCCGGAGGAGAGTGTGGCGGCACGCGCCAACGATGCGTCACCGGACTCCTAGCGGCCAGGCGCCGGTCCGAGCAACGGCCGGATTCTGCTCAGTACCGCCGGTGTTGTCCATTCGGACTCCCCCACCAGCACGTAACGGATCAAACCGGTGCGATCGACGATGAAGCTGGTCGGGTACACGCCCACGCCCCACGCCTTGGTGACCGCGCCGTCGGTATCGCGCACGATCGGAAAGCGGATGCCGATCTTCCGGACGAAGGGCTCGATACGCGCCGGCCCTTCGCGGATGTTCACGCCCAGCACTTCGAAGCCCTCGGGCCCCAGCTGCTCGCGCAGCCGCTGCAGCGCCGGCATCTCGGCCACGCAGGGCTGGCACCACGTGGCCCAGAAGTTCACCAGCACCACCTTGCCGCGCAGCGCATCCCAGTCGAAGCGCGTGCCGTCGGGGTGCAGCAGGTCGATGCGCGGGGCATCCGTCTTGCCCGTCCACGGCTGCAGTTCGCCCGGCTCCGCCGCGCGCGTCAGACCCGCCAGCGGGAGCGCAAGGGCTGCCGCCAGCAGCGCACGCCGGCCGGCGAGGCAGACCTTTGAACCGGGCACGGGGTCAGCGCTCGACGCTGACGCCGCTGCCGGCAGCGAGTTCGCCTACGACGGCGGCCCGGCCGAAGCCTTCTTCGCGGAACACGGTGAGCACCGCGTCGACCGCATCCGGAGCGCACGCGACCAGCAGCCCGCCGCTGGTCTGCGGATCGGTCAGCAGCGCGCGCGTGGTGTCGTCGATGTCGTGCAGCGTCACGTGCTTGCCGTAGCCGGCCCAGTTGCGCCCCGACGCGCCGGTCACGAAGCCGCGCGCGGCCAGCTCGGCCGCGCCGGGCAGCAGCGGAATTTCACGCACGCGCAGGCGCGCAGCCAGCCCGCTGCCGAGCGCGATCTCGTTCAGGTGGCCCAGCAGCCCGAAGCCGGTGACGTCGGTCAGCGCGTGCACGCCGGCTATATCCGCGAGGCGCGGACCGGGCGTGTTGAGCTGCGTCGTGCTGTCGATCATCGCCGCATAGCCCGCCGCGTCCAGCGCTTCCTTCTTCAGCGCGGCGGAGTACACGCCCACGCCCAGCGCCTTGCCCAGTATCAGCACGTCGCCCGCCTGGGCGGAGGCGTTGCGCCGGACCTTCGCCGGATGCACGAGGCCCAGCGCGACCAGGCCGTAGATCGGCTCCACCGAATCGATGGTGTGGCCGCCGGCGATAGGGATGCCGGCCTGCGCACATACCGCTTCGCCGCCTTCGACGATGCGGCGGATGACGGTCAGCGGCAGCTTGTCGATGGGCATACCCAGCAGCGCCAGCGCGAGAATCGGCTTGCCGCCCATCGCATACACATCCGAGATCGCGTTGGTCGCGGCGATGCGCCCGAAGTCGAAGGGATCGTCGACCACCGGCATGAAAAAGTCCGTTGTCGCGATCAGCGCCTGCTCGTCGTTGAGCTTGTAGACCGCGGCGTCGTCGGCGGTTTCGATGCCCACCATCAGCTGCGGCGGGATCAGACCGCCCGCGCCGCGCAGGATCTCGCTGAGCACGCCTGGCGCGATCTTGCAGCCGCATCCGCCGCCATGGGCGAAGGAGGTGAGACGGATCTTCAGGTCGTCGGGCGCGTTCATCGGAGTTCCGGCAGGTTGTACGTGCAGTCGATTATGGACCGGCCGCTACACTCGCGTGCGCTACGCGCACAGTGCACTTCGACCGAAAGCAATGAAGCAACAGAGATCAGCAATCGCGCTCGCCGGCGGCATGCTGGCGCTGCTGGCCGCCACCGGCGCGCAAGCGCAGCGTGTCTCGGGTGCAGCGGACGGGTTGGCCGACAGCTACGTGCAGGCACAGGAGTTCGGGCGGCGCGACGAGTCCGACGAGGCCACGCGCGGCTATCACCGCGACGTGCTGCTGCCGGAGTTCAGCCAGCGCTACCGCCTGCACTTCCGCGAATGCACAGCCAGCGTGCCGAATCCGGAGTCCACGCCGTTTTCCTTCGTTGCGGCCATCGGCGCCGACGGCAAGGTGCAGCGCATCTGGAGCGACAAGGCGACCAACGTGTTCCAGTGCGTGCGCGGCCGCCTGCTGTTCGACCGCTTCAGTCCGCCGCCGCGCGCGCCGTTCTACCTGTACATCCACATGCGGTTCACGAACTGAGCGCGGCGGTCCGCCGCCGACCGTCAGGGCATCTGGAGCTTGCCGCCGCCGCCCAGCCCGCCGGGCGGAAAGCCCGCGCCGCCCTGGCCGGGCAGCACGATCGACGAGGCGGCCTGGCGCCGCAGATCCTGCAGTTCCCTGACGGTGCGTTCCACGGCGACCTTGGCGGCCTCCGCGTAGCCTTCGACGGCTTCGGCCAGCGATGCGGCCTCGATCTCGAACGTGATGGGCAGCGGGCCCATCTGCGTCATGATCTGCGCCTCGCCGGTGTAGGCGATGGGGCGGGCGCTGTCGGTGGCGCCGCTGGTGGTGACGGGCACCAGCGCGCGGATCGTGCCGACCTTGCGGTCGGTATAGATCTCCTCGCGGTACAGCGTGGTGGCGTCCATCCTGATGTCGAGGTCGGCAGCAGAGGCCATGGTGTTCTCCGTTTCGTTCCTCGGGCTACGTGCGCCCGGTTCGCGGTGATTCAAGTCGCGGCAGCCAGGCCAAGGGTCACTCGAGGCCCACCGGAATGCCCATCACGGCATTGAAGCCGCCGTCGACATAGGTGATCTCGGCGGTGATGCCCGCCGCCAGATCCGACAGCAGGAAGGCGGCCACGTTGCCGACCTCGTCGATGGTGACGTTGCGCCGCAGAGGTGCGGTGCTCTCCACCACCGACAGGATGCGGGAGAACCCCTTGATGCCAGCGGCCGCCAGTGTCTTGATGGGGCCGGCGGAGATGCCGTTCACTCGTATGCCGTGCGGACCGAGGCTCGCGGCCAGGTAGCGCACGCTGGCTTCGAGGCTGGCCTTCGCCAGTCCCATCGTGTTGTAGCTGGGCACTGCGCGCTCCGAGCCCAGATACGTCAGCGTCAGCAGCGCGGCCTTGCGTCCCTGCATCAGCGGCAGCGCGGCCTTCGCCAGCGCGGGGAAGCTGTAGGCGGAGATGTCGTGCGCGATGCGGAAGTTCTCGCGCGTCAGCCCTTCGAGAAAATCGCCGGCGATCGCCTCGCGCGGCGCGAATCCGATCGAGTGCAGCATGCCGTCCAGATGGCCCCAGCGCTGCTTCAGCGCGTCGAAGGTCGCGGCGATCTGTGCATCGTCGGTGACGTCCATGTCATAGACCAGGTCCGAGCCGAACTCGGCCGCGATCTCGGTGATGCGTTCCCTGAAGCGTTCGCCGACGTAGGTGAACGCGAGTTCGGCGCCTTCGCGGCGGCACGCCTGTGCGACGCCGTAGGCGATCGAGCGGTTGGACAGCACGCCGGTGATCAGCAGGCGCTTGCCGGATAGAAAAGCCATGGAGGAAAGGCGGAGCGGCGAAAGGGACGGGTGCGCAGTATAGGCAGTGTTGCGCCGCGGCCGCGGCGCGGGCCTGGCGCCGCCGATGGAACCGCCGGCAGTGCGCGAGTATCCGCAACGCTCAGCGCGCGGCGGACACCAGCTTGCCGCTGCGCGGCTGCGGCGCCTTCGCGCTGGTTCGCGGCGCTGGCTTGCTGGCGGCGGCCGTGGGCTTGCCGCCCTTGCGCGCGGTCGCGCGCTTCGGCGCCACGGGCACCGTCAGTTCCAGCCGCTGCCCGGCGAACAGGCTGGGCGACGTCAACTGGTTCCAAACGATGACGTCCTTCTCGTCGACGCGGTAGCGTTTCGCCACCGCGTGCAGCGTGTCGCCACGGCGCACGCGATACGTGACCTTGCGCAGATTCGCGGACTCCGGCACCAGCGCGAAGCGCGCATCGAGGCTGTCGGCGGAGATGTCGTCGTCCAGCGTTTCGTCGCGCGGGACCAGGATCGTCGATCCGGCGGCCAGTCGGTAGCGCGGCGGAATGCGGTTCGCCTCGCGCAGCTTGTCCTCGCTGATGCCGACACGCTTCGACACGGCCGCCAGCGTGTCGGTGGGCTTCAGCGTGTGCGTGGTCCAGCTCGCCAGCGGCTGGCCGGTGGCTTCCCACGCCGCGAGATTGGCATGGAAGCCGGCAACGCGGTCGGCCGGCAGCAGCAGCATCGGCTGCGCGGCGCCGACGATGACCGGGCGGTTGAACTGCGGGTTCAGCACGCGGAATTCGTCGACGCTCAGGCCAGCCAGCTTCGCCGCCGTGCCCACGTCGATATCGCGCTTCTTCTGCACGGCGACAAAGTACGGCGAATTGGGCACCGGCGGCAGCACGATGCCGAACTTTGCCGGATCCGCCACGATGTTCTTCACCGCCTGCAGCTTCGGCACGTAGTGCTGCGTTTCCAGTGGCATGCGCAGGTCCGTGTAGCTGGTGCCCTTACGCGCGCGGCGGTTGCGCTCGATCGCGCGCGACACCGAGCCTTCGCCCCAGTTGTAGGCGGCCAGCGCCAGGTGCCAGTCGCCGAACATGTCGTGCAGCTTCTGCAGGTAGTCGAGTGCGGCGCGCGTGGAGTCGATGACCGAGCGGCGCTCGTCCTTCCACATGTTCTGCTCGAGGTCGTAGAACCTGCCGGTGGACGGAATGAACTGCCACAGGCCGGCGGCCTTCGCGGTCGACACCGCCTCGGCCTGGAAAGCGCTCTCGACAAAAGGCAACAGCGCGAGCTCGGTGGGCATGCCGCGGCGTTCGACTTCCTCGACGATGAAATACAGGTACCGGCTGGAGCGCTCGGTCATGCGTCCCATGTACTCGACCTGCTCCGCGTACCAGCGTGTGCGCTGTTCGGCCAGCCGTGTTTCCAGGTCCGGCATCGCGAAGCCCGCGCGGATGCGCTGCCACAGGTCGATCTGCGGCGGCGGCAACACGGCGGGCGATACGTCAGGAGGCTCGGTGAGCGCTTCAACCGCAGGCGCGGGTACCGGCGGCATGTGGTCGAGCAGCGTTCCCATCGCATCGGCGGTGGGAGTCCCCGATGCCGCTGCCGGCGTTGCCGGTGTGGACGATGGCTCGACGGCGGGCGCGGTCGTCGGCGTCCCGGCCACGGTCTGCGGCGCGCTGTGCGCCTCGGATTGTGTGTCGATACGCGTGGGCTCGCCGATCGCGGCGCAGCCCGTGGCGAGCAGCGCCGCCAGCGCGGTGCTCAGGACGCGCACGCGCGGGCGCAGGAGTGAAGTCGTACACATGCAGCGGAGCAGTGTAGGGGCGCCACCCCGTCGCGGCAACCCGGGCGCTCGCATGAACGCGTTCCCGCGATCAAGGCGGTGCGCGACAGCAACGCTGCCCGCGCGATGTTCCCGCTCAGCGGAACCCGTCTTTCCACGCGCGCAGCGCGGCGAAGGTCTGCACGCGGTCGCGTGCCGCCGCCGCACCCGCATGGGCAACGGCGGACGCGCGTACTTCGGGCACGTCGCTGCGCAGGAACGGATTGGTCGCGCGTTCCAGCGCGATGCTCGATGGAACCGTCGGCTCGCCGCGTTCGCGCAGTGCCGTCGCATCGCGCGCGCGCTGCTGCAGATCTGCGTTGCCCGGCTCCACTGCCAGCGCGAAGCGGATGTTGGCCAGCGTGTACTCATGCGCGCAGTACATGCGCGTGTGCGGCGGCAGCGCGGCCAGCGCGTCCAGCGATGCCAGCATCTGCGCGGGCGTGCCCTCGAACAAGCGCCCGCAGCCGCAGGCGAACATCGTGTCGCCGCAGAATACGGCCGGTGGTGCAAGTGTCGGCGCGTAGTAGGCGATGTGGCCGGCCGTGTGGCCCGGCACGTCCAGCACGGTGAACGGCAGCCCCAGCACCTCGATGTGATCGCCGCCGGCCAGCGCCACGTCGACGCCGGCGATGTTCTCGGCGCGCGGCCCGTACACTCGCGCACCGGTCGCGCGCAGCCGCGCCACGCCGCCCACGTGATCGCCGTGGTGGTGGGTGACTAGAATGGCTTCCAGCGTCAGTTGCCGTTCGGCGAGCGCGCGCTCCACGGGCTGCGCATCGCCCGGATCGACGATGGCCGCGCGGCCGTCGCGGGCCAGCAGCCACAGGTAGTTGTCGCTGAAGGCCGGCAACGGCGTGATGCGCGGCGCGGTGGCGGTATCGGTATCGGTATCGGTATCGGTATCGGGTTTCAGCACGGGTCGGTACAGATGAATGACAGCGGTTCGATCGTCAGGTTATCCGAGTTCCTGTGGTCGCCGGCAGGCCGTTACGTGCTGGACTGGGAGCAGCGCGCGCTCGACAAGGTGGTGGGCGACGTGTTCGGCTATCACGCGATGCAGCTCGGCCTGCCCGAAATGGACGTGCTGCGCGAAAACCGCATGCCGCTGCGCTTCTGCGCGGCAGACCGGCAGCTGACGGTGCTGCGCAGCGATCCGGATACGCCGCACGAGCCTGCCGCGGGCGGCACGCACGTGGCCGTCATCAATCACTACGAGGAACTGCCGTTCGCCACGCATTCGATAGACTTGGTGGTGATGCCTCACATCCTGGAGTTTGCACGCGATCCGCACCAGGTGCTGCGCGAGGTGGAGCGCGTTCTGGTGCCCGAAGGCCGCGTGGTCATCACCGGCTTCAATCCGGCGAGCCTGTGGGGGATGCGCCAGTTCACCACACGGCTGGGAGCGTCGCCGTTCCTGCCGCGCGAAGGCCGTTTCATCGCGCTGCCGCGCGTGAAGGACTGGCTGAAGCTGCTGTCCTTCGACCTGTCGCGCGGCCGCTTCGGCTGCTATGCGCCGTCGGCGCGCTCCGCGCGCTGGCTGCACCGCTGGCGCTTCATGGAGAAGGCGGGCGACCGCTGGTGGCCGATGCTGGGCGCGGTGTACCTGCTGTCTGCCGTCAAGCGCGTGCGCGGCATGCGGCTGGTGGGCGCCGCGTGGAAGCGCGCGGAGGAGCGCGTGCCGCAACTGACGCCGGTGACGACCACGCGCGTCGTGCTGGCGACGGGCGAGGCGCACAGCGCGCGAGTCATCGGTCAGGCCGCCGCCAATGAGCCGTCCCGGACGAAGGCCGCGGCGACGCGCGGCCGCGCTGACGGGAAGCCGGCCTCCCGATGAGGCACGCCGCACGCGTGGAACTGGCGCCCGACACGCCGCAGGGAGCCGGCGTCGAAGTCGAGATCTGGACCGACGGCGCCTGCAAGGGAAATCCCGGCCCCGGCGGCTGGGGCGCGCTGCTGAAGTACGGTGATCACGAGCGCGAGTTGTTCGGCGGCGACAGCGCGACCACCAATAACCGCATGGAACTCATGGCGGTCATCGAGGCGCTGAACTCGCTGACGCGCCGCTGCCGCGTGGTGCTCCACACGGACTCGCAGTACGTGAAGCTGGGCATCACGGAATGGCTGCCCAACTGGGTGCGGCGCGGCTGGAAGACGGCCGACAACAAGCCGGTGAAGAACGCCGATCTGTGGCAGCGCCTGCAGACTGCCGCGGCGCGGCATGACGTCGACTGGCGCTGGATTCGCGGGCACGCGGGCCACGACGGCAACGAGCGCGCAGACCAACTGGCGAACCGCGGCGTGCATTCGGTGTCGAAGCCTGCTGGCTAGGAGCCTCCGGGCTTCGCCCTGCGGCGCAGCTTGCTCGGGACGGCCCCACGCTCGCTAGCCTGAAACACCGCCGAAAACACCCCCGAAAGGGCCGGTAGGCGCGAGGAGCGGATGTTAAAGTCTTGCGCTTCGCGTCGCCCGCATATTCCTTCATGAAGCATCGAGTCACGATCATCGCCGTCGGCGTACTGGCTGCCGTTGCCATCGGAGTCTGGTACGCCAGCAACCGCGGCGCGCCCATCGGCGGCGCGGGCGAGATCAGCCTCGACAAGAAATCCGGTGCAACGGCATCGCCCAGTGGTGCAGCGGCCGCGACGAAGGCCGCGCCGGGCGCCGCTCCGACGCCGGTAGAGGTCGTGCGCCTTGCCCACACGACGGTGAAGGAGGACCTGCAGGCCGTCGGCTCGCTGCGCTCCAACGAAAGCGTGATCCTGCGGCCCGAAGTGCCCGGCCGCATCGCGACCATCGGTTTCAAGGACGGCCAGGTCGTGCGCAAGGGCCAGCTGCTGATCGGGCTGGACGCGACGCTGAACGAGGCTGAAGTCGCGCAGGCGCAGGCCGAATACGACCTGGCGATCTCCAGCCTGAAACGCACCGAGGACCTGGCCGAGCGCAAGTTCCTGTCGTCCAGCGCGCAGGAGACGGCGGTGTCGAACGCGCAGGTGGCCGAGGCGCGGCTGAAGCTCGCCCAGGCACGACTGTCGAAGATGCGCATCCTCGCGCCCTTCGATGGTGCGGTCGGCATCCGCACGGTGAGCCTGGGTGACTACGTGAAGGACGGCGCGGACTTGGTGAACGTCGAAGACGTGCGCGTGCTGAAGGTGGACTTCCGCCTGCCCGAGCGCAACTTCTCGCAGATCAGTGTCGGGCAGACCGTGGAGGTGGTGGCCGACGCGCTGCCCAACGAGCGCTGGCAGGGGCAGATCGAAGCCATCAACCCGAAGGTGGACGCCAACGGCCGCTCTCTGGAGATCCGCGCGCGGCTGGACAACACCGGCGGCAGGCTGAGGCCGGGCATGTTCGTGCGCGTGAAGGTCATTGTCGGGGAGCGCGCGCAGGCGCTGCTGGTCCCCGAGGAAGCGATCGTGCCGCAGGGCGAGGAGTTCCACGTCTACAAGGTGGTGGACGGCGCCGCGCGCCGTGTGCCAGTGAAGATCGGTGTACGCCGCGACGCGATGGTCGAGGTGGTGCACGGTCTTGCGGTCGGTGACCAGGTGGTGACGGCGGGCATGCGCCTGTCGCGCGACGGGCAGCCCGTCACCATTCTCGCGCCGCGCACGCCGGGTGCGGAGCAGGGCACGGCGAAGCGGGACGGCGCCCCCAAGCCGGCGGGCGCGTCGTGATGCGCGCAGCGCGGCGGATCCGGAGGTCGCGATGAGCCTGTTCGAGGTGTGCATTCGCCGCCCGGTCCTGTCCACGGTGCTGTCGCTGCTGGTACTGGTCATCGGCCTGATCTCTTATTCGCGGCTGGATGTGCGCGAGTACCCGAAGATCGACGAGCCTGTGGTCAGTGTCTCCACGACCTACACCGGCGCGTCGGCTGACGTCATCGAGTCGCAGATCACCAAGGTGCTGGAGGATTCGCTGGCCGGCATCGAGGGCGTCGAGCTGATGACTTCGTTCAGCCGCGCCGAGCGCAGCAACATCAACGTGCGGTTCCGCCTGACGCGCGATCCGGACTCCGCCGCGGCGGACGTGCGCGACAAGGTGGCGCGCGTGCGCGCACGCCTGCCGGACAACGTCGACGAACCGGTGGTCGCCAAGGTTGAGGCCGATTCCTTCCCGGTCATCTGGATGGCGGTGACGGCGGGCGAGCGCACGCCGCTCGAGGTCTCCGACTATCTGAGCCGCTACGTGAAGCCGCGGCTGTCGGTACTGCCGGGCGCGGCCGACGTCAACATCTTCGGCGAGCGCCGGACATCCATGCGCATCAACGTCGACCGTGACCGCCTGGCCGCGTACGGCCTGACGGTCGGCGATGTGGAAACCGCGCTGCGCCGCCAGAACATCGAACTGCCGTCGGGGCGCATCGAGTCGGCCAAGCGCGAGTTCTCGATCGTGGCCAGCACCGACGTCAGCACGCGCCAGCAGTTCGAGAATCTGATCGTCGCGGTGTCCAGCGGCTATCCGGTGCGGCTGGCCGACGTGGCCGAAGTGGCGGTGGGCGCGGCCGACGAGCGCGTGATCGCCCGCTTCCGCGGCGAGCCGTCGATCAACATGGGCATGGTTAAGCAGGCCACCGGCAACCCGCTGGAGCTGTCGCGCGCGCTGCGCGCGGAGGTCGACAAGATCAACGAGACGCTGCCGGCCGGCATGCGCATCCACATCGCCTACGACTCGTCGGTGTTCATCGACCGGTCGATACAGTCGGTGTTCCAGACGATCGCCGAGGCGGTGGTGCTGGTCGTGCTGGTGATCTTCTTCTTCCTGCGCAACTTCCGCGCGACGCTGATTCCGCTGGTGACGATCCCGCTGTCGCTGGTCGGCGCCTTCGCGCTGATGTACATGTTCGGCTTCACGATCAACACGTTGACGCTGCTGGCGATGGTGCTGGCGATCGGCCTGGTGGTGGACGATGCGATCGTCGTGCTGGAGAACATCTACCGCAACATCGAGGAAGGGATGGACCGCGTCAACGCGGCCGTCAAGGGCATCAAGGAGATCGGTTTCGCCGTCATAGCGATGACGCTGACGCTGACCGCGGTGTTCGCACCGCTGGCGTTCGCGACCGGGCGCACCGGGCGGCTGTTCATCGAGTTCGCGCTGGCGCTGGCCGGCGCGGTGCTGGTGTCGGGCTTCGTCGCGCTGACGCTGTCGCCGATGATGTGCAGCAAGCTGCTGAAGCACGAGACCAAGCACGGACGCGCATTCACGTTCATCGAGAACGGGCTGAACCGCATGACGCGCGGCTACGGCCGTGCGCTCGCATGGGTGCTGCATCACCGCTGGGTCGTCGTCATCACGTGGTTTGTGGTCGCCGGGTTGTGCGCGCTGTTCTTCTCGCTGCTGCGTTCGGAACTGGCGCCGCTGGAGGACCGCGGCGTGATCTTCGGCCGCCTGCAGGCGCCGCCGGGTGCGACCGTCCAGTACACCTCCGACCAGCTGCGCGAGGTCGAGCGCTACTACGAGACCATTCCCGAGGCGGTCGCCTACAACGCGGTGGCGGGCTTTCCGACGGTGGACTTCGGCAACGCGATCCTGCGGCTGAAGCCGTGGGAGGAACGCACGCGCAAGCAGCAGGACATCGCGCGCGAGCTGAACGCGAGGTTCCAGCAACTGCCGGGCGTCATCGGCTTCGCGGTCAATCCGCCGTCGCTGGGCCAGTCGCCGCGCACGCTGCCGGTCGAGTACGTGATCATGGCGCAGATGTCGTATGCGGAGCTGGATCGCATCGTGCAGGAGTTCATCGCGGAAATCAGCAATACCGGCATCGTCATCAGCCCGCAGTCGGACCTGAGGCTGAACACGCCCGAGCTGAAGGTGGACATCAACCGCGACAAGCTCGGCGATCTCGGCATCGCGGTGGAAACCGTCGGCCTG